>ERZ810243.164-NODE-164-length-20177-cov-7.04403_pt1 | contig 20177 bp, 17 predicted proteins | sample MGYA00520432_ERZ810243 | MGnify/ENA primary metagenome ERZ810243 (study PRJEB31588, sample SAMN03398929) | human gut metagenome | study: EMG produced TPA metagenomics assembly of the PRJNA231909 data set (A prospective, longitudinal analysis of the...
TCTTCCGATCATGGGCGACCTCAACGCCGATATCGACCATGCCAGCTTCCGCGAGCTGCTGCGGTCCGGATTCCGCGACGCCGCACTGGCACAGGCTCGCGGACATGTCAATACCTTCCCCAGTCAGGTGCCGTGGCCGCGCATCGAGCTCGACCACATCATGGCCGCGACGCGAGAATCCGCGTCAGGCTCCGCCGCCGAGCCGGCACGAGCCGTCGCGTTCAGCGGCGTCGAATCATTCGTCGTGGAAGACACCGACCACCTCGCGCTGACCGCCACAATGACTATCTGAGCGGCATGCCGCACGGACAGCATAGCGGATATGCGTCACTGAGCGCGCCCACCGTCACTGAGCGCGGGCACACTCACAGTGACACACCCACAAAACCCTTGCAATCACTGGATTTCCGGGTTGCGTCACGCTGTGCGGGCGCACGCAGCGTGACGCAACCCGCTCACAGTGACGCAGAATGGCCGAGACGGCCCGCCTCCGGCACGTCAAAACAACAATGCCGCATGGGCTCCCGTAGAAGTCCATGCGGCGAGGCTTGGATTGCCCGACTACAGCACCGCCATCGCGAAATCCACGAGCAGCTTGATGCCGTACAGGACAATGATGCCGCCGCACACGCGGTTGAGCACGCCGATGATCTTCGGATTGAACTTGTGCGCGAACGCGTTGACGACGAGCGTGACGCCGAGGAACCACATCACTGAAGCGGTCTCAACGCCCGTGATGAACGGGGTGGCCTGCTGCGCGCTCAGCGTAGCCGCAAACGCACCGAGCATCAATGTGCCGTCGATGATGGCCTGCGGGTTGAACCACGTGACCACGCACGCGGTGCCAACGGTCTTCAACAGTCCACGCAGACCGAGACGCTTGGCAGGGGCTTCAGCACCAGCGACCGGACTCGCCGTCGAAGCAGTCGCAGCAGCAACCGCACCAGCCCCAGCGCCGTTCTCGGAAGTCGACTTCTTCTTCGGCAGCAGCAGTCCCAGACCGATGCGCACCACGACGGCGCCGCCCAGGCCAAGCACCACGGTCTGCAGCCACGGATGCGCCTGCATCAACGCGCCGATGCCGAAAAAGCACGCCAGCGACAGCACGATATCGAAGAAAATCACGATCACCGCAGTAATCAACGCGTTGCGACGCGTACGCGTCAACGCGGAATTGATCACGAACAGATTCTGCATGCCGATTGGCGCGACATACGCCAATCCCATCGTCAAGCCCTGGAAATACAGACCCATCATCACTCCCGACAATCATTTGGTTGGGTCATCACCACCCAACCAAAACCAGCCAATATGCCATCAGCTGGATTTCCTCACGCGGATTGCAAGTTATACAAGATCCGCCTTATTCCAACACCTTTGCCATATTCTACAGATTCGATTACACTTGACAACCAGCCAAGAACAGAGCAATGCACCCAACCAAAAATCAGGCATCATGACACGCAGCACACCATTGGACATCAACTGGGAGCCGAACCGCAGCAGCGGCGAGCCCATAACCGAACAGATCGTCGGTTTCATGTGCGCCCGCATCTCAAGCGGCGACTGGCCGATCGGATCAAGACTGCCCAGCCAGCGGGTACTGGCCGAACGCTTCGGCGTGAACCGGTCCACCATCATCGCCGCGATCGGAGAGCTCGCCGACTACGGCATCGTCGAAGGCCGGCACGGCGCCGGCACGCGCATCGCCAGCAACACGTGGTCGCTGATGTTGCCGGGCGCGCCGGACTGGGCGGATTACGTGTCGTCCGGGTTCTTCAAGGCGAACAACGACACCATTCAGACGATAAACCGACTCGAATTCGACCGGTCGAAAACCCGTCTCGGCACCGGCGAGCTCGACCCGCGGCTGTTCCCCCGTGACATGTGGCGGCGCGTGGCCGGCGAAGCCGCGGCCGAGATAAGCTCGCTCGGGTATCCGCCGCCGGAGGGCCTTGACGTGCTGCGCGAGGCGATAGCGGCGCACATGGAGGCGTGGGGCATCAGCTGCACGCCCGGGCAGGTCCTTGTATCATCCGGCGCATTGCAGGCGTTGCAGATGATTTCGGTGAGTCTGCTGTCGGCCGGATCCACGGTCTATGCGGAGGCGCCGAGCTACATCAAGTCGCTGCAGGTGTTCCAATCGGCCGGCATGAAACTCGCCGGCGTACCGATGGACGAGCATGGCCTTGACGTGGATGCGCTGGGGAGGCTGATGGGCGGCGGGTCGCAGTCCGAGGGGATGACGGCGGCGGTACCGTCCGCCCCGCAGACCTCACTGCCGCCGCGGGCCAAGGCCACGCGCGAGAACGACGCGGTGCTGTATACAATCCCCACCAACCACAATCCCACGGGCGTCACGATGAGCGAGCCACGCCGTCGGGCGCTCATCGCCTCATGCGTGGCGAACCGGTTGCCGATCATCGAGGACTGCGCATACCAGGACCTCATCTTCGACGGGGATACGCCGCACACGCTCAAATCGTTCGATGAGACCGGCATGGTGATTACGCTGGGCAGTGCGTCGAAGGCACTGGCGCCGGGACTGCGCATCGGCTGGATCGTGGCGGACGAGCGCATCGTGCAACGGTTGGCCGACGTGAAGATGCAGATGGACTACGGGGCGAGCACGCTGAGCCAGTGGGTGTTCGCGCGGTTCCTGTCCAGCGGCCTGTATGACGAGTACATGGTCTCGCTGCGCATGCAGCTACGCCGGCGGCGGGACGCCGCACTGGAGACGCTGGAGCGACTGTTCGCCGGCCGTGCCCACTGGAACGTGCCGCGCGGCGGTTTTTACGTCTGGCTCACGTTCGACGAGCCGGTGCGCACAGGGCGCCTGTTCCAGCGCGCAATCGAGCACGGCGTACTGCTCAACCCCGGCGACATCTACGATTTCGAGGGGGACAACTCGCTGCGCCTGAGCTACTCCTACACCACGCCGGAGGAGTTCGCGGCCGCCGCCGAAACCCTGGCCTCTTTGGTATAGGCCTCGATGGCGGCTTCGGGCTGGACAACGTCCAAGCAAACCCGCCGTTATCCGTCTCGAAACCGCCCGCTGCGACCGGCCAAGGTACCCCATGTGGCCGTATCTCGTTTTCAAGGGGTTGATTTCGGCTCCGCCGGACATCTATCTGCGTTTCAAGGGGGCGCCAAAACGCGATATCCGAAGTATGATCGGCGAAATACCAACGGAATCATGCGGTTCTTGGGCCGCTTATACTTTGGGACCAACCCCTCGAAACGCAGATAGGCATTCGGAACAACACGAATCAACCCCTCGAAATGCAGATAGCCCCGAATCCTCCGCCAGTGAATGCCGACCAGGCTTTCAAGCATCACGTCAGACACCTTGCGCGCCGATGTTTTTGCCACATCGACCCCGACGATCGCTCGCCAGCTCCAGCGTGTCGGGTATCCACCCCTATGCGTTATAATTTATCGGTTATTCGTGATGGGTGGAGCCCTCTCATTCTGCCTTTCATGAGGAACACGTGGGTTCTCGGTTGAGGTGCCCCACACACAATCGAAAATCCGCAAACCTAGTATTACAAGGAGAGCCATTTTGGCAACCAAGATTCGTCTGAAGCGTATGGGCAAGAAGTTCTACGCCTTCTACCGTGTGGTCATCACCGATTCCCGCAACAAGCGTGACGGTCAGTCCATCGAGGAGATCGGCACCTACAACCCGAACACCCAGCCTTCGACCATCCAGATCGACTCCGAGCGCGCACAGTACTGGCTCGGTGTCGGTGCTCAGCCGTCCGAGCCTGTGCTCAAGCTGCTGAAGATCACCGGCGACTGGCAGAAGTTCAAGGGCCTCGACGGTGCCGAAGGCACGCTGAAGACCGTGGAAGCCGGCCCGGACGCCGCAGCTCGCGTCGAAGCCGTGGAAGCCGAAGCCCAGAAGCTGAAGGCCGCGAAGTCCGCCGCTGACGCCAAGGCCAAGGCCGAAGCCGAAGCTGCCGCTGAAGCTGAAGCTCCCGCCGAGGAAGCGCAGGCTGAGTGATCATGCTCGCGCAGGCTGTGGAACACCTCATCAAGAACATCGTCGATTTTCCCGATGACGTTTCGGTCAAGTCCCACGAGAACGCGCGCGGCGAACTCATTCGCGTGCGCGTGAACCCAGAGGATATTGGCCGCGTGATCGGCCGCAGCGGCCGCACCGCCAATGCGATCCGCACCGTGGTGCAGGCACTTGCCGACCACAAAGTGCGCGTCGACATCATGGATGTGCGCAGGTGAACCCTAGCGTGGAGCGTCAACAACACTCTGACGACCCTCAGCAGCGCGAGTTGCTGAGGGTCTGTCGTATCGGACGCGCGCAGGGGCTCAAAGGCGAGGTCACCGTGCAGATCTTCACGGACGAGCCGGAATATCGGTTCGCTCCCGACTCCGTGCTGTACACGCGCGACGGTTCGCAGGAATACGTCGTCGAGTACGCGCGCACATTCAAGAACCGTTGGATCGTTAAGTTCGAGGGCATTGATGACCGCGACGCCTCCGAGGCGGCGAATGGCATCGAGCTGTACGGCGAGGCTGACGATCCCGAGGACATGCTGGAAGAGGACGCCTGGTATCCGAAGGATCTGGTCGGGCTTGAAGCGCGGCTCGCCGAGGGCAACGGGCTCGGCCTGCCGGCCGGCCAGGTCATAGGCAAGGTCGTGGACGTACTCGACAGCGCGCAGACGCTGTTGAAGATTCGCCTGGCCTCGCCAGTTCGGGACGCCGTCACCGGCGAAGTGACGGAATCGACCGCACTGGTGCCGTTCGTCGACGAGTTGGTGCCCGACATCGACCTCGAAGAGGGGTATCTGACGATCGACCCGCCCGGCGGGCTGATTCCGGGACTGTGATTCGGCCCCGGTCACCCTTCAGTGTCCGACAGCCGCGGCTGTCGGACACTGTCATATATGACGGCGTTGTTGCCGGGCGCCGAGCCGAGTCCGGCAACAATGCGGCACGCCCGGATGCGTAGCAAGGCTGACAGACGCGATTTATAAAAGACATCGGAATCATGCGATTCCAGTCAGCCGGCGCCGACGAACCATGCCACACATCCAGGCGTGTCGCGACGCTCATGCCGTCGGACTGCGGGATTCGCTACGCTGGAGAACATGAAGATCGATATCGTGTCCGTGTTTCCGGAGTATTTTGACGTGCTGAACCTGAGCCTGTTCGGCAAGGCGCAGGAGAAGGGTCTCGTCACCGTCACCGCGCACAACCTGCGCGACTGGACGCATGACGTGCATCATTCCGTTGACGATACGCCGGCCGGCGGCGGTGCCGGCATGGTGATGAAACCTGAGGTTTGGGCGGAATGCCTGGATGACCTGCTCGGTCTGGCACCCGCAGTCATCGCGCCGGACGCGGTATCTTCCGACGCGCACGACGATGATTCGGCCTCCGTCAGTCCGTCCGGCGCAGTCAACTCGGCGGAAGCAGCCGATACGACCGATGCGGCCGACTCGGGCCATGCAGGTAATCCGACCGACGCAGCCGCTTCCGTCACTTCCATCGTTTCCGATACCACGAGCGACACCAGTGAAGCTGGCGGGAACGCCGCGCCGGTTCTCATCTTCCCGAATCCCTCGGCGCCGCTGTTCACGCAGCGCGACGCGACCGAGCTCTCGCACGCCGACCATCTGCTGTTCGGCTGCGGCCGATACGAGGGCTATGACGCGCGAATCCCTGAGTATTACCGCGCGCAGGGCGTCGACGTACGCGAATACTCGATCGGCGACTACGTGCTGAACGGCGGCGAGGTGGCGGTTTCCGTGATGCTGGAGGCGATCACCAGACTGCTGCCGGGCTTCATGGGCAATCCCGATTCGATCGTCGAGGAGTCGTACACGGGCGGCAACGCACTGCTGGAACACCATCAGTACACCAAGCCGGCCACGTGGCGAGGCATCGCGGTTCCGCCGATCCTTACCAGCGGCGATCACGGCAAGGTCGACCGGTTCCGCCGCGACGAGGCGTTGACCCGCACCAACGACATTCGTCCGGATCTCATCGAGCAGCTCGATTGCCGGCAGCTCGACAAGCAGGACCGCAAGACCCTCATCGCCCTTGGCTGGGAGGTCTCCGGAGCGCGTCCGCGCAAGCTGCAGTAAGTCGCTTGACACACGTCATCATCCACTATCCCCGCAAAAGTTGAGTCTCACACACTCAACTTTTTCACTGTGGGTAAAATCCGGGAATGTCAGGACGGAATACCGGTAGGTAGTGGTGCAAGGCAAGAGGAGGAGCTCCGAGAGGGGTTCCGGGAACGGCCACGATAGACCACACCGGCAAGGCCAGTCACCCGGCCGGCGCGGCAAGCCAACCCGTTCCACTCCGATATGCGAGGAGTACCGATTATGGCAATGTTTCCAGCTTTGATGAATGACACGATGTTCTCTGACCTGTTTGACGACCCGTTCTTCGAGGGTTGGCGCTCCGCCGACAACAGCGCGACGATGACCCCGACGAACATGATGAGTACGGACGTGCGCGAGAACGACAAGGGCTATGACGTGGACATCGACATGCCCGGTTTCAAGAAGGACGACATCAGCGTCTCGCTGAACAACGGCTATCTGACCGTGTCCGCCCATAAGGACGAGGACAGCGGCGACAAGGATGAGTCCGGCAAGTGGCTTCGTCGCGAACGTTACGTCGGCACCTGCTCGCGCAGCTTCTACGTCGGCGATCAGGTGAAGGAGAACGACATCCACGCCAACTACCAGAACGGCACGCTGTGCATTCAGGTTCCGAAGATCGAGGCGCAGCCGCAGGTCGAGAGCAAGCACCAGATCGCCATTGAGGGCTGATGCCTGATGGCCGGCCGTACAGGTCGGCGGCGGAAACACAAGCAAAAATCCCGTGACCGGCATGCGGAACATGCAACCGGTCACGGGTTTTTTATTGGCTCGTTGGTATTTCGTCCCCACCCCGGCAGCGGGAGCGACCATTCGGCTTACAGGCCGAACACCTTCACGCGGGAGTCAACCGGCTGCTTATCAACCGGAGCCGCGGCCTGGGCGACGGTGCCGAACGGCATCTGCGCCTGCAGCACCCAGCTGGACGGCAGACCGAATTCGGCGGCGACCGCCTCGTCGATCAGCGGGTTGTAGTGCTGCAGGGATGCGCCAAGCCCCTTCTCGGCGAGCGCGGTCCACACGGCGAGCTGCAGCATGCCGGCGGCATCACGGGCGAATCCGGGGAAGTTCGCAGCGTAGGTCGGGAAGTTCTTCTGCAGCTGCTTGGTCACGTCGGTGTCGTCATAGAACAGCACGGTGCCGTGGCCGGCGGCGAAGGCGTTGATCTTGGCCTCGGTGGCCTTGAACGCTTCGTCATCGCTCACGACCTTGCGCAGCGTCTCCTTGACGATGTTCCACAGCTTCTGGTTGGCGTCGCCGAACAGCACGACGGCGCGCTGCGGCTGGGAGTTGAACGCGCTCGGCACCTGCACGGTGACGTCCTCGACGGTCTTGACGATCTCCTGATCGCTGACCGGGGATTCGGAGGTCAGCGCGTACTGCGAGCGACGGGCCTTGAGTTCCTCGATGAAGTTCGACATGATGGCATCCTTTCGCGATGGCATTGCGTTTGTTGTTTCGCCGTCTTTTAATAGCTCGATTCGATACCTCGATTCGAGGCATTCCATGATTAACGATACGTGCGCCATGCGACCCACATGCCGATGTTCTCTGTCAGAGAATATTAGCTAGGTAACAATCGGCACGGCGGCGATTGGGCCAAGGCCGCTTCGGGCTCGCAGCAACGGGCTACACTCGCCTCGGCTGCTCACTCATCCGTCGCGCCCGAGGTCTCCGAGGCCTCCGACGTCTCAAGCGAGGACTCGATATACCACACCGCGGTCTCGCCGTAATCGCGATGCTCGGCGAGGATCCATCCCTCGGGCGGCACGGGCTCGTCGGAACGCGCGGATCGCTCCAACACGATCGTCGTATTCCCGCCGGCGATTCCATGGGCGACCATGTCCGAGAGCAACTGGTTGCAGTCCTCGGTGGCGAACGCGTACGGCGGGTCGATGAAGATCACATCGAACGCCGCCGACTTCGCGGAGCCGCCAGCAGCATCGGCGTTCGAGGCCGAGCGTGCGGCACCCGAAGCGACGTACTTCTCGGCCCTGGCCCTGATGACCCGGGCCGTCATGCCGCGCTCCCACGAACGGTTCCGCTGCAGCGCGGTCAACGTCTTGGCGATCAGCGCCGCCGCCGGAGCGGAGGACTCTACCGCCACCAGCTCCCTCGCGCCGCGGCTCAACGCCTCGATGCCCAGCGCCCCGGTCCCGGCGAACAGATCCAATACGCGGGCGTCGTCCAGCACCTGCCATGAATCCAGATGCGAGAATATCGCCTCTTTGGTCCGGTCGGTGGTCGGCCGGGTTCCGGTTTTCGGCGTGGTCAACGCGACGCCCTTGAATCGTCCTGAAATCACATGCATGACACCATTATGGCCGCCCCGGCGAAACGACCGCAACCGCACCACCGGTCCTGCATGATCGTACGTGCCATATATCAGACGGCTCCGATACGCGACTCAGCTTGCTCACATGCCTCATATGCTATGATGCTTTGCGGGTACCCTTGCTCGGATACTCACGGCGACCCGCGTAATTTGACCGTTTGCGGGTCGCTTTTTCATCTGGACATACCTTCGACCCCCCCAGTCTCGCTACGCTCGACAGCCTATGCGGCTTTTGCCGTGGCGGCGTGGGCGGAGATGCCGCACGCGCCAACGGGCACCGGAGCGTCGTCGGCATCGTCGTCGGCCTGCACACGCAGCGTCGACTGATGCAACGTCAATGACAATCCAGGCGTCACCGCGAATCCCGGCTGCACCGGCTTATGGGCCGCACCGACTCCAGCTGCGACGGGTGAGGCGACGACGGACGCCGCAACCCCCACCGCGCCGAGGGGAGCCGCAACAGGAACGACAGGAGCCGCAACCGCCCCGCCAGCCGGCGACACGACCACGCCCGCGCGATGGCGATGCCGCCCGGCACGAGCCGAATCCAGCACGCCCTCGTCGAACTCCCCGGTCTGCCGCGATACGATCGCCGCGCATGTGACCGCAGCGGACACGTTCGCCATCGTGCTCGGCATGCCGACGATGTTGCTGACCGGCACCAGCGGCACCAGAAGCTGCACCGGAAGACCAACCGCGGTGAACACGGTCGTCGCGGTCACGATCGCAGTGCCCGGCACGCCCGCGGTACCGATCGACGACAGCAGTCCGATCACCGCGAGCGCCACATAGCTCACCGGCGAATACCCCAGTCCGAGCGCGTTGATGGTGAACACGGCCGACAGCATCGGCCACACACCAGCGCATCCCGGCATGCCGATGGTCGTCCCGATCGGGGTGGTGAAGTTCGCCACGTCCGCGCCGACACCGACCGTGCCGAGCTGCCGTATGCTCAGCGGCAGCGTCGCCACGCTGGACTGCGTGGCGAACGCCGTGGTCTGCGCCGGCAACACGGCCTTGAAGAACGTCAAGGGCGGCACGTGCGCCACGAATTTCAGCAGCAGCCCGTTGACGACGAACGCCTGGATGATGTTGAGCACGAAGCCCAGCACGAGAATGCTCAGCAGCGCGAGCAGCGCGTCCGCCTTGGATGTGGTCGCGGCCGTCGAGGTCGCTCCCAGCACCACCACCGCGTACGGGGTGAGCTCGACCACGTAGCCGACAGCCTTGTAGATCACGTTCTTGGTCTGCTCGAAGAACCGCTTGACGATGCTCACGTCCTTCTGCCGACCGACCGACACGATGGCGATGGCCAGCACGGTGGCCGTGATGATGATGGGCACCACACGGTTGCCGGACAGGTCTCCGACGATGTTCTTCGGGAAGAAGTTGAGTATGACCTGGTCGAGCGGCGCTGTCTGCGAGGTGAGGAAACCGGCGGTCGACTCGTCGTCGACGAGTTTGACGCCCGAGCCGATGTGCAGCGGGATGGCCACACCCAGCGTCATCACGATGGCGATCAGATTGGTGAGCAGCAGCCAGCCGACCGACCGCAATCCGATGCTGCGCAGCTTTTTCAGACTGCCGACGTAGGTGATGCTGGAGATGATCGACACGAAGATCAGCGGCGCGACCAGCGCGGTGATCAGGTTGATGTAGATGTTGCCCAGCAGGTTGAGCGAGTCGACCTGCCCGTCGAACACGAGGCTCAGGGCGATGCCCAGCCCAAGCGCGAGCACCGTCAGCAGGCTGAAGTTGAGTTTGAAGACCGCGCGCAGCACGGCGATCAGGGCGAACAGCACCACGGCCGACGCCCAGACCGCCACTGCGGTGGGATCGATGTTGGATAGCGCGCCCATCAGTCAGCTCACCTCGCCGAGGTCGGGCGGGTCGAGTCGGAGAGAGCTTGTGCCGCCGCGGCGTCGCCACGGTTGCGGCTCAGCGCCAGCGCCCCGGCGGCGGTCAGCGCGAGGCTGAGCGCGACGGATGCGATGACCGTGGCTTCGGCACCGGTGCGGGAGAGCGGCTCGTTGCCGGCGACGACGTTTTTGCGGGACGGCTTGTTGCCGGCCGTGCTATCGTTGCCGCCAGCGTTGTCGGTGTTGCCTGCGACCGGATTGTCACCCGTGTCGCCGCTGCCGCTGCCGTTACCGTTACCGCTGCCGCCGTTGTTGCCTCCGGCGAGCGCCGCGACCGCATTGGCGATGTTCTTCGTGGCGGTGTCGGTCGCGCTGATGGTCGCCTTCTTGTCGGACACGGTCTTTTCGGCCGCGGCGAGCGCCTTCTTGAATGCGGCGACCCGGTCGGCGGAGTAACCGTCCAGGCTCACCGTCTTGGCCTGTGCGATTTCGCCGCGCAGGTTGAGCAGGGAGTAGAAGCGGTCGGCCTGGGCGATGTATGCGTCACGGTCGTTGTTGACCTTGCGCCCGTAGTTCTTCGCCGCGCTCAGGTCGTCGCCGGTGATGGAGAATCCGCCTTGGATGATCGCCTTGTCGTCGTACGTGGTGCCGTACCAGTTGAGCATGTATTCCCTCGCCGTGGGCTGCGGCTTGGTGTCGACGTTCGCGGTCTTGCCGTGGTAGTCTACGACCTCATCGGTCACGGAGCCGGCCGGCTGGTCGGTTCCGGGCAGCTGGGCGGCGTTGTTCTTGTTGTAGTGCAGCAGCAGCGGCACCTGCAGGCGGGTCGCGCCGACGCCCTTGGAATCGACGACGCCGTGGCTGCCGTCCTCGGTCACGAGGTTCGGCAGGTACGTGTTCACGAGATGCGTGTACAGGTCCGACAGCGGGTGGCTGCCGTTGTTGTAGTTGTCGCGGATGTGGAACGGCGAGCCTTTGCCGGACGTGCTGTCGAGGATCGTGTACACGTGCTTGATGCCGTATTTGCGGGCTTCCTGGTTCACGTAGCGGATCGTGGCGTATGTGTTGCCGCACCAGGTCGCGCCGAAGAAGATGTAATGGTTGCCTGGCGACCGCAGCAGCTTCTCCAGTTCGCCGTACGTCACCGATATGAGCGAGAAGTCCTTGTCCTCGCCCTGCTTGAACACGCTGGCCGCGCCGGCCGAGACGTTGTTCAGGTAGTAGTTGGTGTAGAACTGGCCGTTGGTGCGGGTCGCGGCGTTCTTCGCGGTGCCCAGCACGCGGGTCAGATCGGCGCTGTCGGCAACGTTCGCGGTGGATGCGAGCACCTTGTCGCCGGTGTTGTCCTTGTTGTAGGTGAACAGGGTCGGCAGGTCGACGACGTTTGCTGTGTTCTTGCTTTGCAGGTCGGTCAGGCCGAATTCGTCGATGGTCTGCTGGAACCGCTTGGCGAATGCGTCGACCGCGTTGTTCTTGTCGTTGATGTTGACGAGCGTGTCGGCTCCGGCGTTGTCGAGGTGCGGGTCGAAATTGTAGATCTTCTCGATGCCCTGCGCCTTGGCGGCGGTGTTGATGGCGGGCAGTGCGGCCGTCGTCGCGGAGTCCCACGTGCCGCCGATGAGTATCACGAAGTTGCCTTTGCCGTAGCGCAGGATGTCTTCGAGACGTTCCAGCGTGATGTTCTCGAACACGTGATCCGAAGGCAGGTTGGGGATGCCCGCGTAGTAGTCGAATGGCGTGTCTTCCTGGGATTGTGCGGCTGTTGCCGCCGTGGGCGTGGTTTCGGCGGCGGACGCGGCGTTCCCGCCCGTCAGCGCGAATCCGGTGAGACCGAGCGCCGCCGCGGTGAGCAGCGCCACGGCTTTAGCGGCGATGGAGCCTCTCGTGAGGCTGTGGTTGGTGTTGGACATTGTTGTGGTTCCCTTCTGTATTTCTTCCGCATCGAATTGCGTTGGTACTGCTGCGCTGATGGCTCAGCGGGACGATGGTCCGTCGACGAGGTTGAAGTCGTACCGTGCGGTAGGAGCGCCGCCGCTGTCGGCCACGTTGAGACTCGCCGATGGCCCGGCGGATGGCCCGTTCGTCGGCGATACGATGGGCTGCAGCACTTCGGTCGGCGCACTCGCGTCGGCACGGGCTTCGGTTGCGGCAATGACGTTCGCCGTCGTCGCGGGGGCCGGCGTCGCGCCGTCTGCGATGTTGAATCCGTCGTCGGACCGGCCGCCGTTCGCTCCGGCGAGCGCGGGAGCGCGGCGCTTGTTGCGCGCAATCAGCGCGGCGCCCAGCGTGCCGATGACGGCGAGCGCGATGACCACGCCGGCGACGATGCGCACCACCGGGCTGGTGGTTTCGGCCCGATCGGTGACCGGAGAGGCCTGCGTGGTGGTTTCCGCCGTATCAGTGCCGCCGTCGGTGATGCCGGATTCGGTCGTGGTGGTCTCGCCGCCAGCGGTGTCGGCGGTGTTGTCATCGCTGTTCTTCCGGGAGGCCGCGTCCTTCGAGGTCTGAGTAGCGGGGGCATCGGCGTTCGCGTTCGCGGCCGTGTCGCCTGTGATCCCGGCTGTGCTGCCCGTCGTGCTCTGGCCGGACTGTGTGCCGGTCGACTGCGCGGGCTGCGACTGTTGCGCGGTGGTGTTGCCCGTGGAGGGCTTCGCCGGGGCCGGGACCGATTGCTTCGGGTTGCTCGGCTTCGTGGTGGGGGCGGGCGTCGCCGGCTCCTCCTTCTGGGCGTGCTCCTTCTTGTAGTTCGCGCAGTAGCTGTCGAACGCGGCCTTCTGCGCTGAGACGTCGATGCCGCCTCCGGGGTTGGAATCGTAGGCCGAACCGCCACTGGAACAGCAGGCGACCGGATTGTAGTTGGTCGAGCACAGGTCGCACACGTCGCCGGCCGCGTAGGCCGTGCCGAGCGCGAATTGCAGGCCGCCGACCGCCATAGCGCCTATCACAGCCGAGCCGGCGAGCACGCGGATAAGCCGGCGCTTCACGGGCCGCCCGTTGCGTGGCGCTTCATGACGAGCTGATGATGTGGACATGGATATTCCCTTCTTCTTGTCTTCCGCGCCGTTTTTGGATACGGCGCGGCGGTACAGTTTGGTGGCGGCGAATCGCGATATACGAAAACCTGCGATGCGGCAGAATCCGCATCGCCGCGAATGATCCGGCAACCGTCGGCGTAATCTGCCGGGAGTGTGAGGAATCATGCCGGACGGTGAATCACAATCATCACGATCGCGCCGGTAAACATCCGAAACGGACTATCGAGCGGTCTCTCACCGCTCGCGCATGATCGGCAGTCCGCCCGACAGTGAGCTGACAGCCGATGCCTTCATGCCTTCATTGACACACATAACGTACTCCTTGCTCGGATAAGACACCTGACCGGGGTGCCGCCCCATCATCCGGGGCCGGGCCTGTTCGCGGGTTCCCGTGAACATTGACATCATCGTAGGCTCCACGTCGCCGCATTGGCAAACCCGCGGTTATACATAGTTGTTATGACCTCGTATCAACCCTATATTTGTTCACGATGACAGCGGCGACAACCGTTATGGCGAATATCACGACATTGCCGATGATCAGCAGACGGTTCATCGTGTACAGCAGCCATGCGATCAGCAGCAGGTCGACGAGCAGCGCGACGATGCACAACGCCGCGAGCCCGGATTGCGGCACGCGGCCGAGCAACGGCAGCGAGCGGAATGCGCAGAGCGATGAGCCGTCGCGCAGTATCAGGCGCAATGCGGCGACGGCGACCATCGCCTGCACCACGATTATCAGAATCGTGACGCTCGACGACACGGTTTTCGTGGAATTCCCGGCGATCAGCGGGCACTCCGCGGCGATCATGCCCACCGAAAGCAGGCGCACGGGAGCGCCGGTCCGAGCGGAACGCTCTCCCAGTTCGCGCGGCAACCATCCGTCCGCGCAGGCCGAGGCGACTGGATACGCCACGCAGCCGACCGCGGCATTGAGCGTGGTGAGCAGGGCGAACGCGGAGCCGCCCACCACGAACGCGACCGTCACCGGAGCCGGGACGAATGCGGACAGGCTGACGGCGAGATCCTGGTTCGCGACCTGGGCTATCGGCAAGGCGCCGGCATCGGCCGCGCAGATCAGCGCATACGTCACGACGACCAGCAACAGCGAGACGCGCATCGCGCGGGGCACCGTCACCCGCGGACGGTCCGCGACCGCGGCATAGTTCGCCACGCCGGCCACCCCGTTCATCATGAACGTCATGTACACGCATGCGAACAGGAACGCCAAAGGTGAGCCGAGAAACGTGTAATGCGCAAGATTCGTGAGCCGCACGTGCGGCATTGTCACCGCAACGTACGTGCCCAACGCCGCCGCGAGCAGCACGGCCATCACCAGTTGGGCGATGGCGGCGATGCGGGCACCCAGCATGTGCACGCCGAGGAACAGCGCGACGACCAACGCCGCGGTCAGGCGTGTCGGCAGCGTGGGCAGGCCGAGCAGCTGCGCCGCGGACAGCGCGTACGCGGAGATGTCGAACACCAGAAAACATAGGATATAGGCGACGATGCCGCCGAACACGGGCGGCAGCAGCGTGCCGACCTGCTGGTACTGGCCGCCCGGGTAATCGCCGAACGAGCTGGCCAGCAGCTGCGGCACCAGCGCGAACGCGCCTCCCAGGCCACCGACCAGCGCGGCGAGCCACAATCCGGTGCCCGTGATGCCGATGCCGATGCCGGCCATCGACATGACCCCCAGACCGACGACATTGCCCGCGCCGAAAGCGACCAGATGAACCGTGTGCAGTGAACGTGATGATGCCATGATGCCCCTCCCCGGCCGAAACCTTCATGACAACTGAACCACATCATGCCGGCGATGAGAATGCCGTTCCCATATGAAAAATCTATACTGTGTTCAAGCGCCACATTGTTCGATCGCGGATGGCGGGGCCGGGGCTCGTGTCCAACGACCCTATCTGCGGCGCATATCGCCCATCGCGCGTCAGCTGCTGGTCAGGAACGTCTCGTTGCCGCGGGTGAAATCAAGCACCGCGCCGGCAAGCTCGACCTCGCCCGACAGATCGGGGTCATCGGCGAGCAACCGCCCCGCACGTTCGCGCGCGTCGGCGATGATCTTGGCGTCCTTGACCACGCGCAGCAGTTTCAGACCGGACTTGCCGCCCGACTGCGCGTCGCCGAGCACGTCTCCGGCGCCGCGGAACTCCAGATCGGCCTGCGCGATCTGGGCGCCGTCGAGCGTGCCCTGGATGACCTGCAGCCGCTGCTGCGCGGGGCCACCATCCTCAGCCCGCGAAATCAGGAACGCCCATGAATCCGTGCCGCCGCGCCCCACGCGCCCGCGCAGCTGGTGCAGCTGCGAAAGCCCGTACCGGTCAGCGTCGAAGATCACGATGCAGCTGGCCTGCGGCACGTCCACGCCCACTTCGATGACCGTTGTCGCCACCAGAACCGGCGTGGCCCCATCCGCGAAATCGGCCATGACCTGCTGCTTGGTCGCGTCATCGTCGCGACCGGTCAGCGTCGCGAAACGGACGCCACGGAACTGCGGCAGCGATGACAGCCTGCGCTCGATCTCGGCCACGGAATGCAGCGGCGGCCGTGACGGAGCACCGTCACCATCCTCCTGCGATGGCGCGCTGGCGGCTGTGTTGGCGGCCGCGGTGGCGGATTCGCGCCGGTAGGCGTCGGAATCATCGTACACGCCGATCTGCGATGCCCCACTTGTATCGTCATCGCCATCCGATTCATCGTCGGCATCGATACGCGGACAGACGACATACGCCCGCTCCCCCGCGTCGATGCGGCCGCGGATGTGGGCGAACATGGAGCCCATCATGCGGCCGTCGTCTTCAGGCACGATGAACGTGCGGATGGGCTTGCGCCCGCCCGGCAGCTCGGTGAGCCACGAGATGTCCAGATCGCCGAACCAGGTCATCGCCGCCGTACGCGGGATCGGCGTCGCGGTCATGACCAGCAGGTGCGGCACGACATCGTTCTTGGTGCGCAGGGATTCGCGCTGCTCCACGCCGAACCGGTGTTGCTCGTCGATGACGACGAGCGCGAGGTTCGGGGCCTGGAACGTCTTGGAGAACGCGGCGTGCGTGGCGACGATGATGCACGGGTCTCCGCTGGCCGCGAGCGCGAGAGCACGGCGGCGGGCGGCCAGTTTCATGCCGCCGGTCAGCAGGATGACCGGCACGTGCCGCGTGTTCGCGTCCGACTGCGCGTGCGCCGCGCCGTCTTGTTTCCCACTGCGCGCCCCACTGTGTTTCACGGGATGTTTCACGGCCGTGCGCCCCTTGGCATCTCCATCATCGGCAGCGGATTCGGCGGCCTTGATCAGGTCGGCCGGGTCATTGGGAGACAGGGCATCGCGGGACGGGTCATCGCCCGTCTCGACGCCGTCAATCGCGCAGAGCATGGCGCTGATGGTCGCATGATGCTGCTCGGCGAGCACCTGAGTGGGCGCGACAAGCACCGCCTGATGGCCGGAACCCGCCGCCTGCAGCATGGCCGCGACCGCGACCACGGTCTTGCCGGAACCGACCTCGCCCTGCAGCAGGCGCTGCATCGGATATTCGCGGGCCATGTCCACGCCGATATCATCGATGACCTCCCGCTGGCCGCCGGTCAGCGGGAACGGCAGTGATTCGATGAACCGGTCACGCAGCGCCACGCCCGCACAAGGCAGGGCCGCATCCTTGCGGACATTGCTACGCGACTGGAGCAGCGCCGTCTGCGAGACGAACGCCTCCTCGTAGCGCATCGTGCCGATGGCCCGTTTGAAATCCGCGGTGCTGAGCGGGTCGTGGATGGCTAGGAACGCTTCCGCGCGATGCAGCAGATGATTCGATTCGCGCACCGATTCGGGCAGGACGTCCGGGATCGCGCGGGCCAGGCCGCCGGCCACGGCGTTTCCTGACCGAGACTCGGCACCCGCTGGAGCGGTTCCGGCGCCGCTGATGCCGCCGTCTTCCATCGGTTTCATTGTTTGCGGGGCTTCCGTTGCCGCATCGCCCGGGAGATCCTGCCCGGTTCCGGCCAGCAACTCGATGCATTGCACTATCGACTCATGAATGTGTTCGCTGGAGATACGAGACGACGCGTGATACACCGGTCGGGGTCTGCTGATGCGACGCAGGCCCGCTTCGACGGTGTCGGCGTCGTATTTCAGAGCGCTCATCTGCACGACACCGGAGTATTCGCCATCAGCCGGACCGGAGCCGGGAGCGACCGTCATTATTTCGGGATGGGTGAACTGCAGTTGGCCGTTGAACTCGCTCGGCTCGCCGGCGATCACCACAATCGCGCCGGAACGCAGCCGTATGCTCAGCCAATCGACATACTGCTTCTTGTACGAGAAGAACACCAAACGGGCGTCGGCCCCCGCGACATGCCGGGAAACCGCGAAATCCCCGTCATCCACCACGGCCTCGAGCCGGTAGCCCCGCCGAACGTTCATCGGCACGACCCGCATGCCGCGCACCGACGCGGAGAACGCCATTCTCTCGCCGATACGGGCCTCGCGCAGTGCCCGCAGGGGCACCGGATCGGCGACGCGGAACGGATAGTAGGTCAACGCATCGCCCACCGTCACGACGCCAAGGCTTTTGAGCGCGCCGACACGCCGCTTGTTCGTCATGATCGACGACATGGTGGTGTTCAACGTGATGCTCATACGTCCCTATTGTGGTGTGCCGGCGGGACGGCATCGCATTGTCCCCTCCGCCAGCGGATATAAAGAGACCCCGGAGTCTTGCGACTTCCGGGGCCTCAGTGAAACGTTATCGCGCGATGTCACGCAACCACACGCTGAACCTTGCCGGCCTTGAGGCACTTGACGCACACGCGGACGCGAACGTTCTGGCCGTCAACGGTGGTACGAACCGGCTGCAGGTTCGGGCGGAAGGTGCGCTTGTTGCGGATATGCGAGTGAGAAACGGTGTATCCGACCTGCGGACCCTTGCCGCACACTGCACAACGAGCTGCCATGATGGACTCCCTTAATAACCTTGATGTTCAAGTCTTCCGTGTTCCAGCACGGATGCTTGAACACACAACTTCACAATAATAGCGCCAAATACAAACAAATGCAAATCAAGCGTGTATCATTGCGGCTTTCACCTACACATCCACACAATATCACCCGTCTTGACTATTGCCGCATCCAGCAACTCTTCATAAAATCACGGTAAAACGGTTACTGTATGGCATACGATACATGCAACGCGGCAATCGTCAAGGAGGAATGATGCTCAATTCACTTAATGGCCTGCTTTCACGCAAAAACGACGTGCCCTCCCCCACAGTGATCTCGTTGGGACAGGTGTGGGTCGACATCATGATGGACATCGACGCGATTCCCCAACCGGGCGGATTCGCCGTCGCGAACCATACCATGCCGTCGGTGGGCGGCAGCTTCCGCGTCATGCAGGCGGCCAGCCGGATTGGGGCGGCGACCAAGCACGCAGGCGTCATCGGCAACGGGCCGTGGGCGTCACTGATCCGCAAGGCTCTCAACGACAACGGCATCGAGCACATCGGCCAGGACCGCATCGACGCCGATTCCGGTTTCCGTCTGGTGCTCAACGACAGCGAGCGCAAGACGTTCATCGCCACGTATGGCGCCGAATCACAAGGCAACGAGAACACGTTCGACTGCGTGGAGCCCGGCGAGGGCGATGTGGTGCACATCAGCGCCAACACGCTGATGGATCACAGCGCGTCAGGCATCGACGCCTTCCTGCATCGCACCGCTTCGGACCCGACGACGCGCGACTACAGCATCGTGCTCAATCCGACCAACACGCTGCACATGGTCAGCGACCACCTGCTGGAGGATCTGGTGCTGGTGCGGCCCATCTGGTCCTGCAACCGTCAGGAGGCCCGCACGCTCGCCGACCGGCTTGGCGTGTTCGTGGACGATTCCCTGTCGATGACCGTCGGCGGCGGGTTCGACGACTCGATGAAGGCGCTGTGCAACAGCCTCGGCGCCACGCTGCGCGCGCCGCTGGTGGTTCGTGCGGGGTCGCGCGGCGCGTGGGTGCGCACGCCGGGCGGCGAAGTCATCCATGTGGAGGGGTATCCGACGAAGGCGACGCACACCCGTTCGGCGGGCTCGTGCCACACCGGTGCCATGTGCGCACTGATCGCCCGCGGCTGGTCGCTTGTCGATGCGGTGAAGATCGCCAACGCGGCCGCTTCGCTGGGCATTCAGCGTTCCATCAACGGCGTTCCGGACTGCCCCGGCTATGACGAGGTCATCGCCAAGCTCGAGGAAGACGAGACTCCGGCCGAGGCCGCGAAGTAGCCATTCCCCGCAGCGTCGCCCGGCCGATATGGATTGTTGCGCAACGCTGTCGTTCCGTTTGCGTCCTTAAGTGCGCGCCGAACGGACGACTCTGCGCACATAGGGACGCAAATCGGGTGTTTTGCGTCCCTATGTGCGCGCACTTGTCGTTTCGGCGCGCACTTAAGAACGCTATTGGACCAATCACCGTACCGATGACCGCTCAGGCGCGGCCACCCCACGGCGTCTGGCCGACAATCCCCATATCGCGGGCGAGCCTGCGATGCAGTTCCTTCGTCAACGGAATCAGATCGCTTTCCAGCGGATAATTCAGAAAAACGCTGCGGCAACGGTATGTAATTCACCCGCAACCATACGTAGATTCGTCCATCCATCACGATCAGATTCGGTCTGTACGGGCTCATCTTCAGCAGTTCGACCACGTCGGCGGGCACGCCGCCCTGCTCGCTGGCGCGCTGAAACATCTTGCGACCCTGATGGATGGTCGCCCACATGAGTGGGCCTCAGATCGGAAGAGCACACGTCTGAACTCCA
>ERZ810243.199-NODE-199-length-17980-cov-8.22912_pt1 | contig 17980 bp, 7 predicted proteins | sample MGYA00520432_ERZ810243 | MGnify/ENA primary metagenome ERZ810243 (study PRJEB31588, sample SAMN03398929) | human gut metagenome | study: EMG produced TPA metagenomics assembly of the PRJNA231909 data set (A prospective, longitudinal analysis of the...
CGGCCCGTCCACGGGCCCGTCTTCAGACGCTTCGGCCGGTACGGCCGGTAGGACTCGCTCTCGTTGGACGGGAACCACGTGTTGCGCCTGATCTCCCTGCTGATGCCGGACGGGCCGCGTCCCAGCAAACGGGCCATCTTCCTGACGCTCGTGCCGTTGCCGACCTCGATCTGGATGACCTGGCGTTCCTCTTCCGACAGGTGTGAATATACTTTCCCCATAGGTGCAACATCCCTTCGGACTGGTTATCTGGACAATCTCCAATAACGGGTGTTGCACTTTCAATTAGACAACGGGCCAACTTCTTGTATAATTGTATGCAGTGACCTCCCGAAAAAGGGATTGCGAATCTATGAGGGGAAACAATGGGCTCGAAATCGAAGTTCGTCCGTTGCGGGTTTAACGGAGGAACAGAACAGGAATCTGGAAGGCAGCGCCATGCCTTGAAGCGTTGCCTTGCTTCGGTTATTGCTGTTTCCTTGTCCATCGTGTGCATGGTGCCTGCAGCATATGCTCAGAATATAGACGATGTGAGTAGCTCCCCTAACGCCGTAATTTCTGGGGGGGGGATAATACTGTCGTAGCTGCTCCTTCTGCTCGCAATGTCAACGTTGACGATAAGACGTCAGAAGAGGCCAATACATCAAACGGTGCGCCAACACCTTCCGAATCCTCAAATGGTGCGACAGACAATAAGGCGGACGACTCAGCAGAAGCTGCCGCTGGCAATTCCGCCAATGATGGAGCCCAAACGCAGGCTCCAAACGATGCTTCTTCTCAAGATGCCAAGAACGATTCCTCAAATGCGACGGATCAATCGCCGGCGAAGGCCAATGTGCAGGTCGCCGCGACGGCGCTTGGCGGCCGTGACTTTGAGGGTCAGGTCACCAAGACGATCAACGGCAAGACCTACATCCTGATTGGTAACGAGCAGCAGCTGCGTGCGATTGGTTCTGACAAGAAGGTTATTGGCCGCATCAACAAGGTCACGCAGACTTGCATGCGACAAGGACCCCTCAATTATCAGTGGGTGGACGGCACGCCGTCTTCCGAATACGCCGGTGACGCCGATCTCTCCAATTCAGATACTTTGCGCGATGCTGATGCCTCCGACCACGACAGTCCACTGCTGACATGCACGGCGGTAAGCGCCAACAGGACCCGCACCAAGTATTACGGCGTGGGTGCTGATGGCACGCAAACGGACTACTCCGCTGCCAACACCGGCCTGACCTATTCCGCAGACGCCAACTACCTGATCTTCCGTGACATCGACCTGTCCAAGAACGCGGCAGATACCAACAACACCGAGTGGACTCCGCTCATGTTCTCCGGCACTATGCTCGGTGCGGTCTCCAATGACGGCGACACCGCAGCCAGCCTGTGGAAGGCTGTTGGTGCCGATGGCGCAAGCGTGGTTCACGCTACCGCAGCTCGGCCGGTCATCAGCCATGTGGTCGTCAATCAGAAAGATATGGTCTCTAATGTCAAAGGCGACCAGCTGGATGTCAGCAAGCAGCAGGGCATCGGCTTCTTCGCCTCGATCACGAACAAGACCGTGATGAACAGCAGCAGTCTGGGCAGCGCCGGTACGGCCGTGGTGTCGAACCTCAAGCTGCAGGATGTGTCGGTGGCGAATCATACGAGTGAATCGTATATTCCGCCGACCTTGCTCGGTATGCTCACTTCGGCAGTGGGATTACTGCTCGACACACTGTTGGCGGCGTTAAAAGCATTGACATTCGGACAAGTAGATCTTGACCTCAATCTGAAAGGTCTGCTCACCCTGCACAAAGACAATCCTTCCAACCTCGCCACGGGTGCATTTGCCGGCCGTATCTACGGGGACACCAAGGTTACGGACTGCGAGGTAGCAGATGTTTCGGTATCTAGCGTAAGCCGTATGACCGGTGGTTTCGTGGGATATGTTGAGGGCGCAACCCGATACGATGCAGTCTCCGGCATCGTAGGAGCGCTCACCAAGGTACTCTCGGGGATTCTGAACATTATCCCGTTCCTCGGGCTGGGCGATTTGGTGGACTGGTTGCTGTCCGGCACGCTCGGGCTGAATGCCTTGATTCCGGTTGGCTACTACAACCCGGTTATCTCGAATAGTTCGGTGAACGGGTTCAAAAAGAACGTGGTGATCGGCAACAAGGACAACCCGCAGGCCGGCGGCTTTGTCGGTGCGCAGATTGGTGCAATCATTGAGAACTCTTCGGTGACGAGCACGAATGGTTTCACCGTGCGGGCAAAGCAATATGCCGGTGGTTTTGCCGGAGTAGGTCGCAACGGCAACGTGGGCGGTCTGATTAACTCGCTTGGCGTCGACTTGCTGTCTGCGCTGCGTCCGCAGAGCCTCATCGAAAACAGTCGCCTGACGGTAAACGGTGACGATAAGATCACCGTGCAGGCCGAAGACTACGCCGGCGGCTTCAACGGTGCCATGGCCAATGCCTATGCTGTCAATAATTCGATTACGGCTTCGGTCGCCGTGACTGCCGACAGATCCTACGCCGGAGGATTCACCGGATTCGCCTCCGTGGGATGGGGCCTGGAACTCGGTACGGACGATACCACGAATGCATCGCTGTTGAAACAGCTCACCAAAGCTGTGACTAAATTGCTGAGCGGCAGCGATAACGGTGCAGGAGAACTGCTATCCATCGTCGGTGTGAATCCTTCTGCGATTCTCGGTACACAGATGAAGGGTTCCCTCACAGTTGCTGCCGGCGGTGATTACGCGGGCGGCCTTGTGGGCGAAGGTTCGGGTACGGTGATCGGTGATTCCTCGCAGAACCGCCTTCAAAAACTCACATTCTGGAAGTACAACAATCATCGTGACTTCCCACAGCAGCGTTCCACCACCATAGAAGGCCTTGAATCGGTCACGGCCACGGGCTCCTACGCGGGCGGCATCGCCGGCAATCTGCAACCGACAACGGTAGCTGGGTTGCTCAACAGTGTGGTGAAAATTGGCGATATTGCCATGCTCAAGAAGTTCGACCAGTTTGCCGCGTTCACCGTGGAGAACATGTCTGTCACCGCTCCGGCATCCGGCCTGACAGTGACGGCTGGTTCATATTATGCAGGCGGTGCCATCGGATGCGCCACCGGCGGCGACGTGACCCACACGAACCTTACCAATCTGGCCACGGTCTCGGCCAGGGGAGAAGCCGGCGGTTTTATTGGCTTCTCTGGACCAGGCGACGCCATCGGCGCTGGCGGTCTCAATGTGCTTGGGCTTATCAAGCTTTCTGGTCTGCTATCGGTTGCCCAATATTCTTCGGTTGCAGTCACTGCATCGAACGTGAACGGCATCTCTGGCGGATTCACGGTTGCGGCAACCGGCAAGAACAAGAACAACGAAACAACCGATTACGCTGCAGGCGGTTTCTATGGTCAGGCCAACAGCACCAAGACCCGGGAAAGCCATGTGACAAACCTCAAATCGGTCACAGCCGATACCAGCACGTCCGATGGTGTGGCAGGCGGTTTCGTGGGCTTCTCCACCACCGGCGGCCTCGCCGACGCGCTCAGCAACGCAGAAGATTCCAGCGTATTGGATGGCCTGATCAAAGGCGGCCTGCTGTCCGTGAACGACCTGCTCGGTGCCGTACCGTATCTGATTCCAAGTTATACGGATACCACCGTGACATACGTCAACGGCGGTTATGTCGAAGGCGATATCGCGGGCGGCTATGCGGGAAACTTCCAAAGCGGCAAGGTCAACCAGTTCTCCGAAACCGATCTCAAGAACGACTCAACGCTGGCCGGTGTACAGTCCCGCGTGCAAACCAACCCCGTGGCCGTTGTCAACCTTGACCATGTGACCGGCGGCGCATACGCAGGTGGTTTCGGCGGCAAGGTCGTTTCCGGCGCGCTCGCTTCGGCTGGCAACGGCGGCCTGAGTTTGCTCGGCAAATTCGGTACGGTGGATCTCGCCAACCTGTTGCAGGTGGTGCAGGGCTATGTGCCATTCATCTCCTACGCGGGTGTGCATTCCGATGCCACCACCGTGGAGACCACTAGCGGTAACAAGATTTCCGACCCGGATGATCCCGGCTTCACCGTTTCCGCCACCCGATTTGATCAGTCCGATACGCAATCCGGTTCCGCCGGCGGCTACATCGGCTACGGTTCCGGTGTGCAGGTGTCCCATTCCAGCGTGACCCAACTGCGCCGTACTGATGTCAAGGCACCGAAGAATCTGGAAACCGCCGGATCCATCGACGACACCTATCTGAGCAAAGACAGCTCGTATGCAGTCACCGCCGCTCGGTATGCCGGCGGCTACATCGGCAAAATGGACATCGGCTCGGCGGCAGCTGTGGGCGGTGGCCTGAGGCTGCTCGGCCAGAACGTCAATCTCAACGATGTACTCAGTGTGCTGGATGTCGTCGTCTCGACGATTGAACACTCCGATGTGACTGGCGGCATCGGCGGATACTCCGTTCTGGCCAGCACCGCAGATCATAGGAATGCCAACAATGAGCCCGATCCACTGGGTATGGCTGGTGGTTTCGCCGGAGACATCGAAGGCGGCCATATTCAGGACTCGAGCTCTCATGAGTTCGTATACATCATCGGCCAGGTTTCGGCCGGCGGTTACGTGGGTGCCATGCAGCCGGGAGCCGTGGCGAACGTGCTTGGCGACGGCAGCGTGCTCAAGAAGCTTGTCAACCTCGACAACCTGCTCTCGCTCGTGCAGGACTTCACGCCGACGATTCGCAACAGCTCGACCGATGCCGCAGTGTGCGGCGGCGCGGTGCGTGCCCAGGCGGCATCGGATACGACCACACGCCGCGGCATGGCCGGCGGCTATGCGGGACGTAATCGTGGCGGTCATATCTGGGGCAACAACACAGCAGCGTGGAAGCAGGAGAATACCGGCGGCAAATACAACGGGCCGCGGCGCGTAGCCTACGCCGCGCGCATCCGCAGTGTATACGGTGCCGAAATCGCCGGCGGTTACACCGGCTTCATGGAGGCGGCCGATACCGCTGAAGGCGGTTCGCTCTCCTTGCTTGGCGGTCTCATCAAGGCCGGCAATCTCGCTGGCGTGCTGTCTGTGGTCTACCCGACCGAGGAGCACACGAAGGTCACCGGTCCGCTGCGCAATATGAGCTACGACCAGTGGAAGACGTGGGTCGACAACATCGGCAAGTACGGTGCGTATGGCAAGGAATTCACCGAGGTGGCTACGGGCGATGGTGCGGGCTCTGTTACTGATCAGGATTCCCTGGACAAGTTCCTCGAATCCTACATCTTCGGATTCAACGTCGTCGCAGGACGTGCGGAGTATCGGACCGGCGCGAACCTGCATGATTCCGGCGTCGCCGGCGGACACGTCGGCCTGATGCGCACCGGCACGATCACCGATGGCCAGTCGATGGATGTCAAGACCGTCTCTGCCATGCGTGCGGCAGGCGGTTATGCGGGCACGATGGAATCCGGCTCGGCATCCTCGTTCGGCTCTATCCAACTATTCGGCGACAAAGGCATCAAACTTGATTTGGGACAGATGCTCGACGTGGCACAGGTATTTGTGCCCGTCGTCAAATCTTCGAGCGTGGCCGGCTACCGCAAGGGTATGAAGGTCGTGGCCACCGGTGAAGACATCACGCACGGTACTGGTAATGCCGGAGGCTATGCCGGTCTCGCGGTCGGTGGCCAGATCTGGGGCGATCTCGACCAGAACGGCCAGAAGCTTGTCGAGGGTGTCACCGCTGCCGGTGCCAACGTTTCCAACCTGCGCAAGGTGGAAGGGCGCAACAATGTCGGCGGATTTATCGGCGTGGCCACTGCCGGTGCGGTTGCGGATGTGGACACCAATGCGTCCGAGGGATTCCTGCAAGGAATCCTCGACTCGCTGGTATCGAACCCGGCAAGTCTGGTCAGCGTATTGCAGGCCACGGTTACGACGATTCGCGGTGCACATGTGAGCTCGGATGACCTGGCATGGGGATACACGGTCAATGGCGCATATGAGAGCAAGGACGATAAGGGTAATACCACAACCAAGTATGCCCTGAACGCCGGCGGTTTCGCTGGTTCGTTGCAGGCCTCGATCCTCGGTGACAAGGATTCCGCCAAGGGCACCGGCAGTGAAGCGGATCCGAACAATGACCCGGCTTCGCTTACTGTTAACGGGCTGCGCGCTGTTGAAGGCGGGCAATACGCCGGTGGCTTCTTTGGCCTTGCTGATGTATCCAGCGTCGCTTCCGTCGGCGGCGGCGAGGCCGGCGATAAGCAGGATACCAATCTGCTGCTCAAACTGCTCAAGGTCGGCAATGTGGGCGTGCTCGAAGCATTCCGCACCTTCATCTATGACGGTCAGGTCAACGGCGTGAGCGACGGCATCCAGATTGTCGCCCATGATTCCACCACAAAGGGCATGCTTGACTCGAAGCGTTACACCGGTGCGGCCGGTGGCTTCGGCGGTGGGCTGATCAATGGCTCTGTGAAGCAGTCTGCGGTCACCAACCTCAACAGTGTGACCGGCGTGAACTACGTGGGCGGCTTCATCGGGCATCTTGGCAAATCCGGCACGGTCGCCGCCGACAATGCACAACTCGGCACGGATGCGCTCAATCTGCTTGGTGCCACGGCCGGCGTACTTGACATCTGGGGCTCGCACGTTGGCGATTCGCGCGTCATCGGCATCCCGGACGGTTATACCGTCACCGCCACACACCATGGCGACAATTACGGCAAAGCCACCGACAAGGCTACCGGACGCGAGGTCGCAGGCGGTTTTGTTGGATACGCGGATTTGGCCAGGGTGAAGGGCTGCGCGTCTGACAATCTCAAGAAGGTCACTAGCGGTGAGATTGCCGGCGGATTCGTCGGTGAAACCAGCCGTGCCTATTTGGTTGACGCGAAGGTCAACTCTGTACTTGTGGAACTGCTGCTGCAAGTGGTGAACGCGCTGGTCAAGCTCCTGTACCTCGACAAGGCGGAACAGGTCGGCGTCATCGATTTAGGCAAGTGGTTCCCGGCCATCTTCGGCAAGGTATTCGATCTCAAGGTGCTTTCGGAAGGCAACGTGCTGTACGTGAACCTGTTCGGACTGAAGGTGAGCGTTGCTCTGTCCAAGGCTGATGATGAAAACCAGCAGCAGACCGACGTGGCGATTGTCACCATCGGCGATAGTGTCATCAAACTGCCTTGCAGCAAAGACGGCATTGATATGGATGGGTCGGGCAGCAACCTGACCGTCCAGCTCATCAAGGGCAACCGTACTCGCGTGGAACAGTCCACCGTAACGGGCATCGCCAGTGGCTATGATGTGTTCGGCGGAGGGGCAACTCAGGATACCGACGGTGTGAAGGATCTTTCCACAGGCTACACGGGCGGCTTCGCCGGACTGAACGACGAGGGCGTGCTGGCAGACGACCACATGGTCTACGCCGACACGATCCGCGGTGCCAGCGGACTGGTCGACCCGTTCTCGAACACCAAACTCAAGTCCGTATGGGACTTCAACACCATGAGCGACATCCTCGGACCGGTCGATGCCGGCAAGGGCGGCAAGGCATACAACACCTATCGCATTTACCGCAAGGCGGCCGCGAACGCTAGTGAGGCCCGTACCTCCGCACAGGACGGCAACAAGATCTTCTCGCAGAAGAACACGGCGGACGATGCGCTGAACACCGGACTCGATCGTTGGGAAGTGAAGCTGTTCGACGTGGTCAACACATACGACAGCAGCGCTGTGCACAGCTCCGCATCCGGCGACGCCGGCACCACTTGGGTCGGCATTAAGGACGCCGTGGTCAACTCCACGGACGGCAGCACCAAGACGAAGCTCGATGCCTACCAGTCCCCGGCCAAGGCCGCGCTCATGCTCGACGCGACCGTGACCGACAACAACGGCGGACTCACCCCCGAACCGGACGACGGCCAGGACCCGTGCGGCAAGGACGGTTGCCGAACCATTGACCTGACCGTCCAGAAGGTATGGAAGGACGGCAACCTCGAACGGCCGCAGTCGGTCGAACTGAAGATCGCCGCGCACTATACCGATGGCAGTGGCAATACGGTGACGCCGCAGACGATTCAATGCTTCGGTGCGGATTGCACAACCGTGACGCAGAAGAATCCATGGACGGTGACGTTGGACTCCTCCGATGCCTCTTCCTGGAGCAACACCTGGCGCAAGGTGATTCAAGGACTGCCGGTCGCATTCGTGGATGGACAGGATGCCAACGGCAAGGACATCGTGCGTTACTACACGTACACCGTGGAAGAAACCGCCGTGACCTATAAGGACGGCGATACCACCAAGACCATCAAGCCCGCGGAGGCCGGATACCAAGTATCGGTCTCCTACAACACCAAGGAACGCGTGGCCATTGTTACCAATGCGGCGTTGCTTCCGGATACGGGAGGCGCGGGCACGATGTGGTTCCTGATGTTCGGCTTGCTGCTTATGGGAGCTGGCGTGGTCTGGTACGTGCGTAATCAACGCGTTCAATCCGGCACAGTCCGCTCGGGCTCCAGCCGTATACGAAAGCGAGGTGCCCATGCCGCGTGACGACCACATAGACAAACCGTACCTGCCAAACAGAAAAGATTTCCATTTAGAGGAAGGAACAGTAATGAAATCACTGATGAAAAGGGTTTTCGCTGCCGCTGCGGCGATTGCCACCGTATTTGGATTGGCTGCGACGACAGTCGCCACGGCCAACGCAGCGGATAAAGCCACGCTGACGGTCAGCACTAAAGACGCGAAGTTCGCCGGTAAGACCGTGAACGCCTACAAGATGTTCTCCGCCACCGTGAGCAGTGACGGCGGGGCTGTCTCCCACACGTTGACTGACGAGTGGAAGCCGTTCTTCAAGGACACTGCTTTCGACGGACTAACTGGTGTTACCGACGCGAACATCAACGATAAAGCAAACGACTACGTATCCAAGCTGTCTGAGAATAAACTGATTGCTTTCGCTGCCAAGGCATCGAACTGGGCGCAGACCAAGACCAACAACATCCAGGCTGGCGCGACCGCTATGGTATCTAAGACTGCTACCACGGACGGTAAGTACACTGCGACGTTCACTAATCTCGACTACGGCTACTACGTGGTCGCTGTGCCGGGTGCGACCTTGGCCAACGCCAGTAGTCAATACGCCACGCTAGTTTCCGTTGATCGCACCAATGTGAATACCGACATTAAGGGCGCCCTGCCTACCGTCGACAAGAAGGTACAGGTAAACGGCACTGGTCAGAACGCCACCGACGCGAAGATCGGTGATACCCTGACATTCACCCTGACTTCCACTATTCCGGACATGTCCGCCTATAGCACCTACACCTTCAACTTCAAGGATACGTTGTCTAAGGGCCTCACCTTTGGACAAGTCACTTCCGTTACGGTCGCAGGTGTGACTAGTCCACTGACCGTGGACACTGACTACACCGTCACCACTCCTACGGCCTCCAACAACAATACGCTTACTGTCGCCATGAAGGACTTCAAGACCAAGCAGCAGGCCAATGCCGGCAAGAAGATCACCGTCACCTACACGGCCACGCTGAACAAGGATGCTGTTGTGGGCGGTCATGGTAACACCAACTCCGCAACGATTCAGTACTCCAACAACCCGAGTACCGGTGGCACCGGTGAGTCCGAACCCAGCAAGGTTCGCGTCTTCACTTATGGCTTCACCGTCGATAAGTACACTGGTGACAATTATAATGATGCCGCTACTCGACTTGCTGGTGCTGAGTTCACACTCGCACCTAAGAACGGCGACGCTATGAGCTTCGTGCAAGTCACTGCCGGTAGTGCGACCGCGAACGCTGTATACCGTGTAGCTAAGGCTGATGAGACAGGTACTACGACTATCACCACTCCTGCAAACGGTAAGGTTGTCTTCCAGGGACTGAAGAACGGCGAGTACACGCTCACCGAGACCAAAGCGCCGGCCGGCTACAACAAGCTCGCCAGCGCCATCGGCGTGAAGGTTAATGGCCAGAACAACGGCACTGACACCACGGATGCCACCGTCACCATCACCTACAACAACGACAATGGCAGCAACTACAACCAGACCGCATCGAACGGTGTCATCCCGGTCCAGAACAAGTCCGGTGCTATCCTGCCTGGCACTGGTGGCATGGGTACCATCGCCTTCACGGTGATTGGTGTGCTGGTCATCGCGCTCGGCGTTGCCTGGACTCTCAAGCGCAAGAACGCCTGACGAGCATGGCCGTGTTTTGGGCGTGAAGGGCACACACCCGCTACGCCCACAACACGGTTTCCTCGCGAAAAGAACGCTCGATGAAACGACTGCGCAACATCCTGCCCGTACTGGTCATTCTCGGTGGAATGCTCATTCTGTTCTATCCGACGATCAGCAACTTCCTCATCATGCGCAACGCCAGCCGCGCCGTAAATAACTACGACGCCAGCGTTGAAGCATTGAGCCAGGAACAGTACCAGAAGGTGCTGGATGCTGCGCACGCCTATAACGAAAAACTCGCCCAGAACGATGCAGGAGAGACCGACGCTCTCGCCAGTGCCGTCAATTCCGCATCCACGGACGAGGAATACAACAGTCTGCTCAATATTGACGGTGACGGCATGATGGGATACATCACTGTACCTAAGCTCGAGGAGACCTTGCCGATTTATCACGGCACTTCCGAGAAAGTGTTGCAATCCGGCATCGGACATCTCGAACAGACCTCACTGCCAGTTGGTGGCGCGTCCACTCATGCGGCGCTGTCTGGCCACCGGGGCTTGCCCACGGCAAAACTGTTCACGGACTTGAACCTTATGAAAAAAGGCGACAAGTTCTACATCACAATACTTAAAGACACGTATGCGTATCAGGTCGATAAGATCATTACCGTTCTGCCGACCGATACCAAACAACTGGCAATTGAGCCCGGCAAGGATTTGGTCACGCTCATCACTTGTACGCCGTATGCGGTCAATACGCATCGGCTGCTGGTGCGTGGCCATCGCATCCCATACACGCCGCAGCAGCAGGATGACGCCAAATCCACGTTCCACGTGGACATTCCACTGCAGTACTTGTTGCCGTCTCTTGCACTGATTGCCTTGCTCATCGCATGGCATTTATGGCAGCGTCATGAGCGGCGACGCCGGCAGAGTGGGAGCACCAAGGTCGCATCTGGTGATTCTGACTCTGCGGATATCGAGCCGGACGGTGACTTGCCTCCTCAGCCAGACAGTACAAATAGCCAATCACATTCATCATGGCGGAAAGGACCGGGCAGACATGTTAGACCTGCATAGCGGAAGCGAGTATGGTGCGGCGCGCATTGCTGCCATGATTGCCGCCGCCGTTACTATCGTCCTCACTGTTCTTGCAGCCTTCGGCTCTATGGTGCCGTATGCGCAAGCTGATTCTTTCGGCGCTCTCACCATCAATGCCGTATGGGGCCGAGACACGGCTTCGCCCAAATTGCTTGCCGGCGATACCTATTCCATCGTGCGCGTCGCCACCGTCACAACGAACAATGATGGTAGCGTCTCCTCATATAAAACCGTCGGCGATTTTTCCGGCCTCACTGCCGATTGGGAACGCCTGACATCAAGTGAATATCACGATGCTGCCAAGAAGCTCGCTGCGCACGCGGCGAAAAACAAGCTGTACCAGCATTCCGGCACCACTAACGTAGCTGGTCAGCTCACTTTCCAGAATCTGCCGCTCGGCCTATATCTGGTCTCCCGCACGAGCTCGGCGAAAGCCAACAAAGCATACGACTGTGATCCGTTCCTCATCTCGATTCCTGGCAGTGGAGGCACATCCGCTGATCTCAACATCACAGTAGAGCCGAAATTTAGCACTGGAACTCCTGTTGTCCCGCCCGAAGATAACCCGAGCGAGGAGCCGGGCAATCCTGGCCTTATCGGTCGTACGGGTGCCGCCGTAGGCAGCATTGCCGCGGCAGCGGGGCTCATGTTACTTGTTGCGTTCATTTTGTTCAGATTGCGCATGAGGCGTCGCATACGGGACGTCAATTCGGCCGGCAAATCCCATACAGATGATTTATTCGTATGCGAGAATAACGCGCCGAAGTCGCCGCTACTCGCTGCACTTCCCAAGCACCACGTAGAATCGAACACATGGAGTTGAACGATTTGCCTCAGATGGATCCGCGCGCGCTGAAGGCCACGTCCGTCAAAGCCGAAGACGAACATGCCAGTTCAGCTGAGCCGCAAGCATTGAAGATCACCGCCGCCAGCTCGAACCCGAAGATGTTCACGCTGCCCTGGCATAAGCCCCTGGCCACCTGGCCCGAGGACCTGCTGGCCAACCTGCCGCGAGGCATCTCCCGCCACGTGGTGCGTTTTGTGCACGTGGGCGACGAGGTGTACGCCATGAAAGAGATCACCCGTCAGGTGGCCGAGCGCGAGTATGAGATTCTGCGCCGACTGCAGAAGCTCGAGTTGCCGACCGTCATCCCGATTGCCGTGGTCACCGGTCGTCATGACCGCAACGGCGAACCGCTGGAAGCGATTCTGGTCACCCGTCACCTGAAGTTCTCACTGCCGTACCGCGCGCTGTTCGCCCGCAATCTTCAGCCGGATACTGCCGAGCGTTTGATCGACGCCCTTGCCGTGCTGCTGGTTCGCCTGCACTTGGCCGGCTTCTACTGGGGCGATGTGTCGCTGTCGAACGTCCTGTTCCTGCGTGATGCCGACGCGTTTTCCGCCTTCCTGGTGGACGCCGAAACCGGTGATTTGCAGGTGCAGCTTACCGATGGCCAGCGTGAATACGATATCGACTTGGCTCGCACCAACATCATCGGTGAATTGATGGATTTGGCTTCTGGCCGTCTGCTGCCGAGCGACGTGGACGAGATCGAGGTGGGCAACCGTCTGGTCGACCGCTACCACTCGTTGTGGAGCGCCCTGACCGACACCGACAAGTTCGGCCCGGATGAGATGTGGAAGATCGAGCAGCGCGTCAACAAGCTCAACGAGCTGGGCTTCGACGTGGACGAGCTGGAGATGAAGACCGCCGAGGACGGCAAGCGCGTGCTGGTCCGCCCGCGTGTGGTGGATGCCGGTTATGCGTCGCGCAAGCTTCTGCGACTGACTGGTTTAGATGTGCAGGAGAATCAGGCGCGGCGCCTGCTCAACGATCTGGATGCGTACCGTGCCTCCACGTGGCGTGAAGGCGAGGAGTTGGAGATCGTCGCCACCGATTGGATGCGTGAGGTGTATGAGCCGACCGTGCGTATGATTCCACGTGAATATCGTTCGCAGATCGAGCCGGCACAGTTCTTCCATGAGGTGCTGGATCACCGCTGGTTCCTTGCCGAGAAGGCCGGCCACGACGTGCCGATGGGCGAGGCTGTGGAAAGCTACATCCAATCCGTGCTGCCGAACTACAAGCTGGATGACAAAGCCGTGAACGAGCTCAACGCTGAAGCGGATTCCGGCGTGGTCGACGATGAGGCGAATTACGACAATCCCGTCGACGATGATGATTACAATCCCGACGACGATCCTGATGCCGCGGTGTGGAGCCACTGATATGTGGAGCTGCTGAGCGGAACCGGACGGGGTGGTGCGCCGATTGCGGCGGCCACCCCGATTTTCGTTCCGCTTGATGACCCCGCCGGCAGCAGGGGGAGATATGAGTATTACTTCGTGGCGGCTGCCGCTGCTTCGCGACGGGCGCGGGCGACCGCGTACAGGCTGATACCGGCTGCGACCGAGGCGTTCAGAGACTCCACCATGGACGTGATCGGAATGCCGGCGATCGCGTCGCACGACTCGCGCACGAGTCGGCTCAGTCCCTTGCCTTCCGAACCGAGCACGACGATCAGCGGATCGGTCTCGAAACCGGTTTCGCCGACCAGCTTATCGCCGCCGCCGTCTAGGCCGACCGTGTAATATCCACGTTCGCGCATGCTTTCGATGGCCTTGGTGAGGTTCACCACGCGAGCCACCGGGATATGCGCCGCGGCACCGGCCGATACCTTCCACGCGGCAGCGGTGACCGAAGCGGAACGACGCTCCGGCAGAATCACGCCGTTGGCACCGAAGGCGGCGGCCGAACGAATCACCGCACCCAGGTTCTGCGGGTCGGTCACGCCGTCGAGCGCGATGAACAGCGGGCGTGCGTTGATGCGCGCACTCGGCGAATTCACCACGTCCATGGCCTTGGCCTTGCGCTCGGCGATATCCGCCAGCTCGGCGAGAGACGAATACTGGTACGGCTGCACTTTGAGCACGACGCCCTGATGGTTCGACGACCGGGCGATGCGATCCATTTCCAGACGGTCGGCCTCCAGCAGGTGCAGGCTTTGTGCGCCGGCGAGCTTGATGATCTCGCGTGTACGGTCATCATGCTCGATACGTGTCGCGATATACAGCTGCATGCTGGGGACGCCGACGCGCAGCGCCTCCAGCACGGCATTGCGGCCGATGACCAGATCGTCCGAATCGGACGCGAACTTCGCGGCGCGACGGCGGGCTGCCAGTCGCGGATCTGCCATCTTGCGACGGTTCGTCGCCTGCTTGGCCTTGTATGCCTTGTGATACACGCGATCCTCGGCTTTGGGCGTCGGCCCCTTGCCGCGTAGCGCATTGCGGTGTTTTCCTCCCGACCCCTTGGTCGGACCTTTCTTGATTGCCATACGTGCCATTGTCCCAGACCCCCACGCCAAACAGCCATTCGCGGCGCGCGAATCGCCCCAATCCCCTGAGAGACTCGGTTTGCGTTCCTAAGTGCGCGCCGGAACGCCGAGTGCGCGAACATAGGAACGCAGATCGCATAGTTTGCGTTCCTAAGTGCGCAGAGTTGTCGTTTCGGCGCGCACTTAGGAACGTAACGCAGCTCGTCCGGTTCCGAAGCCGCCGGAGTTCCTTGCCTTGGCACGTATGATGAATGCAGGATCGGGCGGCGTTATTCACACCCGGAGAGCCAGAAGGTCTTGCGATGGTCGATGTGAGCAGGGAGTGCTGCGAGCGGTATTTCGGCATGGACGACGAACTGTTCGATTACACCATGGCGACGCTCCGCTGGCTGCTCGCGCTGTGTGAGCGTGTCGCCTGAAATCGTTCGCGGAATGCGGATATTTGGACAACACGTAAAGGGCTGTTTCGCCAAGCGATGACGGGTTTGTGGAATAATGGCAACAGTATGCATCGGCAGCAGTTGCGCCGGTGCCCATAACCGCGCAGCTTTATCGAGATGACCGGGGGAGGGGACGATCCCGGTGATCGTGAGGGCTGACTACTCCGCGGCTATATCAAGGAGACCATTATGGTTGATCACACAAATGATCAATCCACAGGCGTGCAGTCGCAGGAAGGCCTGCTTCACGACGTCGATCCCAGCTTGACCGAGGCGAACGAAGTCGCCAAGGCGCTGGATGTGGATACCAATACCGGCCTGAGTTCCGCCGAGGCGCAGCGCCGGTTGGAGAAATTCGGCCCGAACCAGTTGGCCAGTGCGCCGCCCGTACCCAAGTGGAAGAAGTTCCTGGCGCAGTTCCAGGATCCGCTGGTGTACCTGTTGCTTGCCGCCACTGTCATCTCACTGATCGCATGGTTCATCGAGCGCTCGCACGGAACGGCCGGCGAAGTGCTGCCGTTCGACGCCATCGTCATCATCCTGATCCTGATCGTCAACGCGGTGCTGGGCTATATTCAGGAGGCCCGTGCCGAGCAGGCGGTGGAGGCGCTCGCCCAAATGACGGCACCGCAGACCTCCGTGCTGCGTGACGGCAAAATCGTGCACATCAACACCGCCGACGTGGTTCCCGGCGACATCGTGGTGCTTGGCGAAGGCGATACCGTCTCCGCCGACGGGCGTCTGTTCGCCGCCGCGTCGCTGCGCATCGCCGAGGCGAGCCTGACCGGCGAATCCGTGCCGGTGGGCAAGAAGCCCGACACGCTCGACTCCGCCAAGGCGCTGGGCGACCGCACCAATATGATTTTCAACGGCACGTCCGTCACTCAGGGCACCGGCCGCGCGATTGTGACCGGAACCGGCATGAACACGCAGGTCGGCAAGATCGCCGACATGCTGTCGCAGACCGATGACGAGGATACCCCGCTGCAGAAGGAGATGACCCACGTCTCCAAGATCCTGGGCATTGCCGTGTGCATCATCGCGGCCGTCGTGCTCGTCGCGCTGTTCATCACGCAGGGCTTCCACAAGATGCCCGACGATCTCATCGACTCGCTGCTGCTGGCCGTTTCGCTGGCCGTCGCCGCAGTGCCGGAAGGTCTTGCGACGATTCTGACGGTTGTTCTCGCGCTCGGCGTGCAGCGCATGGCCAAGCACAACGCCATCGTCAAGAAGCTGAGCTCTGTGGAGACGCTGGGATCCGCTTCGGTGATCTGCTCCGACAAGACCGGTACGCTCACGCGTAACGAGATGACCGTCGAGCGCATCGTCACCCCGAGCGGTGAAGTGCAGCTCACCGGCACCGGTTACGAGCCCAAGGGCAAGATGCTGGGCATGGGTGGCGACGCCATCGAGGAGAGCGCCCCGGTCAACGCCGAAGCCCTGCGCACCATCGCCGTCGGAGCGTTTGCCAACGACGGTGACTTGCGTCAGAACGATGCCGGCCAGTGGGAGATCGTCGGCGACCCGACCGAGGTGTCGCTCGTTGTCGCCTCCCGCAAGATCAAGGCCGACCGCGCCCTCGGCAAGCTCGACCGTGTGGCCGAGGTTCCGTTCACGTCCGAGCGCAAGCGTATGGCCGTGATCGGCAAGGACAGCAGCGACAACGGCAACCTGAGCGTCTATGCAAAGGGCGCGCCCGATGTGCTGCTCGGCTACTGCACGCGCATCGCGGTTGGCGACGCCGTCCGCCCGATGACCGAAGGCGACCGCCAGGAGATTCTCGCGACCGTCGAGCGTCTGTCCGGCGAGGCATACCGCACGCTGGGTGAGGCGTACCGCCCGCTCGGCACCACATCCCTGGCCGATATCCCCGGCATCAAGACCAATGCAGCCGGCCAGGTGACCGACATCTCCGAGCAGAGCGACGTCATCGAGCGTGACCTGATCTGGGCCGGCATGGTCGGCATCATCGACCCGCCGCGCACCGAAGTGCGTGATTCCGTGGCCGAAGCGCATCGCGCCGGCATCCGCACGGTGATGATCACCGGCGACCACCCGCTCACCGCGGCCCGCATCGCTTCCGATCTGGGCATCATCGAAAAGGGCGGCAAGGCCCTCACCGGCGATCAGCTCGACGCGATGCCCGACGAGGCGGCGTTCGACAAGGCGACTTCTGAGGTCTCCGTGTACGCCCGCGTGGCCCCCGAGCACAAGCTCAAGATCGTGGAGTCGCTGCAGCGCCAGGGCAACATCGCCGCCATGACCGGCGACGGTGTCAACGACGCCCCGGCCGTCAAGTCCGCCGACATCGGCGTGGCGATGGGCATCACCGGCACCGAGGTGACCAAGGAATCCGCGAAGATGATTCTCGCGGACGACAACTTCTCCACCATCGTCGCCGCCGTGCGCGAAGGCCGTGTGATCTTCGACAACATCCGCAAGTTCCTGCGCTACCTGCTGAGCTCCAACGTGGGCGAGGTGTTCACCGTGTTCGGCGGCGTCATGCTCGCCGGCGTGCTTGGCATCACGCAGCCGGGAACCACCGGTGTCGCCGTGCCGCTGCTCGCCACGCAGCTGCTGTGGATCAACCTGCTGACCGACGCCGCCCCGGCGCTCGCGATGGGTGTCGACCCGCAGACCGATGACGTGATGGCACGCAGCCCGCGCAAGCTCACCGACCGCGTGATCGACAGGGACATGTGGATCGATATCGCGTTCATCGGCATCATCATGGCGGCCGTCACCTTGATCGGCATGGACATGCACCTTGAAGGTGGCCTGTTCACCGACCGCTCCATCGGCGGCACCCACGAATTCCAGATGATCGAGGCCCGTACGATGGGCTTCACGATTCTCGTGTTCGCGCAGCTGTTCAACGCGATCGCATCGCGTTCCGCACGTCAGTCCGC
>ERZ810243.229-NODE-229-length-16970-cov-6.19864_pt1 | contig 16970 bp, 14 predicted proteins | sample MGYA00520432_ERZ810243 | MGnify/ENA primary metagenome ERZ810243 (study PRJEB31588, sample SAMN03398929) | human gut metagenome | study: EMG produced TPA metagenomics assembly of the PRJNA231909 data set (A prospective, longitudinal analysis of the...
CGCTCTTCCGATCTTGAAGAATGGGGTGAACAAGCAGACAAAACTAATCCTGATAAAATGAAATGGTCTTCTCCTCTTCCTCTTGATGAATTGGCTACGGCTAATAATGGTGTTGCATATCTTAAAGCTTTTGATTTTACTAATAAGTACAATTTGTCTTATGGTACATTGGAAGAAAAAGAAGCTGGTTATAAAGGACTGCAGCTAAGTTGATAACTCAATATACAAAGGGTGCAGGTTTTGGTATGGCACCTGCTATAACGCCGGGTTCTTTATTTACTGGTAGGTTTGAATTTCAAGCCGTTACTGATCCTAAGGAACAATTGAAGTTGACCAAGTTTGGTATTTCTTATACTAAAAAGCCTCTTTATTTTAAGGGAGCCTTTAAGTATAAAGCTGGGGACAATTTTGTAGATGGTTCTGATAAAAATGATGTAAAAGAAAATACAGGTGATAAAGATCAATGTGGAATTTATGCTTTATTGTATGAAGCTACAAATGAAAAAGAAGAAGAAGTTATACTGGATGGGAATACGATAACTAATTCGGAATATCGTGTAGCTATTGCGCAAATAAAAGATGGTTCGGATACAGAAGACAAATGGGTCGAATTTAATGAAGCATTTACTTATTTTGAAGGTAAGGTTTATGATTCATCAAAAAAATATAAAATGGCTATTGTTTGCTCATCAAGTAAAGCTGGAGACTCATTTAAAGGTGCGGTTAATAGTACATTATTTGTTGACGAACTAGAAATCATCGGAGAATAATATTATTAATATATTGAGTGTTCCTCTTAGAAAAAATATTTATCCCCGTTACAAATTTGAATTGTAGCGGGGATATTTTTAGTAGAATACTTCTTGGTACATAAGAATCCTATATTAAAAACGGCTGTAATGTGCACTGCATTGTGCCTGTTCTATATCTGTTACTCTTTTAGAACGCATATCCAAACCCAATATTCAAGTAGATAGGATACATTGCAAATGTTATTGTATCAAAGTCTTTCTTAAAGATATCGTTTAGTCCCCATGTTAAATCCGCATAGACATTAAGGTGTTTGAAAGCTTTCCACTCACCGCCTAATTGAGCTCCCCATTGAAATTTGCGTAAGTTGTCTGAAAAATCATAAGTTGCAATACTTTCACCGTTGAAGTCGACACGCTGGCCTGTTTCATCAGGCGTGCGTAGATGACCTTCATATACATGTCCGGAGAAGTTGCCTTCAGTCATATAAGAAACATAAGGACCAAGTGATACTTTCCAACGGTCACTTATCTTATAATTAGCCAATACAGGAATGGTGAGATATGAATTTTTCACTTTTGTTTTTACGCCACCAGTCCAAAGACCTTGTAGCTCGCCACCATTAGTATTGATGATCTTCATTCCGTAATTTTTTACGGTAGCTTCGGTAGTCATCGTTTTATTCTCAAGCCGTATACCTGCGGTCATTCCCCATTTTTTGTCTTTGCCGAACCATTTTGTGGTATTTCCCTCAATAGCAATAGCTATGTTTGGCGCATAGCTATCAATACTACGTATTTCTTTAGGTAGGGGAAGAGGAGAAGTACCTCCAATGCTCAATCCGGCTTTGATACTATACTCCCATCCATGTAAATATGAGTAGATAAGAGCTTTGTTACGTTCGTTTTGGGCATATGCAACATGTGAAAAAAGTATTGCGAGGAATACAATCCCTACTACTTTATTATATATTGTTTTCTTCATTATCTTATCAATTGGTTGGGTTTATTATTGATTTGCGGGGTATTCACTCGGGTTAGAAGTGCGGACAATCTCTACTTGGTCTATATGAAGCGTACTACCTACTGCTCCCTCAAATTTTGCACCGTCTACACTGGAAGAGAATACGATGCCAAGTTTGTAGATACCTTTCTCTAGTTTATCAGGATCAATAGATTTGCTATTCTTTGGTTCGAAATTAAAACTGAATTGTTGCCAACTATCTGTTTCAGGAAGTGCGTCAAGATTTCGTGCCAAGGCTACAATATTGGGTGAAGTGAGTGAAGTAGAGCCATCAAGGAATTGTACATTATCATCTGTTTCATATAATACACCGTAGATGTCACATTTATCTTTCTTTCCTTCTACGATTTCTCCCTTTGATGAGAAGTTGGTACCGGCTTTATATTTGTACCATCCTTCCAACTTGAGTGGATAGTAGAAGAATGGGAAACCAAAGTGGGTGGCTTTCATTGCGTTGTTTAAGGCCTGTCCCACTTCAAATGAGCCAACGAATAAGTTACCTGCAGCAATATACATTTTTACCATACTTCCAAAGCTACCTGTGTCTTTCGTTGTCAGTTTTACACATTTGCCGCCATTAACTCCTCCGTTTACTTGTACCGTGGGGTAGTCTTCTGGTGTTTTTGCCATTTTTGTTAATTCGAATCCAGGGTTTCCACTAGCTAGCTCTAGTCGACGGATAATATTTTCAGAAGATTTATCTTCATAGAATTTGTGATAAGGAGCATCTGAACTTAGCGTCTCGAAATCGTATACTAAAGGCATTTCTGTCTGCCAAAGTTTGATTGTATAGGTCGCAGAAAAAGCACCATCTTCTGATGTAACTTTAAATTCTCTAGGGTTTTCGTCATTAAAGTTATAGACGTTAGCTTCGTCTCCGGTTAACTGCCGTACCGGCTTTATAGAAGCTCCAGTAGGGAGGTCGAAATTGATGTTTGTTTTGGATGGGTCAGCAGCTTTTGATACATACAACTGAATGGTGAAGTCATTTCGATCAATCAAGTACTGTTGGATATGGTTTCCACTGCATCCATCTATAGCTGCTTCAACATTTTGAGCTTCATCCTGAATGCAGGAAGCAACTGCCAGACATAATATCATTCCGGCGAATAAATTTTTTAGTTTCATCAGTCTGTTATAAATATTAAGGGGTTATACAGGGGACAAAGATAGTTAAAATAGTTGAGTGGCTATTTCTGTAGAATGTTAAAAGAAAAATCAGAGTTGTCGGTAATGATATATAAAAGAGGCTGTCCGCTTCTTTTCGGAAGCCCTCTTTCTTAAAGCGAGAGGAAAGGAACTATTAAATATCTAATTAATAGATCCTTATGTTTAGAATTTTATCCTCTCTAAGTTTCATGTCATTTCGTTGTATTAGCCTGTTTTTATATTTGCGCATCAAAGAAGGATTGATACCTTCTTGTTATAATCAGCTTGTACTGTTGCTTCATTTCTTTAGGCAAGAAAGAAATATCTATGAACTCTAACCATTTTTCGGCAACTTTGGTAAATTTAGAAAATAGGTTGTCTATGATCTTTTTCTCTAAACTGCAACTATTCATGGCAACTTCAAAATCAGAACGCTTGATTTTGCGTCTTTTTCCATTAAGTGTCAAAGCCAATTCTTCAGTGTCCTCCGGCATGAGGAGTGCCGTAGAGATCATGTCATATCCCGGGGTCAGTGAATAATAGCCTTTACGCTGACTATAAAGTGAAAAGTTTTTCAGATGCATATCCGCATTTCCGGTCAGCCATGAGAAAACGACTTGTTCCCAGAAATTTATTACGTCAAGTTTTGGCACAGAGGAATATTGCATAATTATCTTTGCTATCTTTTCATAAGAGCCCTTATATTTATACTCTGTGAGGCGTTCCGAGAGCTGGCACATATCCTCCATTGGCAACTTTTCACCCTTTGCGGTTCTATCTATGCGTTTAGTGATATAGGCCAATTCGCCATCGGCAAAACGAATCAATGAATGAGGGACAACGTTCACTTTAGCCAATTCGGCAAGATGCATCGTTAAATCCTCAACTTCAGGCATGTATTTAAATTGTTCCGTTTGCGGTTTGAGAATATAACGTCCCCATAAACCAACGATAGTAAAGCGTTGCGGTTGGTTGGGGGACGATGATATATCGAGAGACAATTTTGCTTGCACTCCTGTAAGTGTGGTTTGTGAGCGTATGACTTGTTCGGCAAGTTGCTTAATATCCGCTTTTGTATAAGGTAGGAGAGGAACTGTTTTGCTCCCAAATATTTTCTTTCCGCATTGAGGGTGAAAATCAGTTTCTCCCTCGCCAAGTTCCTGATAACAATATAGGCATCTGCTCATCATTATTCTTTATTTAAGATGGGAATCACACTAACTGCACCGATGCAATCTTTGCAACAGGCAAGCAGTAGTGACATACGGTCACGTCGATTTATCTTCCAACTTTTTTCAGCAATATCTAAAAGCCAGCCTTCAGGAATAAGACCGTCAAAGAATGGGAATAATATTAGACTTGTATATGGCTTTTCCGAGATTGGCAGTGTGAGGCTGATAGATTCCGCATCGCTGGATTTAATGTAGGCTGTATCATATTGAAAGGTATAGCCATTTTCATCTTCTGTAAGCAATCCTGCCAACTGGTCTTGGTTGTATATGAGTGCTTGTCTCATAGCTTGTTGAATTTACTTATTGGTACAACACCCACTTCCGTTCCAAAGAGACTAAGCACTTGATTTACTTTATCAAGACGCAAAGTCTGTTTCCCCTGTTCGAGTTCGCGTACAAAACGTAACCCGACTCCTGATTTTTCGGACAGCTCTACTTGGGTCAAGTTATGTTCTTTACGCATTTGCTTGACGTATTCTGATAATGATTTATCATTCATATTATACCCTTTTGGGTACAAAGATAATGTAAATTTTCTATTTTACACCCTTTAGGGTATAAATTTAGTTGTAGATTTATGAATTATACCTTATGGGGTATAAGAAAACAGGTACTCTTTCTTTGGGAAGAAGGAGTACCTGTAGAGGAAAGTGATAGCAGATTATTCTTTCAAAGCCTCTTGTAAGTCAATACCCAGCGCTTTGGCAACTCCTGTTCCATATGCAGGATCGGCTTTGTAGCAGTTGCGCACATGACGTTGTTTGATAAACAATTCGGAGTCTCCCATGGCGCGAGCTGTATTTTCGAACAATAATTGTTGTTCTTCAGCTGGCATCAGTCGGAATAAGTCACCCGGTTGGCTATAATAGTCGTCATCATATTCCCGTTCATTGTAGTTGTAAACTTCACCGGTAACTTTAAGAGGCGGTTCTTTCATAGTAGGAGAATCCTGCCATTCGCCGTAACTGTTCGGTTCATATCCTTTGGTAGCACCGTAATTACCGTCTACGCGCATAGCACCGTCACGATGATAGGCGTGGAAAGGACAACGAGGTTTGTTGACCGGAATTTGTTCTGCATTCACCCCTAGACGATAACGTTGTGCGTCGCCATAAGAGAATAAACGACCTTGTAACATTTTGTCGGGAGACAGACCGATACCGTCTACAATATTCATCGGGTTGAAAGCAGCTTGTTCCACTTCAGCAAAATAATTTTCCGGGTTGCGGTTCAGTTCAAGGACACCAACATCTTGTAGAGGGAAATCTTTGTGCGGCCATACTTTAGTCAGGTCAAACGGGTTGATACGATAGTTGTCCGCTTCTTCCTCCGTCATTAACTGAATCTGGAATAACCATTTCGGATAATCGCCCTTTTCGATGCTCTCGAAGAGATCACGTTGATGAGATTCGCGATCTTTAGCAACTATTGCTTCTGCTTCCTGGTCTGTCAGATTCTTGATACCCTGCAAGGTACGCAGATGGAATTTAACCCAAATACGTTGATTTTCTGCATTGATAAAACTATAAGTATGACTGCCGAATCCGTGCATGTGGCGATATGAATAAGGAATACCACGCGGACTCATAGTGATAGTAACTTGATGTAATGCTTCCGGTAAAAGCGTCCAGAAGTCCCAGTTACTGTTCGGGCTACGCATATTTGTTTTCGGATCTCGTTTGATGGCATGATTCAGATCCGGAAATTTAAGCGGATCACGTAAGAAGAATACAGGAGTGTTGTTACCCACCAAATCCCAGTTACCTTCTTCCGTATAGAATTTCATAGCAAAACCACGGATGTCACGTTCTGCATCAGCAGCTCCACGTTCTCCGGCTACGGTGGAGAAACGGACAAAACATTCTGTTTGTTTTCCGACTTTACTGAAAATAGCAGCACGGGTGTACTTTGTAATGTCATGGGTGACAGTAAACGTACCGTAAGCTCCCGAACCTTTAGCGTGCATACGTCTTTCAGGAATTACTTCACGATCAAAATGGGCAAGTTTCTCTATAAGCCAGGGATCTTGTAACATTACAGGTCCGCGTTGACCTGCGGTTTGCGAGTTTTGATTGTCAGCGATAGGACGACCGTTCGCTGCAGTAAGTTTTTTCTTTTCCATAAATAGATTTTTTAGTCGGATACAAGTATAAGCAGACTGTTTCCTTTTATTCTTTCATCCGGGGTTTATAATATATAACAAAGATAGGCTTCTTTTGCTCGCTTGTCAAACAGATAATTTCTATCTAAAGATAGAGAATAACTATGAATTGTGTGTGTATTGTCTGCTATTTATTTTTCTACAAAGATTATTGTGCTGACACCCGGGGGGCGTACATCTTTTTATTGCATAAAAAAACTCCCGCACTTCCTTCACGGAAGACGGGAGCTTTTAAATAAACTATAGCTTATATATCTTTTGCTGATTATACGATACCTTGTGCCATCATTGCTTTAGCAACCTTCATGAATCCGGCTACGTTAGCACCCTTCACATAGTTTACGTATCCGTCAGCTTCTGTACCGTACTGAACGCAAGCTTCGTGGATATTCTTCATGATACTCTTCAGCTTTTCGTCTACTTCTTCAGCGCTCCAGCTTAATTTGATAGAGTTTTGAGTCATTTCAAGACCTGATACTGATACACCACCGGCGTTAGCAGCTTTACCCGGAGCATAAAGGATTTTTGCATCCTGGAATACTTTGATAGCTTCTGGAGTAGAAGGCATGTTAGCTCCTTCAGATACAGCGATACAACCGTTTGCTACCAACTGACGAGCGTGGTCACCGTTCAATTCATTTTGAGTAGCAGAAGGAAGAGCGATATCACATTTTTCACCCCAAGGTTTAGCTCCTTCTACATATTTGCAACCATATTTTTCTGCGTATTCACGGATACGGCCACGGTACAGATTCTTCAGTTCCATGATATAATCCAGTTTTTCGCGGTCGATACCGTCCGGATCGTAGATATAACCGTCAGAGTCAGAGCAAGTAACTACTTTACCACCCAGTTCGATTACTTTTTCGATTGTATATTGAGCAACGTTACCAGAACCAGAAACCAGACAAACTTTACCTTTCAAGTCAGTTCCTTTTCTCTTCAACATTTCCATCAGGAAGTAGATGTTACCGTAACCTGTAGCTTCCGGACGAATCAGTGAACCACCGAATTCGCGGCCTTTACCTGTAAATGTTCCGGTAAATTCATGAGCCAGTTTTTTATACATACCGAACATGAAACCTACTTCGCGGCCACCAACACCGATGTCACCAGCAGGAACGTCAGTTTCAGGACCGATGTGACGCCACAGTTCCAGCATGAATGCCTGTACGAAGCGCATTACTTCAGCATTTGACTTTCCACGAGGAGAGAAGTCGGAACCACCTTTACCACCACCCATTGGCAGAGTAGTCAGTGAGTTTTTGAATGTTTGTTCAAAGGCAAGGAACTTCAAGATAGAAAGGTTCACAGATGCGTGGAAACGGATACCGCCTTTGTAAGGGCCGATTGCGTTGTTATGCTGAACACGGTAACCCATATTGGTCTGAATATTACCTTTATCGTCCATCCAAGTCACACGGAACTGATATACTCTATCAGGAATACACAAACGTTCGATCAAGTTTACTTTATCAAACTCCGGATGTTTGTTGTATTCTTCTTCAATAGTAGAAAGTACTTCTTCTACTGCTTGATGATACTCCGGTTCATTGGGAAATCTTCTTTTCAGATCGTCTAATACCTTTGCTGCATTCATAATCTTTTTTTTCTTTAATTGGTTGATATAAATAAAGTGCTAATTTGACAATTTGCTAATATACCGTTTGACTATGTGCTTTTGTGCTATATAGCAGATTTGCACATCTGCGTATGGGTACATCGGATATTTATTTTCGGTTGCAAAAGTAAAGATAAAAATTGAACTAGCAAACATTTTATAAAGAAAAATGCGATAAAACATCAAATTTGATATTTTATCGCATTAAAAATAGGAAAAAAGATATTTATTTGTTCTTTTTGATCGACTTATAGACAGGAATAAACACTAATGCTGCCGAAATGCCAAGCATTACCACCGTCATCCCGTCAATTCGTTCGGCTTTTGTCAGAACTAGATAGCAAAGCGCCAACCAAAGTAGGCTGATGCAAACTATTTGTGATTTGGATAACGGACGTTTCATTTACCTCCTCTTTTCTTTTTGTCAACGATGGCGTCGATCACGGCTACAGCTGTGATATTGACAATGTCGCGGACAGAGCTTTCGAAATCGGTGAAATGAATAGGTTTGTTCAATCCCATCTGGATAGGGCCGATGAATTCCGTATCCGGGTCCATTGCCTGCAACAGTTTGTAACCGGCGTTTGCTGAACTCAAGTTCGGGAAAATCAATGTATTTACATCTTTTCCTTTCAGGCGGGTAAACGGATATTTGGTATCACGCAATTCGCGGTTCATGGCAAAGTTTACCTGCATTTCACCGTCAATAGCCAGTTCCGGATATTCTTCCTGCATGTGGGCAACAGCTTCGTGCACTTTCACAGGGCTACCTGCAGTATCAGCACCGAAGTTGGAGTATGACAACATTGAGATAACCGGCGTGTGATTGAAGAAGCGAACTGTTTTATCAGACAATTTAGCGATGTCAATCAATGTTTCCGTATCCGGGTGGCGGTTAATCAGTGTGTCTGCCAGGAAGTAAGTACCTTTCTTGGAGTTCAGGATATGCATTGTTCCGAAGTGTTTGAAGCCCGGTTGGATACCGATTACTTCTTTGGCCACTTTGATCGTATTGCTATATCTTGTATAAAGTCCGGTGATGAAAGCATCCGCATCTCCTGTCTCCACCATCATCATACCGAAGTAGTTGCGTTCGAACATTTTATCGTTGGCTTCTTCATAAGTAAAGCCTTCGCGTGCACGTTTTTCTGCAAGAATGCGTGAGTAACGTTCGCGGCGTTCCGATTCGTCCGGGTGACGGAGATTGACGATTTCAATACCTTCCAGGCTAAGATCCATTTCTTCTGCCAGTTTTCCGATAGCTTCGTCGTTTCCTAATAAGATAGGATGACAGATACCTTCGGCTTTCGCTTCAACGGCAGCTTTCAGCATATTCGGATGGATACCTTCGGCAAATACGACACGTTGCGGTGAACGGCGGGCTGTATCATACAGTTGGCGGGTCAGTTTGGATTCATAACCCATCAATTCGCGCAGGTGAACACAGTAAGCATCCCAGTCTTTAATTTCAGTGCGGGCCACTCCGCTTTCCATAGCAGCTTTTGCCACTGCGCAGGAAACTTCGGTGATGAGGCGTGGATCTACCGGTTTCGGGATAAAGTATTCCGCGCCGAAAGAGAGGTTGTTCACGTGGTATGCCGCATTAACTACATCGGGTACCGGCTGTTTTGCCAGATTAGCGATAGCGTGTACGGCTGCAATCTTCATCTCTTCGTTGATAGCTTTAGCGTGAGTATCCAAAGCACCGCGGAAGATATACGGGAAACCGATTACATTATTAATCTGGTTCGGATAGTCGGAACGTCCGGTAGCCATCAGTACGTCAGGACGTGCTGCCATGGCATCTTCGTAAGAGATTTCCGGTGTCGGGTTAGCCAATGCGAACACAATCGGCATCGGAGCCATGCTGCGCACCATATCCTGGCTTAACACATTTCCTTTCGACAGGCCGAGGAATACATCTGCACCTTTGATTGCTTCTTCCAGCGTGTGAATATCCGTGCGGTCGGTTGCAAAAAATCTTTTCTGTTCGTTCAGATCCGTGCGCGCCTTGCTGATAACGCCTTTACTATCCAGCATGACGATGTTTTCGAGACGTGCACCCAGTGACACATACAATTTAGTACAAGATACGGCAGATGCACCTGCACCGTTCACAACGATTTTTACATCTTCGATTTTCTTTCCGGCCACTTGCAGGGCATTCACCAAACCGGCACTGGAGATAATAGCAGTACCGTGCTGATCGTCGTGCATGACAGGTATATCCAGTTCTTCTTTCAGGCGACGTTCGATTTCAAAACATTCGGGAGCTTTGATGTCTTCCAGGTTGATACCTCCGAAAGTAGGAGCAATAGCCTTTACTGCAGCAATAAATTTCTCCGGATCTTTTTCATCCACTTCGATGTCGAAAACGTCGATGCCCGCGTAAATTTTGAAAAGCAGACCTTTACCTTCCATTACAGGTTTACCGCTCAATGCACCTATATCACCCAGTCCGAGTACGGCTGTACCGTTGGAAATAACGGCTACCAGATTACCTTTAGCCGTATATTTATACGCATCTTGCGGATTCTTCTCAATTTCGAGACAAGGTTCTGCTACACCGGGAGAATATGCGAGTGATAAGTCGGTTTGTGTACTGTAAGGTTTGGTAGGCACTACCTCAATCTTACCGGGTTTGCCCTGTGAATGATAGAGCAAAGCGGCTTCTTTCGTTATTTTAGCCATGGTATTTATGAAATTTGTTAATAAGTTATCATTTGACCGCAAATGTAGGAATAAAAGTTCGAAATTGTAGCTGTTGATTAATAATTTCTATTAATTTTATAGCAAAATGGCTGAATTTATGATATGATATGTCAAGGATGTGTTTTTGTATTCTATTCCCTTTTAAATGCTATGATATTGATTTATTGAAATTTTAACAAGTGCTTTGGTTGTCGGCTTTAGTTATTTCGCTATTTTTGAATCGATATATGATTTAACCTTATTTTATAATGATTACCACCCAGCAACTTCAATTATTGAAAGAAGGAAATAAAAATGCTTTTGAGGCATTGTATCGTGGATACAATGCTCGCATTTATAATTTTGTCCTTTCTATGGTGAGCAATGCCGGGGTGGCGAAAGATATCACACAAGATATTTTTCTCCATATCTGGGAGAAGCGGCTTAATATCGATCTGGAAGGGAATTTTGACGGCTATCTTTTTAAAATATCCCAAAACATGGTATATCATTATGTAAGACGCGAACTCCTGCTTCAAAATTATGTAGACAGGCTTGCGAATGAGTCATCTGACGAATCCGTAGAGATAGATGAAGAACTGGATTATTTGTTTTTGGAAGAATATATCCTGAAACTTTTAGAAGAACTGCCTCCAGCGCGCCGGGAAGTTTTTATGCTTTACTGGAAATCAGGGTTGAACTATCGTGAGATAGCCGACCAATTGAATATCTCGGAAAAGACTGTTGCCACACAGGTACACCGTTCTTTGGATTTCTTGCGTGACAAACTGGGAATAATTACCTTTTCAGTCTCTCTCTTCTTACATGATATCTAATATAGAAGTTTTAATAAAAGTTAATATCTGAACTATTTCGATTTCTCTGTAGTCCTTTTCTGTCTCTCAAGACTAGTATAAATAGAACAGGAAAATTATGGAGCAACACGATTACATAGTACTATTGGAAAAATTCTTCAAAAAGGAGGCCTCTTCTGAAGAAAGAAGGATACTTATTGAATGGATTCGTAAACCCGGAATTCGTAATGAGTTTAATCTGCTTTGCGAGCAAATGTGGAAAGAAGCAGCCGTCGAAATCGATAAGACAGTGGAAGAAGAAATGTGGAACCATCTGCAGAGGAATCTGGATGAGCCCAAGATACTATCTCCGAAGAAACGGCGCTGGCAACCTATTATATATAAGGTGGCAGCCACTATCTTATTACCGGTTTGTTTGGGACTGGCCACTTACTTTGGGGTAGAACACATGAATAAGGTGTCACAGGACCCTTTCATGGTGGCTGTCGATTATGGACAGAAAGCGAATCTGACTTTGCCCGATGGAACGAAAGTCTGGTTAAATTCGGCTACTCATCTTTCTTATGATGCGGAGTACAACAAATCCGACCGGAAAATCTATTTGGACGGAGAAGCCTATTTCGAAGTGGCGAAAAACAAAGATAAACGTTTTATCGTCTGCTGCAATGATCTGGAGATAGAAGCGTTGGGAACCACCTTTGATGTGAAAGGCTATTGTGACGATCATTCTGTCACAACACTGCTGGCAGAAGGAAGCGTCAAGGTTTCTAATAAAACGGACGTAACCTTGTTGAAACCCGGGGAAAAGGTAGAATACCATAAGAGCAAGCAGACATTTACTAAATCTGTAATCTCGGATATGCGTGAAATCGACTTTTGGCGGAACAATATGTTGATTTTTAATTCATCCTCTTTAGCGGAGATCGCGACTACGCTGGAGCGGATGTACGGAGTGAAAGTCGTGTTTGACTCCGAGAAACTGAAGAACGTGCTATTTTCCGGAACCATCCGGAACAGTAGCTTGCATAATGTATTTTACATTATAAGCCTTACTTATCCTTTAACCTATGAGTTAGAAGGAGATACGGTGAGAATAGGAAGTAGTATTAACTAAAAAGGACAATTTATGGAAGACACCTCATAATAAAATAAAGAGGGTAGAATTATGTAGCAGCATAATTCCACCCCGAAATCAAATACGGTTTATACATGATAGTAAAAAAGAAATTTTCCTTATGCGGATAAGGGAAAGGGAATCCTTTTTGCTTCACGATTTTACAAAGATAATAAAAAGTCTAATTTTCAGACTTATATTTTAAAGAATTTAAAGCTAATTACTAATGAGAAAACAATTACATATCATATTCAGGCTTGTTATGTTCAGTTGTATCTTGTTGTTTGTGTCTCAAGAGGCAAGTGCGCAGATCACTTTCTCTGTGAAGAATCAGACGATACGCCAGACGATACGAGTGATTGAAAAGAAGGCTGATTACAGCTTTTTTTATACGGATAAGCTTCCCGGATTAGATCAAAAAATTTCATTGACAGTGAGTAATGAAAGTATTGATGCGGTTTTAGAAAAAGTTTTCAAAGGATCATCTATTAGTTATAAAATAGAATCGGGTAAGCAAGTGGTGCTTACTCTGAAAAGTGAACAGAACGCCCCCCAGAAAGGCGATAAGAAAACAATCACCGGTGTTGTGTCCGACCGGAGGGGAGAACCCTTGATTGGTGTCACAGTGAGAGTGGAGGGAGAGAATATTGGAACCGCTACCGATATAGACGGTCGTTTCTCTTTGGAAGCTCCTGTGGGGGCAAAAGTCAGTTTCTCCTATATCGGTTATGTTTCCCAATCTCATACGGTCAATAAGCAGAACGTATACAATGTGTCATTGAGCGAAGATTCGCAGGTACTGGAAGAGGTAGTCGTAGTGGGATACGGTTTTATGAAACGGAAAGATATTACGACTGCGGTATCTGTCGTTTCCACGGCAGATATTGAAGAACGTCCGATTATGACAGCTGCACAGGCTATTCAGGGAAAGGCAGCCGGTATTCAGGTTGTACAGCCGTCGGGTATGCCGGGTTCCGGAGTGACAATCCGGGTGAGAGGAGCCACTTCGGTACAGGCATCCAATGAACCGTTGTATGTGGTGGACGGTTTGCCGTCGGATGACATTTCGAATATCAGTCCGAATGATATTGAAAGCATGCAAATTCTGAAAGATGCCTCATCGGCAGCTATTTACGGAGCACGTGCGGCAAACGGAGTAGTGTTGATTACGACTAAAAGAGGAAAGATCGGTGCACCGCAAGTGAAAATGAGTGCTTATGTGGGTTTCTCTAAATTAGGGAAAAAAATAGATGCGTTGAATACAGAACAATATAAAGACTTGATGAAAGATTTGAAAGCAGTTTCGGATGTTGCCCCCAATATCCCCGAAAGTGAAACGCGCTATGTGGACTGGACTGATTTATTCTTCGGTACGGGTGTCAATCAGAACTATCAGTTGTCTGTGGCAAATGGAACCGAGAAACTGCAATATTTTGTTTCCGGAGGTTATTCCGACGAACAGGGTATTGTGGAGAAAGCACATTTCAATCGGTATAATTTCCGTGCAAACCTGGATAGTGAGCAGACCAAATGGCTAAAGATGGCACTCAATTTTGCATATTCGCATACAGGCGGACAATGGGTGAACGAAAGCCGTAGTTCTTTGCGTGCCGGTTCCATCTTATCCGTTGTGAATACTCCTCCGTTTATGCAGAAATGGAATCCGTATGATCCGAACGAATATGACGAACAGGCTTACGGTGCACGTATTCTGAATCCGCTGGCTGCCAATGCTGCAGATAGTAACACGAATACAGACCATATAAATGGTTCACTCGGCTTCACAGTTGACATATTCAAAGGACTGAAGTTTAAAACCACTTTTGGCATTGAACTGACCAATGAACATTGGGACTACTATCTGGACCCGATTTCAACTTCGGACGGACGGGGTACAAAAGGACGTGTGGAAGAGAGTTTCTCACGAAACTTTGAATGGCTTTTTGAAAATTTGCTGACCTATGATTGTTCATTCAACAAACATAACCTTTCTATTTTGGGAGGGGCTACCCAGCAGCGTGCACAATATAACGGTTCGTGGATGGCAGGTTTCGACCTGGCAGAGTCTTATCCCGATATTCATTCCATCAGTGCCGCCAATCAACTGGATAAGGATGCTTGCGGTTCTTCTGCTTCCGCATGGACGCTGGCCTCTTTTCTGGGTCGTGTAGCCTACAATTACGACAGCCGTTATTTGCTGACAGTTAACTTCCGTGCAGACGGTTCTTCTCGTTTTGCCCCGGGACATCGTTGGGGTACTTTCCCTTCTGTTTCTGCAGGTTGGAGAATTTCAGGCGAAAAGTTCATGCAACCTTTACAAGACATTGTTACCGACCTGAAATTACGTGCCGGATGGGGTATGAATGGTAACCAAGGCGGTTTTGGAAACTACGCTTACATGGCTTCCATGAGCGTCAGTAAACTGCCCGTTTCGGAGGGAAACTTATATCCGGGACTTGCCATTAAACCCGGCTCGGCAGCCAATAAAGAACTGACCTGGGAAAAAACAAGCCAATGGAATCTGGGACTCGACCTGACCATGTTTGATTCCCGCTTATCCTTCTCGGTTGATGCTTACTACAAAAAGACCACCGATTTACTATTGACAGTCAGCCTGCCGGAGAATGTGGTGCCGAGCAGTGTGACAAGAAACGACGGTGAGATGGTGAATAAAGGTATGGAGTTCACTCTCTCTTCCCAGAATTTTAAAGGTAACTTTCAGTGGAATACCGATTTCAATATATCTTTCAACCGGAATAAGCTGACGAAGCTCGGTTTGAATAAAGTTTATTATTATGCTGAAATGTACGAATCCAAGGAGAAAGCCGTCATCCTGAAAGAAGGTCTTCCGTTAGGCACATTCTTTGGTTACATATCAGAAGGCGTTGATCCGGAAACCGGAGATATTATCTATCGTGACTTGAATGGTAACGGTTTTATCGATCCGGAAGATCGCACTACTTTGGGAAATGCCCAGCCCAAGTTCATTTACGGTATGACGAATACATTTTCGTATGCCGGTTTCGACCTGTCTGTATTCTTGCAGGGAAGTCAGGGCAATAAGATTTTTAATGCATCGCGTATTGATATGGAAGGCATGACAGACTTTAGAAACCAGTCGGTTCGTGTGTTGGATCGTTGGAAACGACCGGGTATGATTACCAATGTCCCCCGCGTTGGTAATACAGAGAATAATCATAACTCCTCCCGTTTTGTAGAAGATGGATCTTATCTGCGCCTGAAAACAGTCACTTTATCCTATAATTTTCCTAAGAAATGGTTGAATAAGATACATCTGTCCAGATTGCAGGCTTACGTCACCGGACAGAATCTCTTCACACTGACAAAATACAAAGGATACGATCCTGAAGTAAATGCTTTTGGCGGAGACTCCGTTGCTCAAGGGGTGGACTATGGTACTTATCCTCAATCGAGGGCGGTAATTTTTGGTTTGAATGTTGAATTTTAATAGCTGCAAAAATGAAAAACATAATAAATTTAGTGTATGTCGTACTCTGTACATTAGTCGTTTCATGCAGTAGTTTCCTAGATGAGAAACCGCAATCGGATTTTATGCAGGAAGGTACCGGAACGGAAGATCAGGAGTCTAAATATGGAAGTCTGGCAGATGCACAGGCCGAGTTGCAGGGTGCGTATGAGAGTTTTAAAGCAGATATATTCCAGTCGGAAAATTATACTATTGGAGATGTGCAGTCCGATAATTGTTATATCGGCGGAGATGGTGTGGCCGAACAGGAGTTTGATTTGTTGAAACTGACCTCTACCAATTATAAAGTAGAACTGGTCTGGTCACAGTATTATTCGATGGCGGGCACTGCAACCAGTGTGATTGAAAATACGAAGATGATGGATCCTACTTCTACCGTAGCAGAAGAACGTAATCGTGTTATTGCAGAAGCCAAGTTCTTGCGGGCATGGGCGTATTTTGATATTGTCCGTTTATGGGGTGATGCCCCGATGGTGCTGGATTTGATTCCGACCATTACAGCCGAAAACCTCGATAAATGGTATCCGGTGATGTATCCGGAACGTTCTGCCACAGATAAAATATATGACCAGATCCTGGACGACCTGAATGAAGAAAATACCATTCGTTACCTGGTAAGCAAGAATAAAGGAATTTTCCAGGCAACCAAGGGAGCAGCCTATGCTTTACGTGCCAAAGTGTTAGCAACGAGAGGGGAGAAATCAACACGCGACTATACCAAAGTGGTTGAGGCTTGTGACAAAGTAATAGCAGAAGGCTATACGCTGGTCAGTAATTTTGACGAGTTGTGGCAACCCGATAAGAAATTTTCTTCAGAAAGCATCTTCGAAGTCTATTACACCTCCGATGCACCCAACTGGGCTTACTGGGTATTGCTGAAAGAAGATGACGGATCAGTAACCTGGC
>ERZ810243.247-NODE-247-length-16426-cov-6.03341_pt1 | contig 16426 bp, 6 predicted proteins | sample MGYA00520432_ERZ810243 | MGnify/ENA primary metagenome ERZ810243 (study PRJEB31588, sample SAMN03398929) | human gut metagenome | study: EMG produced TPA metagenomics assembly of the PRJNA231909 data set (A prospective, longitudinal analysis of the...
TGCAGATTAAATCGTATGATTCTCTGCTAGCACTTCCTTTACGTTCAATAACCTCACGTGCAGCTCTGACCAATCCGTCCTCAACAAGTTCCTGCAACAAAATATCAGTTCTTCCATCATTATCTACCTCCATTCCCAACTCACTTGCACGCTTGCGTAGGTCTAAAATGCTTCTGTATGGCTTTGTCCCATTGTCAAGAGCCGCAAGCATATCAGCCTTTACTGTCATTGCAAATTGGCGATGCAGTTCTGCATCAGCCTTGTCATTTTCAGTAAGTAAATCACCAAATAACCCACCTGTTTGATTCCGTGAATTTACTGCTTTTTTCTCATTCTTCTTACGTGCAGGGCGACTTTTTTTGATACGTTCCTGTGCAATCTCTGCCTCTTGCTCCACCTCGGTCTCTCTTGTTACGGTTTCGGCGGTAGCAAGCGCATCAATACTTTTCTTATCGAAATTCGCCACATCGAATTGTTGTACCTCATCGTATGGAGTCATGTCTGCATCCAGTCCGTTCTCTGCCACCTCCGGCAAATCTCTCGCACCATTGTAAAATGCTTTAAGGTAAGGGCGTATGGCATCGCCCAAGTCTGCAATCATGGCCGTTGCATACTCGGCAAACTTACGTGAACCTTTCTCCAAATGGTAAACAGCCATCTCTGTTCCAATGGCAAGAATCTCAGGGTCTATACCTATATTCATTTGACCGAGCAACTTCTTACGCATACGCTCACGAAGTTCTGCATAACGCTCATCAGTAACAAGACGGTTACCACTCGCTTCAGTCTTTTTCTGCGAATTGTCTTGTTGTTGCTCACTCCGCATATCGTTGATAAGAGTTCGGACTTCATTAGCAAACTTATCTGCACTATCTTTAGTCAGGAAAATAATATTTCCTTCATGATAAACGTCTCCACCACGCTTCTCTCCTAAATCCATCACAGCCTGTTTTTCCGCATCAATCATCTTCATCAAAGTACGAACAGAATATCTGTTATCCATTTCCTTGTCAACAACGAAATCTGTCCTTTTGTCACGAATTTCATCCTTTGCCTTGCGATCAAGTTCTCGGGTCTTAATTTTATTTTCGAGCGAAATGCCAACTGCATCCAAAACTTCTTGCATACCGTTCTGAGGATTGCGAAGAATGTCTAACATTTCCTCTGGACTGTTGGTTGTCTGACGAAAACGTGCATCACCAATAGGTATGGAACCGCTCACATCATCACGACTTAATGTAGTTTCCCCTGTTTCTTTATCAACAAAAACAGAGTATTGCCATATAGGAGTATATTCCTGCCTTTCCTCCTGCTTCGTGGCTTTCTGTTGTTGAGGTTCTGAAAACTGCACATTGCCGTCATTTACTTCTGACAAATCAGACAAAGACAAAGGTGGTTGTGATTGTGCATCGGTTGCATATTCTGCCAAGCGTTCAGCATCTTCCTTGCTCCGCATCATGAAGCCTTGCTTTTCCTTGTCCCACCAGCCTTTCAGTTGTTTGGCAAACATTGTGGTGTGCTTCCGAACAGTATCTCTTAATTCATTATTGAACTCCACAAGGTGCATATCCAACACCTTACCTCTTTTGGTGGTGTACTGTGCCGGAGTAATGGTGTATGCAGCATCAGTCGGTGTTGTCGTTTCTTCATTGGAATTGCTTTGTTCTAACTTCCGCTGTTCAGCAAAGAGGTCGTTTATTTCGGAAATAATGCGGGCTTCCTCAAATATATCACTCTGAACATGTGCGGCTTCTTGTTCCTTGTGCAGTTCTTCAATGCGTGACTTGATTTCAGAAAGTCTGTCGACTTGTGTACCTGAACTCTGTTCTTCAACACTTTTGACTGACTTGTATTCTGCAAACGCTTTTGTCTTCCGGTGGCTACTATCTATCCATTTCTCGAAATCCTCCAAGTTTACGGCAGTTACCACTGTCTTGTGATTATTTGCCCAGTCGCTGTCATAATTCGCGAAGTAAGCTGCCTCGGCATCGTCAGTCTCATTGAAACCAAGCATTACCTTATGCTCATCAAAGCTGCCGTCCTCATTATACTGGTCCACCACGAACACCCTGCGTCCGTTCCACCCGTCAATATCATCAGAGAGGAACACGTCTATGTGGTCTCCATCCACGCCCTCCGTGCCACGAATGTAGCCGTAGGTGTTCTGCATGATCGTTTCCCACTTGTTGCCCTCTGTGTCTATTCCACTACGAACGGATCCTTTCGGGTTCTCAATGGTGATATTGAATGTACCAACCTGCACATGACCTTTCTTATAATTGCCAGCTTCTTTCTGTTTCTCCGTAGGAGTAGTATCGGTTTCTTTCTCTGCCACTGCAACAGCATTGGCTAAAGACAAAGATGCATCAATATAATTAAGAACATCCAATAAGTCTCCGAATGTTTGACCGTCATACTCATAAGCGCTACCTATATAATTACCTTTCGTATCAGGTGCATCAACTTTTATAACTTTATGAGTACCATCAACAATAATTGTCTGTTTATAAGTATCGCCATACTTTCCGCTTTCAATCCAATCATCTTCTTGAACTTCAATACGTCTTGCTATTTTTGCACTAAGTTGATTGTCAGTATCATCAGAAGACAGCATTTCTTCTTGTGATAAAGAATATTCTATTTCGCTTTGTCCACCAATGCTTTCAGTTCTTCCTGTATCATCAGTTGTCCCATTTCCGTTCTCAACTCGTTCTCTTGGCGCAAGAGTTCCATTGCTTCCTTGCTGCCCTCGTTGGCTTGTTGCAGTATCGCCAACCAATACATTGCTTCGTTGTTGTCCATTGTAATCTAAATTTAATGCTTCTTTAATAGCCTGTACGAGCGTCCGAGGGGTATTGTCCGGTTGTTCGAACAGAGTTTCTTCCTGTGTGCCTTGTATAAGGTCATAAATCTTGCCGAATGTATTTTGAATGAAGCTTTGGCTTTCACCTTTATACATTGCGGCCAAATGCAGGACAAAGTTACTGAAATTATCAGCAGGGAGATAACTTTCCCCAGTGACATCATCCATTTGATACTGGCGTTTCCAACTTTCTACGGCAGTACGTGCTTCCTTGAAGTTCTTTGCCTCTACAAACATTTTATCTTGGGACAAAGCATAGTAAGCACGAACGGAATTCTGTATCTCATCTACCATTCGTTCACTGTTCGGACTATCATAATCACGAAAAGCAGTGGCAAGAATAGCCTTTTGTGCTTTTACCGGCAATACGTTGAACATTTCCTCCAACCGTGTACTACCGTCCTTGAAAATGCTTTGATACATGATACCACGCAAATCATTCTTGGATTCGGGAGTCAAGTTACCCTTGCTATCAAACGCACTCTTGTATTGTGTGGGACTGATGAAACCTCTTTGGCTCATCCATTTTAGGACACTTGCACCGTTGGCATCCACAAGCCCGGCAAACGACACTTCATCGTCCGAGGCTCTGAGTAACAGGTTGGCAAACGAACGTACTTCGATTCCCATACGCTGTAAGGCATTTTTCGGTTTGATTCGTTCCACACCTCCGCTTTCGGTGTCCTGTGCTACGTATTGTCCCAGAGGAATAGCCGTAGCATCGTCCACATGAAGCATATTTACCAGCACCGGACTTTGTAGGGCAGCAATATCTTCAGCACGCAAACCAAACTCTTCCGCATGGTCTTTCAGGTATTGCCTATATGCTTCGGCCTGTTCCGGATGGCTTTCCCACATCAGACGCAAGGCATCACTGCGGTTGTTTCCCTGTATAACTTCACCACGTTCGTTTACGGTCGGCGCACCGGTGTAAGCGGTAATACTCGATGTGATTTCTTCCGGACGAATGTTCCCGGCGATTTTCCGTGCAGACAATACGCTCGCTTCGTCATTTCGTTCCTTGGGTTGCGCTTCATCAATAAAATGCAGAGGATTACGCACACCTTGGATATGGCTCGGTTGCAACAACGATGCGTCAATCACGGCCACATGACCGGGAGCCAGCACATCATTGCTGAACTTCACGTTCACCTCTTTACCTTGTACGGTCTGCAATGGTTCTTGCCTGTCAATCTTATGGCCGTTCACACGTCTGTACCCCCTTGCGCGGGCATCCTGCGGTGTATCATCCACCATGTCGGGAACTCCGTTAAGGGCTTCACGCTCGACGCGTTCGGCTTCCTCACGCTCTGCACGCAGCTTTTCTTCTTCCGCTTTGCGTAGGGCGGCAGCTTCATCAGCCATTCGTTTGCGTTCCGCATCCGCTGCCATTCTTCTACGGTTGGCAGTACCGGCTATCTTCTGCCAAGCGAGCAAATCCTGTTTGGCTGCATCAATCGCCGCTTTGCGTTCTTTCTCGGAAGCAATCTTTTCGGCAATGGAGTTGCCACCTTTCGATTTGGCTTTCTCCAACTTCTTCAAGGCTTCTTCCTTGTCGGCAACCATTCCATCGGCTACGGTCTGTGCCATATCCTCATCACCCTCAGTCTGCTCCACAATGGCATCCCAAGCTGTGTCGCTGTCGGCCTGCTCATATAGTGGATTTCCCTGCTCATCCTTTGGTATTCTCTGCATGGCAGGAATATTTTGAGGGGCATTGTTATCATTTTCGGGAATATTTTCCGCACCATTGTTGCTCTCATTTTCGGCAGGATGTTCAAATGCCACTCCGTTATGCTCCAACAGCATATTGTCAAGTTCATCACGAGTGAACAGGTTCACACGTTTTCCGTTGATAGGAGCTTCGGTAAATACCTCATACTTGCCGTCCGCATCGGCATCTGCTGTGATATTGCCACGGACGGTAACGCCGTTCTCATCGGTAAGCGAAACAATGTCATTGAGGGCGTATTGTGGTCTTTCAGCCTCTTGCATTTCCTGTTTCCGTTCGGCATTCTCAATGGTTCTCTGCTGCTCGAACTGCGCCACACGTGCCAAGTTTGCCGCATCAGCCTGTTGCTGTATGGTTTCTTTTGCCAACGGGAAGATATTCACGCCGTCCGATACGTTAACTGTGCCGTCCCCATTATCCACAATACCGTCTTCGTTGGCTACAATCTGAACCTGTATCTGTGCGTCATCTCCTGTAATGGTGTATGTATCGCCGGGGTTGAATGTAACCACACCGTCAATCTTGTCGGATGCTTCCTGTGCGAACTGTTGAATGATAGCCTCCTCCGCTGTCATTTTCTCATCGGACGGGTTCAACGGCTCATCAATGTTCAATACGGCATCGGGCGACACCTGTTCAAGTGCGCCTGTTTCCGCATCACGCACAATGATACTGCCGTCCGAAGCCCGGTTGTCAATGCCGCTGCCGTCTGCATACTGCACAAGGTTTCCACCCACCACATACACACGGCGGTCGTCCTGCTTCATCGTAGCCCCCTGTATCATGCCGGAGGTGCGGTTGGTGCGTGCGTCAACCATTGCGTTGCTTTGCTCCACACGTGCGTCTATATCATCACGCACACGCTGAATCATGCCGTCATATACCTGTTTGGCATTGAGGTAGTCAATAACCGTTTCCAACTCGCTTTCTCCCCAAAGGCCATTGTTCCGCATTTCCTCCAATGCATTCATAGGATGTATATCCAAAAAGCCAAGCGTGTTTTCATCCACTATGGCAGAAACCCTCTGCCGCTGGTAGTCACGCATATTCTTGGCATCGGTCATTTCCTGTGGGTCTGCGAGGTTGTAACCGTCAATGTAGCTTTCATTCATTGACTGCACATCCTCGTCCTGTTCGCCGCCCCGCTTCTGTGCGAGAGTACCGAGGTTAAAGCCCCTCATCATCAACGAACGCTCCATATAGGTAAGTATTGCGGCTCTCTCATCGTCCGAGAAATCCTTGTCGTTCACGATACCCTCTGCCACACTTCCAATGTCATCGTTGGTCGTAAGGTCTATTGTCGCCCTTAACGGCTCCCATATTTCTTTGCCAAGCAATTCTGTTGCACGGGCATCTGCCTTGTTTACTCCGTGCTTCATTGAAGCATACTGTACTCCCGACAAAGTAGCCTTACCTGCACCCATCAATCCCATAGAAAGAGCCATGCCGCCCCAAATGTCGCCATGGAATTGTCCTGTCGCAAGCAAATTGGTACGTGTGCCGTCCGGGTTCTGCTGATAAGCATCGTCGAGATTGAGCATGGTGCGCCACAATTGCCCATAGTATTCTTCCGTTACCTCTCCGAAATAGTCGCTCACACCCATTTTGTTGAATAACTGATGTGTCTGTCCCATGATACCGTCCAACGCACCTGCATCAGTCTTTGAAAGTACTGCACCGATACGCTTTGCACCCACCACATTGGCGAGTTTGCTCATATTTCCAAGAGTAACTACAGGGTCAAGGTGCGAACCGAACATTTCCGAATAGTTTTCAACGATGGCATTGGCTTCTCCTTGCCAAATGGCATTTCCCCAAGTCTTGTCGTTGGAAAAATCATAGTTTCCGTTCTCATCGACAACCACATCACCGAGTTTCCTGTCAATGATGTCGGCCGTGGTTTTCCCAGCCTGTACAGTGTTGGTCATCAGCGGAGCACGGAGAAGCAGGTCATCAGCGGTTGTTCCGAGAGCCTTGATAGTCCAGTTGGTGGCATACTGCCCCAAGCCTTTCACGCCGTTGTCCTTCACGTATGTCTTGAAGCCCTGTTTGGCCATTTGCTCTACCGTTTCTTTGCCAACCACCTTTGTGGCGGCTTTCGTTCCGGCTTTGGAAAGAACATTGATACCTTTGAATCCACCGCCTGTAATGCCAAAGTCAAGCATGAATGCAGGCATGTGGCCGGTCATCATACCGGCTCTGTTCCAAAAGCCGGCGTTCCCGCCATACATCTGCTCCGCCTGTCCTTTGTTGTAGAGTGCGCCCATCATTTCATTGTAGGCTTCACGTTCTCCCTCTGTGGCATTCTCACCTTTCAGGTCATCGGCGTTCATCATGGTCAATGCGTCACGCATATCGCTCATGCCGAAATCCCAAGTGCGGAAATCTCCTGCCACACGACCGAAACCACGCCAAAAGCCAACATCGATGCCTTGCTCACGGTCTTTCTGCTCTTCAAGGTCTTTGATAAGTTCCTCCGTTTGACGAATGGCGACATCCAAGGTACTGTTTTCCTTGTCGCTCATCTGACGAGGAACATAGGTATCTGCTGCAAGTAAGAATCCAAGAGGAGCTGTATTCTTTTTTGTATCTTCTTCCCATTGCTCATGCACTCTCTTGGCACTTGCCTCTCTTTTCTCTTGCAGCTCTGCAAGTTTCAGCATTGCACGGCGCAACTGTCCGTTTACAGACATATCAGCCGCCTGTCGGTATCTGAAACTCTCCATGTCGGCAAGTCCCTTGCTGGTGTATCGGTTGCCGAGAGGGGTAATGTAGGTTTTCTCCAGTTTTCCGCTCTCCGGGTTGAACTGCATTTTCCCCTCTGCGGTCTGTCCGCCGCCCAACGGTGCGTTTTCGTGATACTCACGCATGGTTTCCATACGCTCGTTGAAGCCGTCTATCATTTGCTCCGTGCGGCGTTTCATCTGTCCTATATTTGCACTGAAGCGTATTTTATCCTGTTCCGTCAACGGCATTTCTTCTGCTGAAGGAGTTACAGGAGTTTCAGGTGTAGAGTCCAGGGCAGATTGTTCGGGCTGTTGTTGCTCCGACATGAAAGTCCTGTAGTCTGCCGACTTTACACGATATTTCTTCCCCTCACGCTCCATGATTGTAGAAGCATCGGGAAAGTCTTTCATAAAACTGTCAATGTGTTCATCACGCACATTGTATTTCTTTCCGTTGTATTCAAATATTGGCATAGTTATTTGTTTTTACCGGGTGTATAATCAATCACATCATCATCGCCGCCACCGGGAACATAGTCCACGACCTCATCATTCAGTTCCGAGGTCATGGTGGCAGGGTCAAGTTTGGAGAGGGAAAGCATGATTGCAGAGGCTTTAGGCGATTTGTGCCAATTCTGTTTTACATAGTCCTCTTTCTTCTGTGGTGTATCAAGTTTCTTCATTTGACGGTCAAAAGCCCTTTTCTCTTTCTCATCCTGTGGAGAGAGGTCGGCAAGCATAGCATCATACACCTGCTGCATCGAACCTTTCCAAACATTCTCGTAAATGGCTACTTGGTTTCCGCCGCCGTCAGAAAAACCGAGCTGCTTGCCACGTACACCACGTGCGGCTGTCGCTCTCGCTTTATCACGCTCTACAGCCACATTGTCATTATGTCTCTTTACTTGGAAATTGTAGGAACGGTCTGCCTGACGTTTGTTTTCATCATAGTTTGCTTGCCAACGCCTATCAGCTTCTTTGTCCCGACCTTTCTTGTATTCCTGTTCCGCATCATATCGGTCATCTGTAATCTTCTCTCGCTCGTTGCGATGTTGAATGCCCTCATTGTATCTGTCATCATTCTTTTTGTCAAGACCAAGCTGCCTTTGCCACTTACGTTCACGGTCATCCCTTTCTTCATCAGCGATTCTTGCCCTCATCAGCCCCTCATAATATTCTTTCTCCTTGCCTTCACGTTCTTTCATCAGCTTGTCATATCTCACTTTGGTACGTTCTGACATGGTATTCTTACCGGTATACATATTTGGAGCGTACTGCGTGGTGAAGAACAAGTTAGAGAGTGCCGATATACCATCACCAATGGCTGCGAATATCTGTTCACGTTTCTGCTTCTTCTTTTCTTTAGCAAGTTCCTCGTCCGTTGGCGGTTTATAGGGATTGAGTTTTTTGTACAATTCAGCGTATGAGAGACTGCCACCGTTCACATCGGCTTGTTTGGCCGGAGGTGCAGCGACCGTTTCAGATTGGGAGCCGGTAACGGCAGGAGCCGCAGCTGCTTGTTGTTCCGTCCATTTCTGTGTACCCTTTACCGGGGATGATACGAAAGGAGCGTCTTGCTGCTGTTCGTGCCATTCCTTAGAGCCTTTGAGCGGAGGCGTACCACCTCCGTTTCCTAAAATATCATCCATTGTTGCCATATTGAAATAGTTTAGAAAGGCATTTGACTTACCGCATTAGTTACTCCTTGTACAGCTCCCGATATGGCATTGGCCTTGCCTTGCTCAATGGCGTTAAGCTGTTCCACGAAAGCATTGTCGTTTTGCATATAAGTGGCTTCGATATTGTCCTTACGTGCTTCTGCATCAGCGGCAATCTGTGATGTTGCATCGGCAAGAGCCTTGTTGTTCGCTTCTTTGGCCGCTGCCACACTTTCATCAGTACCGCCCATGACGGCTGCACTACCGGCAGCGGCTTTGTTACGTTGTTTTATACTCTCTTCAGTTTGCGTAAGGATGCGTTGTGCGTCAGCCCGCTGAGTGGCATCCTCGTTGTACCGCCTGTCGTACCAGTCCTGATTCTTTTGCCGTTGAGCCTCAACATTACGTTTTGCTTTCTTCATGGCCTTGGATGCCTTGATTCCACCGAAAATGCTGCCTACTGCACCTATGGCACTTCCTATTAAACCCATAAGACTTTAGTTTTTGATTATTAAAAGTTATACCTTGCGTGCGAAAGTAAGCCGTTATCTTCGCATCATCATTTTATCTTTTTACATACAGATCATTATGGCAATAGGAAAAAAGACCGGAGGGCGGCAAAAAGGTACGCCCAACAAAATAACGGCACTGGCAAAAGGGATGATTGAGAAATGGCTTGAAACGCACAACACTATACCCGAAGGAGATGTGATGCCACTAATAATGCAGGACTTCATGGAACTTGACCCCAAAGACAGGGTGAAAGTGTCGACAGAGTTCATTAAAATCATCATGCCTAAGAATATCAGCATAGACGATGGCGAGGTCAAACTCACCATTGAGGACAAGCTTGCCAAACTTGCCGGAGAAGAAGACGAGGAAGAATAATCTATTACCCTCTACTTTAGATTGTCTTCATGTGTCAAGGGAACCCCAACCCGAAAAGGGGGCGATTTTACTGATTTGCTTTGAAGCGATGTTCGAGAGAATGTCGCTTTTTTCATGTCCAGACCGTAAAATTTCTTCTGAAGAAAAGGGTATTTCTTCGGAAGAAATAGCAATAAATGTACAATTATATCCCATTTCTTCGGATTTCTTCGGAAGATATTGCCTTAATTGTACAGGAAAGGGGTATTTCTTCGGAAAAAACACGCATAAATGTACATTCTTGTACAGATTGAATTTTTTATGCGAAAATCAGCTCAAAAGTACCTCAAAAATCTTCTGAAATGGCTGAAATGAGCTATTTTTTGACATAATTTCAGAAGATATTACATTTATTTCTTCAGAAGAAATAACCATAAATGTACAGAAAAGGGGTATTTCTTCGGAGGAAACAGCCATAAATGTACATTTCTTCGGAAGAAAAGGGTATTTCTTCGGAAGAAATAGCAATAAATGTACAATTATATCCCATTTCTTCGGAAGATATACCATAAAATAAATATATATATCTACTACTACATCTACCGCGCGTGAGTGCGCACGTGAAGAAATTTTCGATTTTAGGGCAAGAATAAAAATTGAATAAAAAAGAAAGCCTACAAAGAAAAATACCTTGCAGGCTTATATCATTTCGTGAAGTCACAAAAAAAATCAGAATCCTTTCCCTTTCTGCCGTTGGTACACCACCGTCTGGTCTTTGTCGAGGTTGACGATTTTGAACATCACCATTGAACGGTTCGGAATATCATCCGGCAGCATAGTTACGAGCCGGGCAATCACCTCGTCCACATTGTTGAAGCCTACATCGGTCAGTCCCGCCACCTTTTGCCCGTTGTGGTATGCAGCCGCATTCACCATATAGCGGTATGACAAGCGGAAATGCACATCCTCCTGTTTCTGCTCACGTACAGAAGCCTTACCGGAGAAGAAAATGAAATCAATTACTTTCTCGTTCAGTTCCCAAGCAGGGGAGAAGTCAATCTTGATATACCCTCGTGTTACGTTGTGTCCATTGCTATGGTTCATGCCAAACGCCACTTCCGAGATAGAGGCACGTACATCATTCTGAGCTACTGTTCCCCATGTATGCCGGAACGTGTAAGCCGAATACCACTCTTCCTTTGGCATTCCCATAGCCTTGCATAATTGCCTTATCCCACTGTTGACATTGGCGCAAAAACTGTCCGATGTAGTCATGCGCTGATAGAAATTGAACAAACGCTCATCATCTTTTGCCGTGTTCATGTACTTTTCAAATAGCGGCTGGATGATTGCTGGCACCCGCATTTCCATATACGCACCATCCGCACGGAACTTCTTCGTTTTGGCCCGTTGGTAATGGATAATTCCGTTCCGGTAATCCTGCTTTCTTAGATTGTACAGGTCAATCGTGTTGATTCCTGCAAGGCAAAGCACCATCATAGCAACATCACGCCCGAACTCCGTCTGTGGATATTTCATCTTACTTTCCGGCAGAGGGAATGAAAAGAACTCCCGACATGCTTCGGGGGTAATGGCAAGCTTCTCCGCACGATCAGCCGTTGGTATTTCCACTTTCACCCATGGGTTGACTTTGATACGGATTATACCGTTATCGTAATCGTTGTACTCCAACATGGCGGCTTTAAATACCTGACGCATACAGATTGGATACATTTCCTTTGCCCTATGTGTCTGTTCAAGCGACTTTATCCATTTGTTCACCTGCGTAGAGGTCAACTGAGCGAACATCACTTGGTTGGTTCCGATGAACCGTTCCAGATGTTGTAGGGCAAGCTTGTAGTTCTTGGCATTCCTTTCCTGCCCACGGTCAATCATTCTGTCGATATGCACTCTCGCATAATCCGAAAAACAAATATCGTCATTGCCGTTCGTAAGAAAATCCACCACTTCCTTGACCGTCCAATGTTCAATGTCTTTTTTGTTGAGCCGCTCGTTATATTCCACTATCCGCCCGGCACAATACTGAAGCACGTAGGGGTCTTCGATTTCTTTCGCTCTGGAAAGTTCTTTCTTCGTGACCATCTTGTCGGTCTTCATGAATTGTGTCCCCCTATGGTGGGTAACTCTGATATAAACCGGATAAAATCCGTCCTTGCGTTCTTTTTGAACACACGCTTTAAATGTTGCCATATCGTTCTATGTCTTTATTATATTATTATTTAAATTTATTCCAAACAGCTTCCAATGTCTTAACTTTCTGTCATATCATCAATTACGGCTCTAAACACGCTCTAAACACCCAACGAAAAGCACAACAACATTCTCTAAACATTTGCGTTTATTACGCTCATTTTCCGTGCGGAATGAACGTACCTTTTAAAAATACAATAGGCGGTAAGCCTTTGTAAATGAAAAGCATACCGCCTATTTTATTGAGTATCAGCTATATCGTGCTATTCCTCGATTGCAGCCTGCGCCGCCGCCAATCTGGCAATCGGCACTCTGAATGGAGAACAACTAACGTAGTTCAAACCTACCCGGTGACAGAATTTCACTGAAGAAGGCTCACCACCATGTTCACCACAAATACCACATTTCAGATCCGGACGGATAGCACGGCCCTTTTCTGTAGCCATACGTACCAACTGTCCCACACCATTCTGATCGAGAACCTGGAACGGGTCTACTTTCAAAATCTTCTTTTCCAGATAAACAGGAAGGAAAGAAGCTATATCATCACGAGAATAACCGAAGGTCATCTGCGTTAAGTCATTTGTACCGAATGAGAAGAACTCGGCAGAAGAAGCGATACGGTCGGCAGTCAAAGCGGCACGCGGAATTTCGATCATTGTACCCACTTTGAAGTCAATGCTATCTCCTACTTCCTCAAACAACTTCTTAGCTTCCGCACGGATTACATTTTCCTGCTCCTTGAATTCATACAAGATACCAGTTAATGGAACCATGATTTCCGGATGAGTTTCCACTCCTTCTTTCTTCAATTCGAGTGCAGCACCCAAGATGGCACGTGTCTGCATCTGTGTAATTTCAGGATAAGTATTTCCCAGACGGCAACCACGGTGACCCAACATCGGGTTATGCTCACACAATGATTCTACACGTTGCTGGATATATTGCAGGCTCACACCCATAGTATCTGCCATTTCCTGCTGTCCCTTCAAATCGTGAGGAACGAACTCATGCAAAGGAGGATCGAGCAAACGAACCGTTACCGGACAACCAGCCATTGCTTTAAAGATACCCTTAAAGTCTTCTTGTTGATATGGAAGAATCTTAGCCAATGCTTTACGACGTCCTTCCGCATTTTCCGCCAAAATCATTTCACGCATTGCCTTGATCTTTTCACCTTCGAAGAACATGTGTTCCGTACGGCAAAGCCCAATACCTACCGCACCGAAGTTACGAGCCACTTCCGCATCATGAGGAGTATCCGCATTCGTACGTACCTGCAGACGAGTATACTTATCAGCCAGCGTCATTAATTCGGCAAAGTCACCGGAAAGTTCTGCAGCCTGTGTTTCTACCTTACCATTATAAACTACACCTGTACTTCCGTTCAGAGAGATATAATCGCCTTCTTTCAACACAACACCGTCAATTTCTACGGTACGGTTTTTATAATCGATATTCAATGCACCTGCACCCGATACACAACATTTACCCATACCACGAGCCACAACAGCAGCATGAGAAGTCATACCGCCACGAGCCGTAAGAATACCTTCGGCAACTGCCATACCGGCCAAGTCTTCCGGAGAAGTTTCGATACGAACCATTACCACACGTTTACCGGCAGCATGCCATTCAGCAGCGTCGTCAGCAAAGAACACCACCTGACCGGTTGCAGCACCCGGAGAAGCCGGAAGACCACGAGTCAACACTTTGGCTTTCTTCAAAGCATCCTTATCGAATACAGGGTGAAGCAATTCATCGAGTTTATTCGGTTCCACGCGCATCAAAGCAGTCTTTTCGTCAATCATGCCCTGACGGAGCAAATCCATAGCGATCTTCACCATGGCAGCACCTGTACGCTTACCGTTACGTGTCTGAAGGAACCAGAGTTTACCTTCTTGTACGGTGAACTCCATGTCCTGCATATCTTTATAATGATTTTCCAGTTTAGTCTGGAGAGCATCTAATTCTTTATAGATTTCCGGCATTGCCTCTTCCATGGAAGGGAACTTTGCTGCGCGAACATCTTCGGTCACACCAGCCAATACAGCCCAACGTTGAGAACCAATCTTGGTGATCTGTTGCGGAGTACGGATACCGGCCACTACATCTTCACCTTGTGCGTTAATCAGATATTCACCATTGAAAAGGTCTTCACCCGTACCGGCATCACGTGAGAAACAAACACCAGTAGCCGAAGTTTCACCCATATTACCGAACACCATAGCCTGTACATTGACAGCTGTACCCCATTCATCAGGTATACTTTCCATCTTACGGTAAAGGATAGCGCGTTCATTCATCCATGAATCAAATACGGCACATATAGCTCCCCAAAGTTGTTCGTATGCACCAGTCGGGAAATCTTTTCCGGTCTGTTCCTTTACGGCAGCTTTAAATTTCTTTACGAGTTCCTGCAAGTCTTCCACTTTCAACTCGTTATCCAGTTCTACCCCTTTCGCTTTCTTCACCTCTTCAATGATTGCTTCGAACGGGTCGATATCATCTTTATTGGTAGGCTTCATGCCCAATACTACGTCACCGTACATCTGCACAAAACGACGATAAGAGTCCCATGCAAAGCGTGCATTACCTGTCTTACGGATAATACCTTCTACCACTTCGTCATTCAATCCCAAGTTCAGAATCGTATCCATCATACCCGGCATAGATGCGCGCGCACCGGAACGTACAGACACCAACAAAGGATTTTCAACGTCACCGAATTTAGATTTCATCAACGTTTCCACGTGAGTGATCGCTTTTACCACTTCATCTTTCAGTAGCTCAACCACTTTATCACGTCCTAACGTATTGTATTCCGTACAAACATCTGTAGTTATTGTGAATCCGGGAGGGACAGGAATTCCGATTAAATTCATTTCTGCAAGGTTGGCTCCCTTACCACCGAGCAGATTCTTCATGTCAGCCTTTCCTTCTGCCTGACCATTACCAAAGGTATAAACTCTTTTTTTATCCATAATATTGTGTTTAAAGTTACATTATGATTTTTTTCTGTTCGCAAATCTAAGGATATTTCGCAAACTTGAAAACTTTTTGCGAAAAAACTTTCTATCAAAATGCAATTTCGACATTACAATCCGGAATATTTCTGTATACCCGAATTTTTTCCAAAAAAAATACCTACTTTTGCAAAGTAATTATTAGACTGGTGTAAAAGTGGCAAGAAAGAAAAAAGAGCTTCCCTTATTGGAGAAGGTAACAATCATGGATGTGGCTGCCGAAGGAAAAGCCATCGCAAAAGTAAACGACCTGGTGATTTTTGTTCCCTATGTAGTGCCGGGTGATGTCGTAGACCTGCAAATCAAGCGTAAAAAGAATAAATATGCCGAAGCTGAAGCGGTGAAGTTTCACGAGCTGTCGCCCAATCGCGCTGTTCCTTTCTGCCAACACTATGGCGTATGCGGTGGCTGCAAGTGGCAAGTGCTCCCCTATTCGGAGCAGATCAGATATAAGCAAAAGCAAGTGGAAGATAATTTGAGACGTATCGGGAAAATCGAACTTCCCGAAATTTCTCCAATTCTCGGTTCTGACAAGACGGAATTCTACAGGAACAAACTGGAATTCACCTTCTCAAATAAACGCTGGTTGACAAACGAAGAAGTTCGTCAGGATGTGAAGTATGACCAGATGAATGCGGTGGGTTTCCACATTCCGGGAGCCTTTGACAAGGTGCTGGCTATTGAGAAATGCTGGTTACAGGATGATATATCCAACCGTATCCGCAACGCTGTACGTGACTACGCTTACGAACACGATTACTCTTTCATCAATCTGCGCACACAGGAAGGTATGCTGCGGAATATGATTGTACGCACCTCTTCAACTGGCGAACTGATGGTAATCGTCATTTGCAAGATTACAGAAGATCACGAAATGGAACTGTTCAAGCAGTTACTCCAGTTCGTAGCGGACTCTTTCCCTGAAATCACTTCTCTTCTATACATTATTAATAATAAGTGCAACGACACAATCAATGATTTGGATGTGCATGTATTTAAAGGGAAAGATCACATCTTTGAAGAAATGGAGGGACTGTGTTTCAAAGTAGGACCGAAATCATTCTATCAGACCAACTCGGAACAGGCTTATAACTTATATAAAGTAGCCCGTGAATTTGCCGGATTAACAGGCAACGAACTGGTATATGACCTCTATACAGGAACGGGAACAATCGCCAACTTCGTATCACGCCAGGCTCGCCAGGTAATCGGTATCGAATATGTGCCGGAAGCTATCGAAGACGCAAAGGTAAATGCAGAAATCAATGATATCAAGAATGCATTGTTTTATGCCGGTGATAGATCGGAAGAGCACACGTCTGAACTCCAGTCACCCAGTTAGA
>ERZ810243.269-NODE-269-length-15704-cov-6.43428_pt1 | contig 15704 bp, 9 predicted proteins | sample MGYA00520432_ERZ810243 | MGnify/ENA primary metagenome ERZ810243 (study PRJEB31588, sample SAMN03398929) | human gut metagenome | study: EMG produced TPA metagenomics assembly of the PRJNA231909 data set (A prospective, longitudinal analysis of the...
CGGAACCGTACTTGTCGAACACGCCGTTCACGTCCGGGTAGTTGCGCAGGTGCTTCGACATCTTCTGGCCGTCGGAACCGAGCACGATGCCGTGGCAGATCACGTTCTTGAACGCCGGGCGGTCGAACAGCGCGGTGGCCATCACGTGCAGCAGGTAGAACCAGCCGCGAGTCTGGCCGATGTATTCGACAATGTAATCGGCCGGGAAGTGCTGCTCGAACTTCTCCTTGTTCTCGAACGGGTAGTGGAACTGCGCGAACGACATCGAACCGGATTCGAACCAGCAGTCGAGCACGTCGCTGATACGGTGCATGTGGCTCTTGCCGGTCGGGTCGTCCGGGTTGACGCGCGTGAGGTTGTCGATCCACGGACGGTGCATGTTGACGTTGCCGTCCTTGTCGCGCGGGTAGTCGCCGAAGTCGGCCTTGAGCTCCTCCAACGAACCGTACACGTCGACGCGCGGGTACTTCGGGTCATCGCTCACCCACACCGGGATCGGCGAACCCCAGAAGCGGTTGCGGGAGATCGACCAGTCGCGCGCGTTGGCGAGCCACTTACCGAACTGACCATCCTTGACATTCTCAGGAATCCAGTTGATCTGCTGGTTGAGCTCCAACAGGCGCGGCTTGATCTTCGTCACCGACACGAACCAGGAACTCACAGGCTTGTAGATCAGCGGCGTGGCGCAACGCCAGCAATGCGGGTAGGAGTGCACATAGCTCTTCTCCTGGAACAGGATCGCGCGATGCTCGGCCGGGATCTCGGCCAGCGGGCCGTCTCCGTTGCGCAGGTTGCGCAGGATCGGCTTGTTCGCGTCGAACACATACATGCCCTCGTAATCGGGGCACTGCGCGGTGAAGCGGCAGCCGGCATCGAGCACGTCAGTGCTCTTGATGCCGTGCGCGTTCAGCGTGTTCATATCGTCCTCACCATAGGGAGCCTGGTGAACCAGGCCGGTACCCTCGACGGTGTCGACGTAGTCCGCGGTAAAGATTTGGTAGCCTTCGGGCCCCGGCACGTTGCCCTCAGACTCGGCTTTGTCGCCAGCGAAGTACGGGAACACCGGCCAGTAACGCCAACCGGCCATCTCGGAGCCCTTGAGCTCGCGCACGACCTCGTAATCCTCGCCGAGCTCCTTCTCGTACTTGGAGAGCAGGGGCTTGCCGAAGTAGAACTTCTTGCCGGCGTACTTGCCCTGCGTCGGGCGCACCTCGACATAGTCGATGTCAGCGCCGACGACGATCGCGAAGTTGGTAGGCACGGTCCACGGCGTGGTGGTCCAGAAGACCGCGTAGGCGTCCTCCTCGTCGCGCAGCTTCACGGCCACCGACACGGTGGTGTCCTGACGATCCTGATACACGTCGGCGTCCATGCGCAGCTCGTGCGCCGAAAGCGGCGTCTGATCCTTCGGGCAGTACGGCAGCACGCGGTAGCCCTGGTACGCCAGGCCCTTCTCGTACAGCTGCTTGAACGCCCACATCACCGACTCCATGTACGGGATGTTCAGCGTCTTGTACCCGTGCTCGAAGTCGACCCAGCGGGCCTGACGATGCACGTAATCCTGCCATTCGTGCGTGTACTTCAGCACGGAGGCGCGGCAGGCGTCATTGAACTTGTCGATGCCCATCTTCTCGATCTGGTCGACCGAGTCGATGCCGAGCTCCTTCTGCGCCTCCAGCTCGGCGGGCAGACCGTGCGTGTCCCAGCCGAACACGCGGTTGACCTTGCGGCCCTTCATGGTCTGGTAGCGCGGGATCACGTCCTTCGCGTAACCGGTCAGCAGGTGGCCGTAGTGCGGCAGGCCGTTCGCGAACGGCGGGCCGTCGAAGAACACGAACTCGTTCTGACTATGGTCGCCGGAAGGGTTGCGTTCAACGGACTTGTTGAAGGTGTCGTCCTTGTCCCAATACTTCAGGACGGTTTCCTCCATGTTGGGGAAACTCGGGTTCGGCGCGACGCTGGCGGTCTCGCCGCCCTCGTTCGCCTTGGGATACACGTGGGAATTGGTGGTTTCGCTCACCATTGCTCTCCTCGATGTCGCATTGCACTGGTCCTACGGGAGCTGGCTATAGCGAACCATTCACGGGAAGAACAGGGATTGAGACGGCCGTTCGCCACACCGGCGGCATATATGCGCCGGCGATGTCCTCGCGGCCGGAACCCTTGTTCCGCCCGGAACGGCCGTCATGGCCATTCCCGCCTACGAGGACGATGATCGGCGGCATGCCCTCAGGCTGCCGACCGCCACCGCGGTACCACCTCGCTTGTCGCTCGCATCCGGCCATCCTAAGACGGCGAAAACTCGCGACCGCTTGTGTTCGGCTGTGACGGGCCGATCCCGTCGGTTCTACTCAGCTTCGTGCCGTCGACGTTCGATCGACCGTCATGAAGCTTTTCTTCCGAAGACTCCCCGCTGATAACGGATCATCGCCTTGACTTCGGTGCATATCCTATCACGGTGTGTGGCCGACGGAACCGGAGTGGCCGCGAACGCCGTCTGCTCGCGGCCAGGCAATCATGCGAGGCCCGAAATCCGACCATCATGCCGGATGTACGCCGACGCTCAATCGCGCACGATGCTGCCGACGATCCCCGAGACAATGGACATGATGAGAGAGCCGAGCACCGCCCACCAGAACCCGTGCACCAACACGCCAACACCGAACAGACTGATTGCCAACCATGAGGCGAGCCGCATGAACAGCCAGTTGATGACCAGATACAGCAGCCCGAACGTGAGAATCGAAAACGGCAGCGCGATCAGCTGCGTCACCGGCTTGATCGAGGCGTTGATCAGCGCCATGAACAGCGCGAACACTGCGATTCCCAAAATCGGAGGCTGCCCCACCGCGGTCATGCCGGGCAGAAGCACCACCATCACCGCGGCCGCAACCGTCAACACCAGCCATCGTATCAGAAAATCCTTCATGGCGTCCATCTTATGCCATCCAGGCCGTCACCGATCAGTTGCGATGTGCCGGTTCGGTGCATTCATCATATGTCGGGCACGATCATCGAGAACGATTGCACTTAAGGGCACAATCGCCGCCTAAAGACCCAGACCACCCTCAGTCGGCTCCGCCGACAGCTCCCGCCAGCAGGAGCCAGCATGCAACTCCAATACGACGTCAGGGCGGAAATCGTCGATTACGTTCCGCGGATTCTTCGGCTACCATGCAAACAGGAGGACGACGATGACTACAAAGGAAACGGCGGCGGCGACCACGACGAAGCAGGCAGCCGCCCGGCAACGGGCGTTCGCGCAACTGGACGCGACCTTCCGCTCAGGAGTCACCCGGCCACTGCGCTGGCGAAAGGCGCAACTCGACGCGATGGCCCGAATGCTGAGGCAGAATGCCACCGTCATCGCCCGTGCGGTACGCGCCGACCTGGGCAAACCCGCCGCGGAGACCGCGCTGATGGAAATCGGGCTGGTGCTCGATGAGATTCGCTTCATCAAGCCACGCCTCGGCAGGTGGGCGGCGCGGCATCCCAAGCCGATGCATTACCTGCTGCAGCCCGCAGTCGGCTGGACAGTCGCCGAGCCGAAAGGCGTGGCGCTCATCATCTCGCCGTGGAACTATCCGGTGCTGCTCAGTTTCGAGCCTATGGCGGACGCGATCGCCGCAGGCAATTGCGTGTGCATGAAACCATCGGAGCTGTCTCCGCACACCAGCGGCGTGATGGCGGACCTCATCGCACGGTACATGGACCCGCAGGCGTTCCTCGTGGTTCAGGGAGGGCAGCAGGAGACGACAAAGCTGCTGGAGCAGCCGTTCAATCACATCTTCTACACCGGCGGAGGAAAAGTCGGTTCGATAGTCATGGCCGCCGCCGCGAAGCATCTCACACCGGTCACTTTGGAGCTCGGAGGCAAGTCGCCGGTGTTCGTCGACCGTACCGCGAACCTCGACGTCGCCGCGCGGCGCATCGCCTGGGGGCGGTTCATCAACGCCGGGCAGACCTGCGTGGCACCCGACTATGTGCTCACAACGTCCGACGTCATCGAGCCGCTGGCAGGAAAGATCGCCAAGGCCGTCACGCGGTTCTTCGGCTCAGACCCGCAACATTCCGACAGTTTCGGACGCATCATCAACGCCCGGCATTTCGACCGGCTGACTGCGCTGCTACCCGATCCGAAGAGCCCCGCCACCGGACGCACGGTATGCGGGGGCAATACCAGACGCGATGACCTCTATATCGCACCGACCGTGCTATTGGGCGTCAAACCCGATGCGCTGGTGATGCAGGAGGAGATATTCGGCCCGATTCTGCCCATTCTGGAAGTCGCCGACGCGAAGGCCGCAGTGGAATTCATCAACGCCCGGCCACGCCCGCTGTCGGCCTACGCGTTCACGGGCAGCAAGAGGGTACGGCGGATGTTCGAGCGCGAAGTCAGTTGCGGAGCACTGGGATTCAACCTGCCGCTTGGCCATCTGATCTCCAGTCGGCTGCCGTTCGGCGGCGTGGGAGCTTCGGGCATGGGCTCATATCACGGCAAGGCCGGGTTCCTGGAGTTCAGTCATGTCAAGACCGTGGTCGGCAAGCCCGCGGTGCCGGATACGCTTTCGTTGGTGTATCCGCCGTATGACGGCTTGAAGAAGATACTGATTTCGGCAGTCAGCCATACGCCGAGAGTGCGGTAGCGGGACACGGCGCACCTCCCGCTGGCGGGAGGTGACGCGCAGCGCCGGTGGGTGGTGACCACCCCCAGTCGGCTCAGCCGACAGCCCTTCGGCCCCTGCAATTATGGACGGGCTAAGCATGACTGTTCCGCTGGCTCATTGTCGTTCGCTCTTCGCCTACAAACAGCACCGCTGTTTGCTTGACGGCTCAGCCCGTCAACGGGGGCATAATGGAAAAGCCCCTCGCGATGAGGGGCTTTATCGATGAGTAGGACTTGTTACTTGGCTTCGTTGGTGGTGAGCATGGCCTTGGTGACCTGTTGGTAGAGATCCTCGTAGCCGCCGGGCGTGGAGGCGGGCAGCACGACGGTCTTGGTGTTGTTCGACTCGGACAGCGAGCGCATCACATCAAGGTACTGGTTGAACAGCACGACGTTGTTGACGTCGTTGATGTCCATGCCCACGGCCTGCAGGCTCTTGATCTGGTCGACGATGCCGTTTGCGATCTCACGACGGTAGTTGGCCTGGCCCTCACCCTGGAGTCGGGTCTTCTCGGCGTCCGCAGCGGCCTGCGTCTCGATCTGGATGCGCTGCGCCTCGGCACGCTGGCGGGTGGCCTCCTTCTCACGCTGCGCGGCGTTGATGGAGTCCATCGCGCTCTTGACCTGCGGGCTCGGGTCAATGGCGGTGATCAGCGTCTTGACGACGGTGAAGCCGAAGCGCGCCATCTCGGCGCCGACCGTCTTCTGCACGTCGAAGGCGACGTCGTCCTTGCGGGCGAAGGCGTCATCGAGGCTGAGCGCCGGGATCGCGGAACGCAGCGCGTCCTCCATGTAGCTCCTGAGCTGTCCGGCGGGATCGCGCAGCTCATAGTATGCGGTGGCGACGTTCTCAGGATTGACACGGAACTGCGTCGAAGCGACGACCGTGACGAACACGTTGTCGAGCGTCTTGGTTTCCAGCTGCACGTTCAGCTGGGAGACTCGCATGTTCGTCTTCGTCGAGATGCGGTCGACGAACGGGATCTTGGCGTGGATGCCGGCGAACTGGACCTTATTGTATTTGCCGAACCGTTCGATGATGTATGCCTGCTGTTGCGGCACGATGAAAATCGAGGCGCACAGCACGGCGAGGACGATGACGACGATGACGCCCAATATGATCAGAACATCCATCATTCCCATCAGAACACCCATCATTCCTCCTTGCCTGGTGTTGCCGCACCCTACCTCGGGCGCGATGTCTATTCCATCCTATCCGAAAACGACGGGCTTTCAGTGAAAGCTCACATAGAATTCAAGAGTTGTTCGCCGTGTGGCCCTTCTTCGTCTCACCGTACGGGACGGCGGCATGCCCACGTCTACTCCCCGTATGCGCCGGCTATGGCCCGGTCAAGGTCGGCCATCAGGTCTCCCGCGTCCTCAAGACCGATGGACAGACGAATCAGATCGTCGCTCACACCAGCGGCCTTGCGATACGATTCCGGCACCTCGCGGTGAGTGATGTTCGCGGGGTCGACGATCAGCGACCTTGCGTCGCCGATATTTGGCACGTATGAGAACAGCTTCACGCCGTCGAGGATGCGACGCACACGGTCCGCGCCGCCTTCCACCTTGAACGAGAGGATCTGGCCGACGCCTCGGGGGAAGTATTTCCCGGCGAGCGCATGATACGGCGAGTCCGGCAACCCTGAATAATTCACCGACACGACATGCGGCGTGTGTTCGAGGTGCCCGGCGATGGCCGTCGCCGTTTCGACCTGGCGGGCGACCCGCTGCGGCAGCGTCTCCAGTCCGATCAGCTGCAGGTATGCGTTGAACGGGCTTTGCACGGCACCGAACGTGCGCAGGTATTTGACGCGGATGCGCCTGATGAACGCTTCGGAGCCAAACGCCCCGGAGAAGCTGCGCCGGTTGCCGTCGATGTCGGCGATGACCTGCTCAGGCCGCGTGAATTGCAGGAAACGGCCGTTCGCCCAGTCGAACCGTCCGGCGTCGACGATCACGCCGCCGATGGCGTTGCCATGCCCGGTGATGCCCTTGGTGGTCGAATGCACAACGATGTCGGCGCCGAATTCGATCGGGCGCAGCAGGTACGGCGTCGGCACGGTGTTGTCGAGAATCAGCGCCAGCCCGTGCCGGTGCGCCAGATCGGCCAGCGGACGGATATCGGTGATGGCGGTGTTCGGGTTGGCGACCGTCTCGGCGAAGATGGCACGGGTCGCGGGACCGATCAGAGACTCGATCTCATGCAGGTCGTTGATGTCCTTGACGAAATCAGCGTGGATGCCGAACTGCGGCAGGAAGTCGCCGAGCGCATCGACTGACGCCCCATACAGGTTCGTCGGCGCGATGATGCGGCCACCGCCCTCCCCCGCGCACATCAGCGCGTATGACACCGCGGCCATGCCCGACGACACCGCCACCGCGCCGACGCCACCCTCCAGGGCGGCGAGCCGGCGTTCGAGCGCATCGACGGTCGGATTGGCGACTCTGGAATACTCGAACCCGGATATCTCACCGGCGGCCAGATCACGGCCACGATCGGCGTTCTCCAAATCGAAGGCGGCGGAGGCGTAGATGGGCACGCTGACCGCATCGTCGTTGCGGTTCGCATTATACCCGCCATGAACCGCAAGCGTGCTGAAATCAGTCATTTCCAAATCCCTTTCATCCGCATGACCGCCAAAACAACGAACACCGACCGCCATATTTCTTCAAGACACGACAGTGCGGGCGTCATCGCCATGAACGTCGACGCCCGCACGGCCCGCACCGCATGATAGGCACGGTACGCGACCCTATGCGGCCACTTCCGTCGTCAGCCGGTCGAGCACCTGACCGCTTACGCCGTCGATGCCCAGCGCCTCGAACGCCTTGTCGAAGCCCTGCCCCAGATCCTCGATCAGGTCAGACACGTCCTCGATGCCCACCGACAGACGCACCAGCTCGTCGGTGATGCCCACCTTGAGACGCTCCTCGCGAGGCAGCTCGAAATGCGTCATGCGGCATGGCAGCTCGGCGAGGCTTTCCACCGCGCCCAGACTGACGGCGAGATGGAACACGTGCAGGTTGTCGAGCACGATGGACGGGTCAACCCCCGGCACCACTTCAAAGGACAGCACGCCGCCGAACCCCTTGAGTCCATTCTCGGCGAGCAGATGGTTGCGGTCGCCATACACGCCCGGGTAATGCACGGCCCGAACGAGCGGATGCGCCAGCAGGTATTCCGCCACGGCCTGCGCGTTGCGCTGCTGACACTCCATGCGCAGCGCCAACGTCTGGATGCCACGGCGCACGTCGTTGCATTCGGTCGGGGCGAGCACGCCGCCGAACCGGTTCTGCGCGAAGTAGATGCCATTGCCGACCTCATCGTCCAACACCACCACAAGGCCGGCGTTCACCTCGGAATGGCCTGCCAGGTATTTGGTGGCCGAATGGATGACGATATCCGCGCCCAAATCGAGCGGCTGCTGCAGGTACGGGGTGACGAACGTGTTGTCGACGATGGACAGCGCGCCGTATCGGTGCGCGATGGCCGAGATGCGGTTGACGTTGCTGATCTGCAGCAGCGGGTTGGTCAGCGTCTCGAAATATACGGCGCTGGCCGCGCGGCCGCCTCTGTCGCGCCCGCTGATCGCGGCGTCGAGCGCCTCGTAGTCGGCGGTGTCGACGCTGTCGAACTCCAGCCCACGCTCGGCGAAGTACTCGTTGAACAGCGAATACGTGCCGCCGTAGATGTTCTTGCCGACCACGATGCGGTCCCCGGGTTTGAAGATGGACAGCACCGCGTGAATCGCGGCGAGTCCGGACGCGAACGCGAAGCCGCGAGTCCCGTGCTCCAGCTGGGCGATCTGCTTTTCCAGAAAGTCGCGGGTCGGGTTGCCGCTGCGCGCATAATCCCAGCGGGGCATGGCGTTGACCGATTCGACAGCGTATGTGGATGAGTTGTAGATGGGCGGGTTGACGGCTCCGGTGTTGTTGTCGTTGACCGGCAATCCGTGGACCAGCTGAGTGTTGAACCTCGTCATGAGCACCCCCTGCGGTTTTTTTGGCGGGTTTCCCGATGAACCCCGCGTGACCCTTATGAAGGTAGTCAGCGGCCGGCGGCCCCGCAACCCGGACGGCATACACATTATTTATAGGATGCTCAAAACCTTTGCAAACACTGGATTTTCACGACTTGCACGGCATCTTTGACGACCGGCAAGAGCCACTTGCGACACGCACGGAATGTTCTGGCGGCAACCAAGGCGCGACTAAGTGCGACATGGCTTCGCGCAGAAACCGACGCCACGACCCATCGGCCATCGTGATGTTCGTCACATCCGTGCCCTGTAGGGCATTTGGCCTCACCCCGGCAGCGGAACCGGGCGATATGCTGGAGTGACGCCGGCGGGATTCACGCGCCGGAGGGACCCAAGCAAAGGAGCTCGCCCATGACCACCGTAGCCATCGTCGGATGCACTCACGCGGGAACGTTCGCCGCCACATCCATCCTCAAGCAGCATCCCGACTGGACGGTCCACGTATTCGAACGCAACGACTCGCTGTCGTTCCTTTCCTGCGGCATCGCGCTGTGGGTCGGCGACCACGTGTCCGACCCGAAGCGCATGTTCTATTCGTCGCCGAAGGCCCTCGCCGAAGCCGGCGCCACGATGCACATGCGCCACGACGTGCTCGATGTGGATGTCGCCGGCAAGGTGTTGCGCGCCCGTGACATGAACACCGGGGAAGTCGGCGAATACCGATACGACAAACTGGTGATCACCACCGGTTCCGCGCCCGTGGTGCCGCCGATCGACGGGCTGGACGAGGCACTCGAATCGGGACGCGTGCTGCTGTGCAAGAACTGGGACCATGCGATGGCGATCAAGGAGCGCGCGGGCAGCGCGAAATCGGCCGTCGTGATCGGCGCGGGGTACATCGGCGCGGAGATCGCCGAGCAGTTCAGCGAAATCGGCGTGAAGACCACGCTGGTGGATGCGCTGGACCGCGTGCTGGCGAACAATTTCGACGCGACCATCACCGATGACGTGGAGCAGGCGTTCGACGAGTATGGCGTGACCCTGGCGCTCGGCCAGAAGGTGACGGCGTTCCGGCCGGCGGCCGGCAGCGACGGGATCGAGGGCTCCGGCGTGACCGTGGTCACCGAGAAGGGCGAGTACACGGCCGATGTGGCGATCCTGGGCGCCGGATTCCGCCCGAACACCGCGTTGTTCGCGGATCAGCTGCGTATGCTGAAGAACGGGGCGATCGTCATCGACGACTACATGCGCGCCTCATTGCCGGACAACACGGTGCTCGACGACGTGTTCGCGGCGGGCGACAGCGCCACGGTCCGATACAACCCGACCGGCGCGGACGATTACATCCCGCTCGCCACCAATGCGGTGCGGCAGGGGCTGCTCATCGGCGAGAACATCGTCGCCGCGACGAAGCGGTATCCCGGCACGCAGGCCACCAGCGCAGTGCAGTTGTACGATCTGGCGATGTCCGCCACGGGACTCACCGCCGGCGGCGCGAAACGCCGAGGCATCGCCGCGAAATCGACGACGATCACGCAGGATTACCGCCCCGATTTCATGCTCACCACCACGCCGGTGACGACCACGCTGGTGTGGAGCCCGGTCACCCGGCGCATCCTGGGTGCGCAGTTCCTGTCGAAGCATGACATCTCGCAGGCGGCGAACGTCGTGTCCGTGGCCATTCAGGCGGGGTTCACGATCGATCAGCTCGCCGGCGCCGACCTGTTCTTCCAGCCGAACTTCAGCCAGCCGATCAATTTCGTCGGAGCCGTGGCCATTCAGGCAGTGGCCGAAAGCTGACCCCAATCGTTGACTCGCGCTCAACGCGGATGCGAAAGCCCCGATCATTGGGAAACGGCCATTCCAGTTCTCGTATCCGCGGCTAATGCGAGCGCACGATTCGCATCAGTCGCGTGACCTGTTCGGCGGTGCGGGCCACGTTCGCACGGGCGTCGCGCAGCAGCTCATCGAGGCTCGCGGCACCCGGCGCGGCACCGAAGACCGCATCGATGCCGCGCCCGTGCAGACACTCGATGCCGTCGCCGACGTGGCCGGCGATGGCAATCACCGGTTTGCCGTGCCGCTTCGCCACGGAGGCGACCCCGACCGGCGTCTTGCCGAACATGGTCTGCGCGTCAATCGAACCTTCGCCGGTGAACACGATGTCCGCCCATTGTGCGGCGGCGTCCAGCCCGGACTGCTCGATCACCAAGTCGATGCCCGGGCGAAAATCGGCATGCAGCACGGCGAGCAGCGCCATGCCGATGCCGCCCGCCGCCCCGGCTCCGGGATGATCGGCGATGGGCGTGCGGGTACGGTGGTCAGGACGGGAACGGTGGCCAGGAGACGATGATTCAGCCACGGCCGCTTCGACTTTTCCGCCATCGCCATTCCGTTCGGCGGGCACCTGTTCAGCGAGCGCACATTCGATGACCGACGAGACGTGCCGCAGGGCGCCGTCCAACAGCGTCACGTCTTCGCGACTCGCGCCCTTCTGCGGGCCGAACACCGCGCTGGCGCCCTCGGGGCCGGTCAGCGGATTGGTCACATCGCAGGCGGCGATGACATGCACGTCGCCAAGCCGTCTGTCCAGGCCGCTCAGGTCAACGCGCTCCACTTCGGCGAGCGCCGCCCCGCCCGGCCGCACGTCACGCCCGTCATGGTCAAGCAGCCGCACCCCCAACGCCTGCAGGAGACCGCAGCCCGCGTCGTTGGTGGCGCTGCCGCCGAGCCCGACAATGATCGTCTCGGCGCCGGCGTCGAGCGCGGCCCGAATCAGTTCGCCCGTGCCGTATGACGTCGTGGCCTTCGGGTCGCGTTCGGATGGGCGCAGCAGCGCCAGTCCGCTGGCGGCGGCGGTCTCCACGACCGCGGTGCGGCCGTCGCCGAGCAGCGCGAACCCGGCCTGCACCGGGCGTCCGAGGGGATCGTGCGCGCCGGCCGTCAGCATCGTGCCGCCGGTGGCGTCGGCCAGCGCCCGCGCGGTTCCCTCTCCCCCGTCAGCCATGGGCAGGCATCGTATTTCGGCGTCGGGGTCACCGCGGCGGATGCCTTCGGCCATGGCCCGTGCCGCCTCGGCGGCGGTCAGGCTCTCCTTGAAGGAATCAGGCGCACATAGGTATCGCATCGCCGGATCACGCCTGCTATTCGGTGCGCAGCGCGGTGGCCGGGTCCTGCTTGGCGGCCTTGCGCGACGGAATCAGGCCGCCGATAAGGGTGAGCACCATGCTGAGCACCACCAGGATCACCGCTCCGGCCACCGGCAGCGCGGCGTTCACGTCGTTGGTGCCGATGAAATGGTGCAGCACCTGGTTGCCCGGTATGAGCAGCAGCAGCGTCACGCCTATGCCGATCAGGCCGGCGCACAGGCCGATGAGTCCGGTCTCCGCGTTGAACACCTGCGACACATTGCGCTTCGAGGCGCCCATCGCGCGCAGGATGCCGATCTCCTTGGTGCGTTCCAGCACCGAGATGTACGTGATGATGCCGATCATGATCGACGACACCACCAGCGACACGGACACGAACGCGATCAGCACATAGGAGATCACGTTGATGATCGTCGTCACCGAGCTCATCATCAGGCCGACGTAATCGGTGTAGACGATCTTGTCGGCCTTGGGCACGGTCTTGTTGTAGTCGGTGATGGCCTTGGACACGTGGTCCTTGTCCTCGAAGCTGTCGGTGTAGATGTTGATCGTCGAGGGCGCGTCCCGGCTCACCACGCCGAACGCGGCGAGGTTGTCGTCATACGTGCCGGTCGAGACGTACTGGTCGTAGATCTTGACCAGCACGTCCTGCGAGGCGGTGGCGATGTACTGGTCGAAGCTGTCGGCGAGCTGCTGCTCGCTCATCGCCGCCATCCGCTGCCCGCCCGCGGCTGACTGCCCGGCCTGCCCGGGCTGAGCCGACTGCGCTGACTGCGACTGCATCACGGCCTTGGCCATGTTCGCCTTGTCGCTCACGCCGAGCGAGGCCACATAGGTCTTGGCATCAGCGGCCTTCGCCGCGTCGTCCGACGGCGAGAACGCCAGGCCGTTGAGCACGTCGCGGGTCTTGTCCTTCTCCTGGTCGGTGACGATGGCGCTGGAGTTCGCATGGTCGATCAGCTCGTCGGTCAGTGCGCGGGTGTAGCCGATTCCGATGGCCAGCGGCGTGGCGGAGGCGTCCTTGATCGGCTTGACCACGCCCACGATCTTCAGCTGCTCCGCCGAGTCGAAGCGCTCTGCGATGGCGTCCGCGTCGTCGCCGATGTACGTGTAGTCGCCGTTCGCGTCCTTCACGTACTGGTCTGCGGCGGGTATCATGGCCAGCTTCTGCCCCATCGCCGTCGCGTAGTCGATCTTGCCGGTGGGTGTCTTGACCGTCTCGCCGTCGTCGAGCTTGTTCATCATGTCGGTGTAGTCGCTGGCCTTGAGCAGGCCCAGCTCATACAGCGTGGTGAGCGGTACCTTGTTGTCGTCGTCAAGCACGAGCACGACCTGGTCCTTGCCGGTCGGCCATGCGCCCTTGACCACGCGGTAGTTGTCGGTGATGACCTTGCTGATGAGCTGATCGTCCTTCGCCCCCGGCATGATTTCATGGAACGAGTTGGGCGACGCGCTCGTGTCGGTCTTGCCGGTCAGCACCGTCATCTGCATGCTCGTCATGTCGGACATGCTCGACGACTGGCCCATCGAGCTCATCCGCGCAGCGTTCGATGTCGAATCGGACTTGGCACCGATGGTGACGCCGTTCGCGGTGACCAGCGTGCCGTCGGGATCGTGGCTGAACACGGAGAACTTCACGTCGTACGTGTATTGGATGCCGGTTTCGCCGACATATTGGCGAACCTCGCTGTTGGGGTCGTCCAGATACTTCTTGAAATCGGCGAGGTTGTTCTTCGTGATGCTGCTCGTCAGGCTGGAGGTCTGCTTGATGCTGCGGTCGTCCGGGTAGATGCCATCGTTCTTCGCCGATTTGCCTCCGGTCTCCTTGCCGCCCGCCTGGGCGCCCATGATGCTGGTCATGTCGAAGGTCTGCGAGTCGATGGTGATCGGATAGGCGGTCATCGTGTCGCGCTGGATGCTGTCGATGTACGCGTTGACGCCGGTGGAAACCGACAGGATCAGGGCGATGCCGATGATGCCGATAGACCCGGCAAACGAGGTGAGCAGCGTACGGCCCTTCTTGGTCCTCAGATTGTTGAAGCTCAGCGCGATGGACGTGGCGAGCGACATCGAGGCCTTGCCCAGCCTCTTGTGTACGGGTGCCTCGGACGCGCCCTCCTCGACCTCGTACGGGTCGGAATCGCTGCGGATCACGCCGTCGCGCAGCCGGACGGTTCTGGTGGCGTACTGCTCGGCGAGCTCGGGATTATGTGTGACCATGACCACCAGACGGTCCTTCGCCACCTCCTTGAGCAGGTTCATGATCTGCACGGACGTGTCGGAGTCGAGCGCTCCGGTCGGCTCGTCGGCCAGCACGATGTCCGGGTCGTTGACCAGGGCGCGGGCGATGGCGACGCGCTGCATCTGCCCGCCGGACAGCTGGTTCGGCTTCTTGTTGATGTGGTCGCCCAGCCCGACCTGTTCGAGGGCCTTGCGGGCACGCTCCCGCCGTTCGGTACGGGATACGCCGGAGATCGTCAGCGCGAGCTCCACGTTCGACAGAATCGTCTGGTGCGGAATCAGGTTGTAGCTTTGGAACACGAAGCCGATCGTGTGGTTGCGGTACGAATCCCAGTCACGGTCCTTGTACCGTTTGGTGGAGACCCCGTTGATGATCAGGTCGCCGCTGTCGTACCGGTCCAGGCCGCCGATGATGTTGAGCAGCGTGGTCTTGCCGGAACCCGACGGGCCCAATATCGCCACGAATTCGCTGTCGCGCAGGTTCAGGCTGACGTCATCCAACGCCTTCTGCACAAAATCGCCGGTCTTGTATTGCTTGGAAATCGACTTGATCTGCAGCACGATGCTCCCCTTATTACCCATGGGTGGTTCGTCGTATGTCTCCATGATTTGCGGTATGACACCACTGTATCCGACCCGTTCCCCCAGCGCCTCGTGATTCACCGCAAGCATGGGGAATAAAACCGACAACAAACGACTTTGTGTCGCTTTGGCATGACGGAACCGTGACGGCCCTCGCGCGTCAAGTGTGTGTATCAAGCATGCTTTGCGTTTTTTTAGCGCCCCCCTCAGCAGTTTTCCCATACAGTCGAAACCATGACAGGACTCACTACATCTGAAGTCGAAGAACGCCGCGCGCGAGGCGAGGGCGAAACCGGGGCGCGAAGCGTCACCAAATCGACAGGCGCGATACTGCGCGAGAACATCTGCACGCTGTTCAACGCACTGAACTTCGCTATAGCGATACTGCTGTTCGCGGTCGGCGCGTACTCCAACATGCTGTTCATCGCGATCATCATCCTCAACATCGTCATCGGCATCGTGCAGGAATTCAAGGCGAAGAAACTCGTCGACGAGCTGACGATCCTCAACCAGCCGCACGCGGTGGTGCTGCGCGACGGCAAGGAGACGACCATCGAGGCCGGCGACATCGTCAAGGACGATGTCATGGTGCTGGATTCCGGCAAGCAGATCTGCAACGACGCCGTGGTCATCGACGGCCGTCTGGAAGTCAACGAATCGCTGCTGACCGGCGAAAGCGACTCCATCGACAAGACCGCCGGCAGCGAGCTGTATTCCGGCAGCTCGGTGATTTCCGGCCGCGCGTACGCCCGTGTGACGCACGTCGGCGACGAGAACTACACGAATTCGCTGATCAACGAGGTGCGCCAGGAGAAGCGCGTGCACTCCGAGCTGCTGGATTCGATGCGCAAGGTCACCCGGTTCACCAGCTTCCTGATCATCCCGCTGGGCGTGCTGCTGTTCGTCGAGGCGATGTTCCTGCGGCACTCCGGCACGTACGACGCCGTGGTGTCGTCCGCCGCGGCGCTGCTCGGCATGCTGCCGAAGGGACTGGTGCTGCTGATCTCCGTGTCGCTGGCCACCGGCGTGATCCGCCTCGCGAAGGCCAAGATCCTCGTGCAGAACATCTATTCGCTGGAG
>ERZ810243.326-NODE-326-length-14419-cov-7.70899_pt1 | contig 14419 bp, 8 predicted proteins | sample MGYA00520432_ERZ810243 | MGnify/ENA primary metagenome ERZ810243 (study PRJEB31588, sample SAMN03398929) | human gut metagenome | study: EMG produced TPA metagenomics assembly of the PRJNA231909 data set (A prospective, longitudinal analysis of the...
GCGTGGAATCCGTGATCGGCTTCGGCAACATGAACGCCACCGCCAACTCGGAGGAGATGTACGCGAAGGGCATCGACGCGCGCTTCTTCTCGCGTGCGAACGACCGTCGCCGCGGCGGCTTCCTGGAGTCCCAGGGCGGCGGCACGATCCTGCTGACGCGCGGTGACATCGCGCTTCGCATGGGTCTGCCGGTCGCCGGCGTAGTCGGCTTCATCCACTCGTACGCGGATGGCGCGCACACCTCGATCCCGGCCCCGGGCCTCGGCGCCCTGGCGGCTGGCCTCGGCGGCCGCGACTCGAAGCTCGTGCACGATCTGGCCGCGCTCGGCGTCACCCCGGACGACATCGCCGTGGTCTCCAAGCACGACACGTCCACCAACGCGAACGACCCGAACGAGTCCGAGCTGCACAACACGTTGGCGCACGCCATCGGCCGCACGAACGGCAACCCGCTGTTCGTGATCTCCCAGAAGACGCTCACCGGCCACGCGAAGGGCGGCGCCTGCATCTTCCAGGTCAACGGCCTGACGCAGCTGTTCAAGTCCGGCGTGATCCCGGCCAACGCCTCGCTCGACTGCGTGGACCCGAAGCTGGAGCGCGACGACCACATGGTGTGGCTCACCAAGCCGCTGCACGTCGGCCGCGTCAAGGCCGGCCTCGCCACCTCGCTCGGCTTCGGCCACGTGAGTGGTTTCGCCGCGATCGTGAACCCGGGCGCCTTCGAGGCGGCCGTGGCACACACCGCGGGTGAGGACGCACTGAACGCCTGGCGCGAGCGCGCGAACGCCCGTCTGGCTGCCGGCCAGCGTCACCTTGAGGAAGGCATGATGGGTCGCGCGGCGCTCTACGAGCCGATCGACAACCGTCGCTTCCGCGAGGACGGCACTAAGCTCGCCGACGGCAATCGTTACAACGGCCACGAAGTCGAAAAGGCCATGCTGTTGAATCCTGACGCCCGCCTCGGTCAGTCCGGCTTCTTCGAAGCCTGATCTGCCGAGTCGTTCGTCAGGATTCCCTCGCGGGCGCAGGTAGCGCGCCCGCTCGCTTCGCCTACGGGGAGTTCACTGGACTCCCCGTTTTGATGGCTCAGCCTGACGCCCGCCTCGGTCAGTCCGGCTTCTTCGAAGCCTGATCTGCCGAGTCACGTCTGACTGCTGAATGATGGGCCCGCACGTTTCCGCGTGTGGGCCCATTTTGCGTTCGTAAGTGCGCGCCGAAACGACGTGTCCGCGCACATAGCGACGCAAACCAGCCCATTTGCGTCCTTAAGTGCGCACACTTGTCGTTTCGGCGCGCACTTAAGGACGCAAAGCGGCCCGGACCCGTCATACACTGGAACAGGTTTCTCGGAAAGGTGGCGCGGTATGTCGGTTCTCGGTCTCGGGCACGATGTCGTCGATGTCTCGGCGTTCGCCGAACAGCTTGCGGAACCGGGTTCGCGCATGCGAGGGCTGTTCTCTGTGCGCGAGGTGAGGCAGGCCGGCGAGCGGGCCAGACGCAAGAACGATGACGAGTCCACCCACTTGGCGGCGAAGTGGGCCGGCAAGGAAGCGGTGCTGAAAGCCTGGTGCGACGCGCTCGGCGACATGCCGAACCCGTATACCATCGAGAATATCCCGTGGAACGGCATTGAAATCGTGGATGATTCGCGCAGCCGACCGTGCGTTGCGTTGCGGCCGGACGTCGAGCGGAAGCTGCGTGCGTCGCTGCCCCCCGCAGCCTCCAGAAACTCCGATGAAATGTCGGGCGCGCCCGGGTTGGTCAGGATGGGGCCTGCGGTCATGCGGATGCCGATCGTGACTCCGGTGAGCACGGGTTCCGAGCCGGCTGCGGCGTCGAGCGCATCGGTTTCCTTGGTTTTTCGGTGGCATGTCTCGCTGAGCCATGATGGCGGTATCGCCTCGGCCGTCGCCATGTTGACCGTGTGACGGCGGTTTTCGGCAGTCATGACGCCGCTATATGGACAGTTCTCAGGCTCTTTGAAGACGACGCTCAAAATAAGCGTGCGTCATAGGTATGTATGCAGGCGGATATCCGTTGGGGCGTCCGCAGGCATCGGCTGGCGAGTGTACGCCATCCATGTCGGGGCAGAATCCGGCATCGGGCTCGTCGGCTGTTTACGGCCCGCTGGTGCGAGGCTCGGGCAAGACTCCCGGGAGACGCACCAGCGGGTCGTATCGTATGCGGCCGACGCTTGTGTGACGATACATCCGTTTTGACGCTGCCATATCTTCCGGCGTACAGTATCATCATGATTGCCTTACACAAAGTCGCAGCGCCGCGACTTGACCGGACTGCGAAAGCGGCGGACGAGGTGGCCGCCTATGAACGCATCGATTCCACCCATGCGAAGGCACGCCGACTCATCGAGCGGGGGAGGTTCGCGCGCAACGATGACGGCGGCATCGCCATCACCGTGGTCGCCGCCGGTGCCATGGACGACGCCCGAGGACGGCTCGGCCGGCCGTGGGCATGCGTTCCCGGGCACTCGTTCGCCATATCGTTCATCGTGACCATCCCCGAATCGGTGGCGACCGATGACGCAGTCAACGGCTGGATGTCGATGATTGCCGGCCTGGCCACTCTGGACGCCATCGAAGGAACCCTGGACGAGTGTGGCGCGGTCCCGTTCGACCCCGAATGCGGGTTCCATCTCAAATGGCCGAACGACATTTACTGCCATGGACTCAAGCTCGGCAGCACGTTCACCCAGGTCGCCTCGCCGCCCGACCGGCACGGTGACGTCGCCGTGATCTTCAGCGTGGGCGTCAACCTGTCGGTGCCCGCGGATCGTTTGCCGACGCCGGAATCCACGTCGCTGCGGATGCACGTCGCACCGCTGCCGCCGACCGCGGAACTGATTGACATGATCGCGGCGCGCCTGGTCGCTTCACTGCGCACCCGTCTGGAGGCGTTCGTGCAGATGCCGCTCATCCAGAGTTCCCGGTTGCGCTCCGAGATGCACCACGTCTGCTGGATGATGGGGCGGCAGATCGACGCGCAGCTCATCGACGGCCGGACGATCGCCGGCAAGGTGGTATCGCTCAACGATGACGCTTCGATCAGCGTGCGCACGGCATCAGGGGAGACGGAGAGGCTGAGCACCGGCGATATCGGTCTCATGGTGTGACGCCTGTTCCGACGGTCCTGTTTTGACGGTCCCGTTCCGCATGGACACGGGAGTTGCCAAAGTGTCGGCGATGTGTATAATAGCTCAAGTCGCCAAAAGCGACATTTTCGCGGATGTAGCTCAATGGTAGAGCCTCAGTCTTCCAAACTGATTACGCGGGTTCGATTCCCGTCATCCGCTCCACTGCCACTTCACCGGCAAATCCGGCCGTCCAATCGCGTTTGACGTGATTCGATAGTAAAACTAGCATGACTAATCGGAACGGTTGAGAGAACGCGTCGTCGATGACGACTGCCACGAGAAGCTGAAATATGGATCGCGGCATCTGGCGAAAACCCGCGGGAACGCAATCGTTTCGCCGCACGCCAGATATACCGCAGCGACGAGGACAGGCCCACCGGGATGTGGGCTTGGTCATGTGATGAGGCATATGCGCGGGCGGTGCACAGTATCACAAGAACAGATAAGGAAACAAATGCGAGCGAATGGTAATTCCACGCATGAGATTCTAGGCAAAATCGTGACGGCCATCGCGTCGATCGCCATGACCGCGGCGTTCGCGGTTCCGGCCATGGCGGCCAGCGACAGCGGCACGGCGGCCGACCCCGGCACGACCCAACAGTCGGGCCAGTACAAGATCTACCCCCAGCCGCAGAACACCGAGTACGGCGACGGCAGTCTGATTCTGCGCGACAAGGCGAACACCGTCGTGGAACCGGGAATCGATTCCGCCACCAAGGCCCGTCTGAACGAGGCCCTGAAGCTCAAGGGCATCGAGACCACCGCGGCCGACGCCGTGCCCGAAACCGCGTACCAGCTCAACGTGCTGGTCGGCATCAACGGATCCAACGGCGTGGTCGACAAGTACGCCAAGCAGCTGATCGCCGACGGCACCCTGAAGGTGGACGACAGCACGTTCTCCAAGAACGACTCCTATGTGCTTGCCGTCCGTCAGGGCAACGCGAAGACGCCCGACACGATCCTCGTGCTCGGCCGCGACACCGATTCCGCGTTCTACGGCCTGACTACCCTGTACCAGATCTTCCAGCAGCTGCCGGGCCGCGCCGTCAGCAACCTGACCTTCAGCGACTGGGCCGACGTCAAGTCCCGCGGCTTCATCGAGGGCTATTACGGCAGCCCGTGGAGCACCAAGGACCGCGTGAACCTGATGACCTGGGGCGGCTACTACAAGATGAACACCTACGTGTACGCCCCCAAGGACGATCCGCTGCACCGCAACAACTGGCGCGGCCTGTACACCAAAGACCAGATCGAGAACGAGATCAAGCCGCAGGCCGAGGCCGGCAACAAGTCGAAGGTGCGTTTCGTTTACGCGCTCGCGCCGTTCCATAACGACGGCGAGGCTAGGGGCAAGCACTTCCGCTTCGACACCGAGGAGCACTACCAGAAGGACCTCAAGGAACTCAAGGCCAAGTACATGCAGACCATTGACGCCGGCGTACGCCAGATCGCACTGCTCGCCGACGACTCCACCGACTGGGGTGCGCAGTACGGCAACGACAACACCTACGTGCGCGTGCTGAAGGACCTGACCGACTGGATCCACGAGCTGCAGCAGGAGAAGAACGACGACGGCACCGCGAAGTACGAGGGCCTCAAGGACACGATCCTCTACTGCCCGGCCCTGTACAGCTACACCGGAGCCGGTGACGCCTGGTACAAGGACATCCCGTCCAACGTGCAGATCGTCATGACCGGCGGCCGCACCTTCGGCGTGGCCAGCAAGGACTTCGCCGACACGTTCACCAAGAACACCGGTCGCGCCCCGTTCATGTGGATCAACTGGCCGTGCTCCGACATGAACCGCAACACCGCCTACCAGTACCTGGTCATGGGAGGCCAGAACAACTTCCTCAAGCCCGGCGCCACATACGGCACCTACGACGGCATCATGCTCAACCCGATGCAGCAGTCCGAGCCGAGCAAGCAGGGCATCTTCATGGCCGCCGACTACAGCTGGAACCTGTGGCAGAGCGAAAAGGACGGACAACAGTCCTGGGAGGACTCCTTCAGCTACGTCGACCACAACTCGCCGATCGCGTCCAAGGGCTCCCGTGGCCTGCGTGACCTCGCCATGAACATGCGCATCCTCAACGACGGCGGCATCGACGGCGCTCACAAGGATGCCGAGTATGACGCCGTCAACAAGTGGTGGATCAACAATGAGTCCGTCGACTACACCGGCAAGCTCGACGTCAAGGGCGTCCTGACCGAACTCAAGGGCAAGCTGGACGGCGGCACCGCCACCGCGGCTGACTTCAGCCAGGCGCTCACCGTCTACACCACGCTGCAGCGCGCCGCGAAGAACTACCGCGCGAACCCCGGTGACAAGAACATGTTCGACCAGATCGAACCGTGGATCAGCTACTGGGACGACCTGACCGCCTCCGCCATCGACTACATCACCGCCGCCAAGCAGGCGCTCGCGGGTGACACCGAGGCCGCGAAGGCGACCTACGCAACCGCGAAGGCCGCTTTCGCCAAGTCCGACACGCATACGATCGCCGATTACTACCAGCGCAACAAGCCTGCCCGTGGCGGCCTGGTCATCGTGCGCCCGACCGTGCAGGCGCTCGATTCCTTCGTCAAGGCCAAGACCAGCGGCAGCGTCACCCCGACGCCCTCCGACGCCACGGTCAGCACGAACGGCGTGGGCGCCGCGGCATGGCATGAGAACGTCGATCCGAAGGCCGTCATCGACGGTGACGACAGCACGTTCTTCTGGATGCAGTCCGCCGGCTGCGACTGCGTCAAGGCCAACGCCACCCTCACCGTCACCTACGCCGAGGCCCGCAAGGCCAAGGAGTTCCGCTTCATCCAGGCGGAAAAGGGCGGTGACACGATCGTCAACGGCAAGATCGAATACCAGGATGCAGATGGCAACTGGACCAAGATCGGCGACGTGAACGGCAACCAGAAGCAGATCTTCACGCTGGACTCCGCCGCGACCGTCAAGGCCGTGCGCATCACCAACCTGGCCCAGACCTCCAAGTGGTGGAAGGTGTACGACCTGTCCGCCACCAAGATCGACGAACCCGGTACGGTGAACAAGGACGCGCTGAACGCCAAGATCGCCGAAGCCGAGAAGGTCGACTCCACCGACTGGACCAAGTCGAGCCGCGAGGCTCTCGCCGACGCGATTGCCGCCGCCAAGGCCGTCGCTGCCGACCAGGACGCCACGCAGGCCAAGGTCGACGCCGCCGTCGCCGCGCTCGAATCGGCGATGAAGGGTGTCGAACGGTACACGGCGAAGACCGCCGACCAGCTGAAGGCCGAGCACGTCTCCAACGACAATGCCACCTACACCGAGGCGAGCTACAACAAGTACCAGTCCGCGTACGACGACTTCGCCGCCGCGCTGGCCAACGCCGACGATCTGGCGAAGGCCGACGGCGAGGCGCTGGAAGCGGCCTACACCGCCGCGAAGTCCGCGCTGCGCTACGACCAGTCCGCACGCGACTACGCGCAGCTCGCGCTGAACGACGCCGAGCCTTACGTGGGCAAGGCCTCCGAGTACACCAAGGACAGCTATGCCAAGTTCACCGTCGCGTATGAGGCCCTGAGCAAGCAGCTGAAGGCCGACCCGAACGGTGAGGACGATCCCGCCACCTACACCGCGCTGCGCGCTGCGCTCGACAAGGCCATCAAGGGCCTGGTCAAGAGCGACGGCACCGAGCCGGAGCGGCCTGGCGAGAAGCCTGGCGAGAAGCCCGGCGAGAACAAGCCCGGCGAGAAGCCGGGTGTCAACAAGCCCGGCGCCGACGGCAAGCTGTCCAACACGGGCGCCGACGTCTTCGGTCTCATCGCCGCAATGACGATGTTGGCCGCGGCGGGCGTGACGATGGCCGGCCTGCGCAAGCGGATCGGCTGATTCGGCATGAGTCCGGGCGGTCGCCCTCGCTCGTGAGGGCCGGGGCGCCGGCCCGGACGACGCTGGCAATTACGGGCTGAAATGGCCGGAATCCAAGATTCCCCGTACGAAATGGTACGTTTCGCGGTGCCGAAACGGCGATATTGTACGGTGAATCCCGGATTCCGTCTATTTCAGCCCGTATTGTCGTGCATGGAAGTCAGTAAAGAACATATGGCGAGCGAGGCGAACATGGCGGACGAAACCAATAACAACGAGGCGACGGAACTGGTCGGTGACCACGTCGAAACCGTTGACGTTTCCAAGCATCCGGACCCATCCATCCCGGTGACCGACCTGTCTCTGGCCGATATTGAGCGGCGGCAGTCGCACCCGGTGCCATGGGCGGTGTTCATCGTGGCGGTGCTGGCCGCCATCATCGCGCCGTACTGGCTCGGACGCTCCCTGGCGGTCGGCCACACGCAATGGCTGATCACCCATCTGAACCTGTTCACCCCGCGCGGCGTGGCCTTCGTGTCGTGGACCGTGACGCTGACAACGTTCACCGGACTCGGTCTCGCCGTGGTGGAGTCGCGCAACTGGCTGTGGCGCATCGTGTTCGTGGTCGGGCTGGCCGCCGAACAGTTCATCGCCGGCCTGAGCCTGCTCAAACTGAATTTCTGGTACTCCACGTACGTGGTGTACGGCGACTCCGCGCGGCTGCCGAATGCGGCGAATCTGGGAATCATCGCGGCCGGGGTCGGCGTGGCGGTGTATGCGGTCGTGTGGGTCGGCCTGCTGATCCTCATCAAGAAGGACTCTCCGCTGAACGTGCTGACGCGCAGCTGGGCTTCGTTCATCCTGTTCTTCGCCATCGAGACCGCGGCGCTGTTCATTGTGCTGTTCGGCGGATTGCTGACGGCGGTGTGAGACCCTGCCGCGAAAGGCCGGAAGTAGTCCGACCCCTTGCCTATACTATCCCATTGGCGTGTTTCGCCCGCGGATAGAGAGCGCACCGGCATAAAGCCGGGTGCACCGCGCAGCAACCATAAGGAGGATGCCGTGGCACTTACGGCTGAAGAAAAGCAGGAAATCATCACCAAGTACGCGACGCACGAAGGCGACACGGGTTCCCCCGAGGTCCAGGTCGCGCTGCTGAGCAAGCGTATCGCCGACCTGACCGAGCACCTGAAGGAGCACAAGCACGATCACCACTCCCGTCGTGGTCTGCTGCTCATGGTCGGTGACCGTCGTCGTATGCTTGATTACCTCAAGCGCGTCGACATCAACCGTTACCGTTCCCTGATTGAGCGTCTCGGTCTCCGTCGATAAGAGAACTTCCGCCCGGGCATTCCTTGCTCGGGCGTTTTGCATATCGGCATGTGGATGAGGATGTTGCGAATTCGCGGATGACATACTGTGGCCCGGCGGTTGAGGGCCGATGATGAAGAAGAATCTGGAATGAACGGGTGCGGTCCGGGACGGGCCGCGTCAATGAGAAAAGCCGACAAGCTTGAACAAATCGGGATTTCGGCGTCTCGATGTGGATTACAGATATCAGCAGACAATAGAAAAAAGGAGGAACCCTATGGAGGGTCCCGAAATCAAGGCCGTGGAGGCCGTTATTGACAATGGTTCGTTCGGAAAACGAACCCTGCGCTTCGAGACGGGTCGTCTCGCGCAGCAGGCGGATGGCGCGGTGGCAGCCTATCTTGACGATGATTCGATGATTCTGTCCACCACCACCGCCGGTTCCAGCCCGAAGGAGAACTACGACTTCTTCCCGCTGACCGTCGACGTGGAGGAGAAGATGTACGCCGCGGGCAAGATCCCGGGCTCGTTCTTCCGCCGTGAAGGCCGCCCGAGCTCCGAGGCGATCCTGGCGTGCCGTATCATCGACCGTCCGCTGCGCCCGCTGTTCCCGCACACGTTGCGCAACGAAGTGCAGGTCGTGGAGACCGTGCTGTCCATCGATCCCGACGACGCCTACGACGTCATCGCCCTGAACGCGGCCTCCGCTTCGACGATGATCTCCGGCCTGCCGTTCGAAGGCCCGGTCTCCGGCGTGCGTCTGGCGCTGATCGACGGCCAGTGGGTCGCCTTCCCGCGCTGGAGCGAGCGTGAGCGCGCCGTGTTCGAGATCGTGGTCGCCGGCCGTGTCATCGAGAACGGTGATGTTGCCATCGCCATGATCGAAGCCGGTGCCGGCAAGAACGCCTGGCACCTCATCTACGACGAGGGCCAGATCAAGCCGGACGAGGAAGTCGTCGCGCAGGGTCTCGAAGCTGCCAAGCCGTTCATCAAGGTGATCTGTGAAGCCCAGAACGAGCTCAAGGAGAAGGCAGCCAAGGAGACCAAGGACTTCCAGCTGTTCCCCGAGTACACCGACGAGCTGTACGCCCGCATCGACGAGATCGCCCACGAGGACCTCAACGAGGCGCTGTCCATCGCGGAGAAGCTGCCGCGCCAGGACCGCATCCACGAGATCAAGGAGCACGTGCGTGAGGTGCTCGCGAACGAGTTCACCGACATGGACGATGCCGAGAAGGAGAAGGAACTCGGCAACGCGTTCAAGGAGCTGCAGCGCCAGATCGTGCGCCGCCGCATCCTCACCGAGGACTACCGCATCGACGGCCGTGGCCTGCGCGACATCCGCACCCTGTCCGCCGAGGTGGACATCGTGCCGCGCGTGCACGGCTCCGCCCTGTTCCAGCGCGGCGAGACCCAGATCCTGGGCGTCACCACGCTGAACATGCTCAAGATGGAGCAGCAGATCGACGCGCTTTCCGGCCCGCAGTCCAAGCGCTACATGCACAACTACGAGATGCCGCCGTACTCCACCGGTGAGACCGGCCGCGTCGGCTCCCCGAAGCGCCGCGAGATCGGCCACGGCGCCCTCGCCGAGAAGGCCATCGTGCCGGTGCTGCCAAGCCGCGAGGAGTTCCCGTACGCCATCCGTCAGGTCTCCGAGGCCATCGGTTCCAACGGTTCCACCTCGATGGGCTCCGTGTGCGCCTCCACGCTGTCGCTGCTCGCCGCCGGCGTGCCGCTGAAGGCCCCGGTCGCGGGTATCGCGATGGGTCTGGTCTCCGGTGACGTCGATGGCCAGCACGTCTTCAAGACGCTCACCGACATCCTGGGCGCCGAGGACGCGTTCGGCGACATGGACTTCAAGGTCGCCGGCACCTCCGAGTTCATCACCGCCCTGCAGCTCGACACCAAGCTTGACGGCATTCCGGCCGATATCCTGGCTGGTGCCCTGCAGCAGGCTCACGAGGCCCGCACCACGATCCTCGACCTCATCAACGAGTGCATCGACGGCCCGGCCGAGATGAGCGAGTACGCCCCGCGCATCATCACCACCACCGTTCCGGTCGACAAGATCGGCGAGATTATCGGGCCGAAGGGCAAGATGATCAACCAGATCCAGGAGGACACCGGCGCCGAGATCGCCATCGAGGATGACGGTACCGTGTTCATCTCCTCCGAAGGCGGCGAAGCGGCCGAGAAGGCCAAGGCCATCATCGACCAGATCGCCAACCCGCACGTGCCGGAAGCCGGCGAGACCTACAACGGCAAGGTCGTCAAGACCACGTCGTTCGGCGCGTTCGTCAACCTCACCCCGGGCACCGACGGCCTGCTGCACATCTCGCAGATCCGCAACCTCGCCAACGGCGAGCGCATCGACGCCGTCGAGGATGTGCTCAAGGAAGGCGACACCGTCGAGGTCGTCGTGCAGGGCGTGGATGACCGCGGCAAGATCTCGCTCGCCATCCCCGGTTTTGAGGACCAGGAGAACAACGCCGGCCGTGGTCGTCGTGACGACCGTGGCGACCGTGGTGACCGTGGTGACCGCCGCGGAGGCCCGCGTCGCCGTTCCGACCGCGATGACCGCCGTGACGACCGCGACTACGACGACCGTCCGCGTCGCTTCTCCCGCCGTGACGACCGCGATGACGATTTCGACGATCGCCCGCGCCGTCGTCGTTCCGACCGCGACTACGACGACCGTGACGACCGCGGCTATGACCGCGATGACCGTCCGCGTCGCCGTTCCGACCGTGACGACCGCGATTACGATCGCGATGACCGCCGTGGCGGCCGTTCCGATGATCGCCGTGGTGGCCGTCGTGGCGGTTACGATCGCAACCCGCGTTACGCGACCGACGAGAACTACGACGAGTACCGCGCCGACCGCGTGGAGCGCTCCGAGCGTCCGCGCCGCCGCGTGCGTCGCGACTTCGATCCGTTCGAGAACTGATCTCTTGCGGCATGGCCGCTCGCGCTAACGGCTCGACGTCCGAGAACCGGCGTCCTCTGAGCCAACGCGGGTAGCCTGCGCCTCACTTACGGGGAGCCCCATCACGGGGCTCCCCGTTTTTGTGTTTTCTGTGCCGCGCGCCCATCCTGCACGCCAAATTACGGGTTGAAATTGTCGTTATTCGCAATTCCCCGTGTCAAATCGCCGCTTTCGGGCCCTAAAACGGCGATTTCGCACGGGGAATCATAGATATCGACAATTTCAACCCGTAATTTGGGGATGATCCGGCCTGGCGGGGCATTCGCCACGGTAGGTGAGATGGCACCGTTTCCGGATGTGGCCTGCGGCAAAGGCCGCATGCCCCTTGTGCGGCCTCAGGCCGCGAATCCGAGAATCGTGGTCTCGCGGTGGGTGAATCTCGGCGGCGTGCGTTCTTCGCCGGGCTCGAATTCCTTGCCTTCGATCTGCTCGATGGCGACCTCGACCGCCCTCGCCGATCAGCCCGATGTCCTTGCCTGGGGCGACGCCGGTGAGCAGCATCATCTGCTCTATCCACGCAAGCGTCCGCGGCGAGCGGGTGTAAATGCACACGCCGTTGCCCTTCCACTCCGGGAACTTCCCTGTCAGCGGCTCGAACGATTGCCAGCGCGTGTCCTTCGCCTCGAACCGCTCCAGCTGTATCCCATGCCGTTCGGCGCATATGACGCTCTCCCGGTCGAAGATGTTGATGAACGGAAACTTGTGGTCGCCGTACGGCACGATGTGCAGGCCGAGTTTCATTGCGGATTTCAGACGCCCGTCATGATGCCGGATGTCCAGCATGATGAATGCGTCGACGAGGTTGCCTTTGCCCAGCCGACGCATGTCGGCGAGGTCTTCGGTCGTGCAGGTCGATGACATCAGGATGAGGTCGTAGCCGTGTTCCTTCGCGGTGGCGCGGATGGCCCGCAGGATGGGGAACAGCTCCGCGCCTTGCGTGGTCTCCGTGGTTTCGGTGAGCAGACCGATGATGTGCGAGCGGTTGCTGATCATGACATACGACACGGTGCTCTGCGCGACGCCGGCGAGGGCGGCCACGTCCTTCGATGATACCGTGCGGAGTGAAGGACATGGAAGGCGACACGGTGACGTATCATCTCACATAGTCATGCTTCAATGGCGGCAACAACGATACGAAGGAGTGCACATGGGATGGATCATTCTGGCGATAGTCATCGTCATCATCATCGCGCTGGTGCTGTGGGCGGTCGGTGCCTACAACGCGCTGGTCGCGCTGCGCAATCGCGTGAAGAACGGCTGGGCACAGATCGACGTGCAGCTCAAGCAGCGCGCCGACCTGATACCGAACCTGGTCGAAACGGTCAAGGGGTACGCCGGGCATGAATCCTCCGTGCTGACCCAGGTGACCCAGGCGCGCGCCGGAGCCGTCGCGGCCGCGGCGAACCCGAACGCGACCACCGTCGAGCGTGCCGCCGCCGAAAACGCGCTGTCCCGCGCGCTGTTCAACCTGCAGGCGACCATGGAGGCGTACCCGCAGCTGCAGGCGAACCAGAACTTCATGGATCTGCAGGCGCAGCTCAAGGACCTGGAGACGAAGATCGCCTACGCGCGGCAGTTCTACAACGATGTGGTGCTCAAGTACAACACCAAGATCGAGACGGTGCCGAGCAACATCATCGCCGGCATGTTCCACTTCGAGCAGGCACAGTACTTCCAGGCCGACGAGGGGTCCCGCCAGGTGCCGCAGGTGCGTTTCTGACGCCCGACGTCACCGACCGCCGGAACCATCGCCGCTGCTGATCATTGGAGATCGCCATGAACCTGAAACGTCTGCTCCGCTCGCTGGCAACGGCGTTGGCCGGCACACTCGTCGTCTTCGCCATCGTCATCGGCGCCGGCCTGATGCTGAGCGGAAGCTCGCCCGACCTGAGCTACCGCACGCTGGACTATGACGTCGCGGTTCAGGCCGACGGCAGCCTGAAGGTTACCCAGCACATCGACATGAAGCTCCGCACGCGCGACGGCGACACACCATGGCGGCAGCTGTACCAGAAGTACACGCTGCGAGAGGACGGCCTGACCAACATCACCGACATCAGCGTGCGCAACGTCACCGCCGGCGAAAACTATGAGCAGGGCGTGCTGGCATCGCCGGCCGACCATTCCGATACGTCATGGGACCGCGAATACGCCGGGCACTGGTACATCGCGGACGTGACCGACGGGGCCGAGAACCCCCAGCCGTTCGATCCCGCCAAGGACGGGTACGAGATCAGCGACAACACGACCTCGCGGCGGTCGAAAGACGTGGAGATCGGCTGGAACATCCCCGCGACCAAAAAAGCCAGCAGTCTCAAGTTCGACGTGACGATGACGCTCCACGGCGGCACCACGCTCTACAAGGACGTGGCATCGTGGCAGTGGGAGCCGTTCGGTGACAGCAACCTGATCCCCATCGGCAAGGTCACCGGAATTGTGCGCTTCCCCGACGGCATCGACGCCTCCAGCAGCTGGGCATGGCTGCACTACGCCGGCGTCTCCGAGACCTCCCGGATGGACGACGGCTCGCTGCGTTTCAGCGCGTCCGATGTTCGCGCCGGGCAGTATCTCGACGTGGTGGCGGCCTACGACGCCTCCGCCGTCAAGCCTCCGTCCGGATGGCGGCAGGGCGATGCCGCGTGGGTGCGCCAGCAGACCGGCCGCACGTACCTGCCGAAGCTGAAGCAATCCGAAGGCCAGCAGGAAATCGCGTGGCGGCAACAGCAGGCCGGCCCGGCCCGCGTGCGCGTGGCCTTGTGGATCGCAGTAGTCCTCGCCGGATTGGTGCTGTTCGCCATCGGCATGGTCGCGGCGGTGCGCAGCTATCGCGAATCCCAATACCACGGCGACATCGAATACTGGCGTGAGCCGCCGGACATGAGCCCTGCCTCGGCCGCGAAGATGGCGGATGTCATGGGACTGTCCAAGGGCAGTGTCGACTCGCTGCAGATGACGGCGACGATGCTGTCGCTCGCCTCGAAGAAGGCGATCGCCATCTATCCGGGTCCGTCGAGCCTGTACCGGGGCATCGACATGAGCAATGCCGACAACGTGCGGCTGGCCGGCATGATTGGCGCCGACGAGGGCAAGGCGAAGTCGCTGGGCAAGACGATGACCA
>ERZ810243.348-NODE-348-length-13751-cov-5.60069_pt1 | contig 13751 bp, 8 predicted proteins | sample MGYA00520432_ERZ810243 | MGnify/ENA primary metagenome ERZ810243 (study PRJEB31588, sample SAMN03398929) | human gut metagenome | study: EMG produced TPA metagenomics assembly of the PRJNA231909 data set (A prospective, longitudinal analysis of the...
CGTGTGCTCTTCCGATCTCAAGCAGTTGAGCAAGGAGTGCTATATCCGTTCGGGACTTTCCGAGGGAGACAGAGTGCTGAATAATAATGTATTGTTGGTATATAATGCGTTGAATGCAGATTAAAAACAGAAAATAGTATGCACAAATTCATAGATAATATAGTGGCTTTCTCGCTGAAAAATAAATTCTTTATTTTCTTCTGTACAGCGATTGCCGTTATAGCCGGAGCTGTTTCCTTTAAACATACTCCGATAGATGCTTTCCCGGATGTGACGAATACGAAAGTGACGATTATCACGCAATGGCCGGGACGTAGTGCCGAAGAGGTAGAGAAGTTTATCACCATTCCTGTTGAGATTGCGATGAATCCCGTTCAGAAGAAAACGGATATTCGTTCCACCACTCTTTTCGGACTTTCTGTCATCAATGTAATGTTTGAAGATCGTGTCGATGATTTCACCGCACGTCAACAGGTATATAATTTATTGAATGATGCCGACCTTCCGGACGGGGTAACTCCGGAAGTACAACCTCTGTATGGACCAACGGGGGAAATATTCCGTTATACGCTTCGTAGTGACAAGCGCAGTGTGCGGGAACTGAAAACGATTCAGGATTGGGTGATTGAACGTAATCTCCGTTCAGTATCCGGCGTAGCGGATATTGTGAGCTTCGGCGGAGAGGTGAAGACGTTTGAGGTAAGTGTGAATCCTCACCAGTTGATTAATTATGGCATTACCTCTTTGGAACTGTATGATGCGATAGCTAAAAGTAATATCAATGTAGGAGGAGATGTTATCACTAAAAGTTCGCAAGCTTATGTGGTTCGTGGAATCGGTTTGATTAACGATCTGGATGAATTGAGAAATATCGTAGTGAAAAACATCAATGGCACTCCGATTCTGGTGAAGAATCTTGCCGATGTACACGAATCCTGTCTGCCTCGTCTGGGACAAGTGGGCCGAATGGATGAAAATGATGTTGTACAGGGGATTGTAGTCATGCGGAAAGGAGAGAATCCGGGTGAGGTGATTGCCAACCTGAAAGATAAAATAGAAGACTTGAATCAGAATGTGCTTCCGAAAGATGTGAAGATAGTGGCATTCTATGACCGGGAGGACTTGGTGAATCTGGCGGTAAAGACTGTGACGCATAACCTGATTGAAGGAATATTATTGGTTACGTTTATTGTATTGATCTTTATGGCAGATTGGCGGACTACCGTGATTGTTGCTGTCGTTATCCCATTAGCCCTTTTGTTCGCATTTATCTGTTTACGGGTGATGGGAATGTCCGCCAATCTGCTTTCTATGGGAGCCATAGACTTCGGTATTATTATTGATGGGGCCGTGGTGATGGTGGAAGGAGTGTTTGTGGCTTTGGACAAGAAAGCGAGGGAAGTGGGGATGCCGGCTTTTAATGTGATGTCTAAAATGGGCTTGATCCGTCACACGGCAAAAGACAAGGCAAAAGCGGTTTTCTTCTCCAAATTGATTATCATCACTGCATTGATTCCTATCTTCTCTTTCCAGAAGGTAGAAGGAAAGATGTTCTCTCCTTTGGCATACACGTTGGGCTTTGCACTGTTGGGAGCTTTGATCTTTACATTGACATTGGTTCCGGTGATGTCTTCCATGTTACTGAAAAAGAATGTTCGTGAGAAAAATAACCGTTTTGTCCATTTTATCAATGTGAAGTGTTCGGCTCTTTTTGATTTATTCTATGCGCACAGGAAGCTGACTATCGGAATGGCAACCGTAATAGCAGGTGTCGGATTATGGCTTTTCTCTTTCCTGGGTACGGAGTTCCTTCCGCAGTTGAATGAGGGATCTATCTATATTCGTGCTACCTTGCCACAGAGCATTTCGTTGGATGAATCGGTGACTCTTGCCAATAAAATGAGAAAGAAACTATTAACGTTTCCGGAAGTGCGGCAAGTGCTGTCGCAAACCGGACGACCGAATGACGGTACAGATGCTACCGGATTCTATAATATCGAGTTCCACGTTGATATTTATCCCGAAAAGGAATGGGAGAGTAAGTTGACAAAACTGGAACTGATTGATAAGATGCAGGATGATTTATCCATTTATCCCGGTATTGACTTCAATTTCTCACAACCGATTACCGATAATGTGGAGGAAGCAGCTTCCGGTGTGAAAGGATCTATTGCGGTGAAAGTGTTTGGTAAAGACTTGTATGAGTCGGAGAAATATGCGGTTCAGATAGAGAAAATCCTGGGTACAGTTCAAGGGATTGAAGACTTGGGTGTGATTCGGAACATCGGTCAGCCGGAGCTTCGTATAGAGTTGAATGAACGCCAATTGGCGCGTTATGGGGTTGCTAAGGAAGATGTGCAATCAATTATCGAAATGGCTATTGGCGGAAAATCGGCTTCACTGTTGTATGAGGATGAGCGGAAGTTTAATATCATGGTAAGATACAGCGAACAATTCCGTCAGAATGAAGAGGAGATAGGTAAGATATTGGTTCCGGCGATGGATGGAACGATGGTACCTATCAAAGAATTGGCAGATATAACGACGATTACGGGACCGTTATTGATATTCCGTGATAATCACGCTCGTTTCTGTGCAGTGAAATTTTCGGTGAGAGGTCGTGATATGGGTACGGCAGTTGCCGAGGCGCAGAAAAAGGTGAATGCTTCCGTACATTTGCCGGCAGGTTATTCACTGAAATGGACGGGCGATTTTGAGAACCAGCAACGTGCAACGAAACGTCTGGCACAGGTTGTCCCTATCAGTATTGCTATTATCTTTATCATCCTGTTTATTCTATTCTCTAATGCGCGGGATGCGGGACTGGTATTGTTGAATGTACCGTTTGCCGCCGTGGGTGGTATTGTGGCTCTTCTGATAACGCAGTTCAACTTCTCCATTTCTGCCGGTATCGGTTTTATTGCCTTGTTTGGTATTTGTATTCAGAACGGGGTGATTATGATTTCCGATATAAAGGCGAATCTAAAACTCGGCTCGCCCTTGGAGAAAGCCACTAAGGAAGGAGTGCGCTCGCGTATCCGCCCTGTGATTATGACAGCGGCAATGGCAGCTATCGGTTTGATGCCCGCTGCCATGAGTCATGGAATTGGTTCGGAATCACAACGTCCGTTGGCGATTGTCATTATCGGCGGATTGATAGGAGCGACTTTCTTTGCCTTGTTTGTCTTTCCTCTTATCGTAGAAATGGTATATGAACGAATGTTATATGATAAAAACGGAAAGTTATTGCAAAGACGTATTTAGTTCATTTCTATTCTGTGGAAAAAACGTTCATAGATTAAATTTGTAGTTTTCAGTAGGTAGAGAGAGAAAGGGATAAAAGAAGGGTGATTAAAAAATCACCCGTACTTTTGTTCCTTTTTCTATTTCTGAAGATATATCCAGCTTTGCATGATAAGCAGAAATGATTTTCAGGGTCAGGCTAAGTCCGATGCCTTGTCCGGCATAGTCCCGGGTATTACTGCCCCGATAGAAAGACTGGAATATGTGTTCTATTTCTTCTTGTGGAATACCGATTCCCCGGTCTTCTATATCAAGAATGACTTGTTGTTGCTCCCGGTAGAGAGTCACATTTACTTCTTTATCAGAGTATTTGCAGGCGTTATCTATTATATTTTTTAATGCTATCTTCAACAGATACGGATTGGCTTTTACAGTCATCTGCCGGTCTGTCTCTTCCAAATGAAGATGGATTCTTTCATCGGAAGCTGTCAACTCTTTTAATATATCAGCCAGAATAATCTCTTCAATATTGTTTTTCAGGAGTTCTTCTTCTTGTCGTGAAAGAAAAAGAAGATGCCGGATCAGGCTGGATAACCGTTTGCTTTCCGAAGAAATTCGTTGGAGGGATTCAATGTATTCTCCCGTGCTTCTTTCTTTCAGCAGACTGATTTCACATTCTCCCTGAATGGCAGTAATCGGATTGTTCAACTCATGTGAAGCGTGACTGACAAAGGATTTTTCTGCCTTGAATGCACTGTCCAAACGGTCGAGCATACTATTTAATGTCTTTATCATGTCCTCCAGTTCGTCATTATTGCCAGTAGTCTTTAATCGGCGGTTCAGACTGTTGGCGCGTATTCTTTTCAATTCCTTTAGTATGTGTTGCAGGGGAACCAGAATACGGCCGGAATATATTTTTCCGATAAAAAAGATCAGGACGGAACTGGCTAAGATGAGAAATATGGAAAGCAACAATAAGTGTTCCTTGATTTCTGTTCCGTAGGCATTCCGGGACATGACGAGTACGATAAAGTTGCCTTCATTATCCGGATAATAAAGGGCGGCTCCCAGTTGATCCTTATATTTGAAGGAGAAAGGGATGCTGTCCTGTCCTGCCAGCAGAAGAGCCTGCTGGTGTTGCGTGAGGTATTTATTCAGCGTATCACGCACTTCGGAGAGACTGTCCATATTTAAAAGAATCTCATGGGCTTCGGGCAGGAGTTCGTCATATTTGCGTTGGATAATCTGGTAGCTCTGTTCGTCTACTTCATCTTTTTCCCAATGCTTCTGTGCGGTCAGGTAGGCTTTTTCACGCAGGTAAGAAGCATAAAGTTTATTGATGTACTGCGTACTGAAAATATAGAATACAGCAATGATGATGACAGTGGTCAGTACACTGATTAATGTATAGAAGAGAGCTATTTTAGAACCTATTTTCATAGCCGGTGTGCTTGGGAGTTTAAGTATTCATGATATATCCTAGTCCTACGACTGTATGAATCAGCTTTTTATCAAAGTCACGGTCAATCTTTACCCGGAGATAGTTTACGTAAACATCTACGATATTGGTATTGGTATCAAAATTCTTGTCCCATACATCTTTGAGCAGGGTAATACGTGAGAGGGCAACCCCTTGATGAGTCATGAAATATTCGAGCAGGCGGTATTCTTTAACGGTAAGGTCGATGTCTATGTCCCCCCTTTTGGCTTTTCGAGTATTGTAGTCCAATACCAGGTTATCGCATGTCAATAGATTGGAAGGGACCTCTTTGTTGCGTCTCAACAGGGCTTTGATGCGTGCTTCCAGTTCTTGGAAACTAAAAGGTTTGACGAGATAATCATCTGCTCCCGCATCCAGTCCTTTGACGATGTCTTCGGTTGTTCCTAAAGCTGTCAGCATGATTACCGGGATTTGATACCCGAACATTTGGCGATAAAGTCGGCAAAGCTCCAAACCATTTATTTTAGGCATGATAATGTCCAGTATTAAAAGGTCGAAAGGTTTGTCCTGAAGGATTTTCCAACCCGTATCCCCGTCATGGCAGACGGTTACCGAATGCCCGAATTCTTTGAGTCCCCGTTCGATGAAAGAGGCGATGTTAATTTCATCTTCAACCAATAGTATCTTTGCCATAATTCAGATTGTTTATGTGCAAAGATACTTTTTTCCTGGCATCCGGAGAAAGAAATCCGCCCTACATTTAAGTGTTTCTTCTTTTTGAGTTGTACTATATACAAACAATAGATATGCTATGAAAATAAATTATGTCATTGGAGCTTTTCTGTGTGTGCTGGGATGTTACGGGTGTAGCAGTCCGAAAACGGAAGTGAAATCGCCGGACGGTCATATCAAAATGGCTTTAACAGTAGATGACAACGGTAAACCGTTGTATAACATTTTAGTAGGTGACTCATTGTTGATTGAAAATTCGACATTGGGATTTACAGAGAAAAACGGTATCGACCTGGGCGGAGGATTTCAGATAAAAAACACGACTTTCGACAGTAAAGATGAAACATGGACGCAACCATGGGGTGAAAATAAAACCAACAGGAATCATTATAATGAGATGGCGGTAAATCTGGTCAATAAAGATCAGGTGGAGTTAACTCTCCGTTTCCGTGTGTTTGATGATGGGGTAGGGTTCCGTTATGAATATAATGTGCCCGCAGCGGATTCCCTATTGATTACGGATGAACTGACAACTTTCCGTTTTCGTCAGGACGGTACATCATGGTCTATTCCTGCCAGTGCCGAAACTTATGAATTGCTTTATGCGCAACGTCCCATTTCCGAGGTGGAGACAGCCAATACTCCTTTCACCTTTAAAACTGCCGATGGCGTCTACGGAAGTATTCATGAAGCGGCATTGTACGATTTCTCGGAAATGACTTTGAAGCAGGCAGGAAACTATACGTTGAAAGCTGAACTTGCTCCATGGCCTGATGGTGTGAAAGTGCGTAAAGGTAATCATTTCACTACTTCCTGGCGTACTATTCAGATTGTTCCGGATGCCGTTAGTCTGATTAATTCGGCTATGATTTTAAATCTGAATGAACCAAGTAAAATAGAAACGACCGATTGGATTCGTCCGATGAAATATGTAGGTGTATGGTGGGGGATGCATCTCGGCGTAGAAACCTGGAAGATGGATGAACGTCATGGAGCCACTACTGTCAATGCCAAGAAATACATTGATTTTGCCGCTGCCAATCAGATTGAAGGCGTTTTGTTTGAAGGTTGGAATGAAGGCTGGGAAAGCTGGGGTGGTATGCAAAACTTTGACTTTACGAAACCGTATGCTGACTTTGACATTGATGAAGTGGTTCGTTATGCAAAGGAAAAAGGAGTTGAAGTTATCGGCCATCACGAGACCGGAGGGAATATTCCCAACTATGAGCGCCAGATGGATCATGCTATGCAATGGTACACAGACCACGGTATCCATGTCCTGAAGACAGGATATGCGGGAGCTTTCCCGAATGGTTATCTTCATCACAGCCAATATGGAGTCAACCACTATCAGAAAGTGGTGGAAACAGCTGCCCGTCATAAAATGACGCTGGATGCGCACGAACCTATTAAAGATACCGGTATCCGTCGTACATGGCCTAATATGATGACACGTGAAGGAGTGAGAGGGATGGAATGGAATGCATGGAGCGAAGGAAATCCTCCGTCTCATCATGTCATGTTGCCGTTCACCCGTATGCTGTCCGGTCCGCTGGATTATACACCGGGTACGTTTGATATTTTGTTTCTGAACACCAAAGATTCTCCCCGTCGCCAGAAATGGAACGATCAGGATAAAGGAAACAGCCGTGTGAATACAACATTGGCGAAACAGCTTGCTAACTGGGTGATTTTGTATTCTCCCTTGCAGATGGCATCTGATATGATTGAAAATTATGAAGGCCATCCGGCTTTCCAGTTCTTCCGCGATTTCGATCCGGATTGTGACGAATCGAAAGCATTGGCAGGAGAACCGGGGGAATTTGTAGCCATCGTGCGTAAAGCAAAAGGCAACTATTTCTTGGGAGCGGCAACGAACGAGAACCCCCGTACACTGGAAATAAAACTGGATTTCCTGGAACCGGGCAAACAGTATAAAACTGTCATCTATGCGGATGGAGAGAATGCGGATTGGAAATCAAATCCTACGGATTACCAGATAACGGAACAAACGGTTACTTCTGAAAATACGTTGAACATACGAATGGCTGCCGGAGGCGGACAGGCTATTTCATTTATGGCACTTTAAAAAGATCGATTGATTATAAAGTTAGACTGTTAATAATGGAAATAGGATTCGTTTTTAGGTAGGAAGATAGAAAAACAGGTAGTATAAATAAAGTTAGTTAGAGGTTAGGAAAAACGGTGAACAGCCTCAACACTGTCCACCGTTTTTATTATTAAGCATGTTCTCATTATCAGTTTATATAATCCGTGCTAATACTATGAGAATTATTGCATGGATACTTATCGTGCTTATCCGGGATAATTATCCCTTTGCTTCCTGATACATAAAGCGTTTGATTGACTTTTTCGCAGTCTTTTCAAATTCCTCGAAATGGATCTTTATTTTGCTTATTTGAGAATAGTTAGGAAGCTGTTGATTCAATTCGATACGGTTTTGTTCCATTACTTTCTGAATATCCGTCTGCTGCAATCCATGAGCGAAAGCATCGTCGAAATCCGGGTAGATCAGTGCTACCAGCTTTTCGTGCTGTAAGACGATCAGTGACTCCGAAACATACGGCATGTTGTTCAGCTTGCTTTCAATTTCTTCGGGATAGATATTCTGTCCGCTAGAGGTGAGAAGCAGGTTCTTACTACGTCCGCGGACTGTCACATAACCCTCTTCATCCAACGTACCGAGGTCACCGGTATGCAGCCAACCGTTAGCATCAATAATTTGCGCCGTAGCTTCCGGATTTTTATAATATCCCAGCATCATATTCATTCCTCTGCATACGATTTCTCCAGCATGTGTTTTCGGGTCCGGTGAGTCAATACGGACTTCCATTCGGCTGGTTGCCTTTCCGCAGGAAGCAAGTTTCAGTGTTTCCCAACGGCTGGAACAAATAATCGGACCACATTCCGTCATACCGTAAGCGATGGTGTAGGGGAACCCTATCTTTTTAAGGAAAGCCTCTACTTCCGCATTGAAAGGAGCGCCTCCGATAATAATCTCGTCAAAGTTTCCACCGAAGATTTCCATGGCAGCCTGTCGTGCCAGCGATTTGATTTTATCGTTCACAATAGGCACTTTCAGCAATAACTTGCCGATTTTGCTGTCTACTTTAGGAAGAATATCTTTCTTGATAATCTTTTCCACAATCAACGGTACACAAGAAATCACTTTGGGTTTAATTTCGGAGAAAGATTGGGAAATGATTTTCGGAGACGGCATACGCGTCAGGAAATAGATGTGTGCACCTGCAGAGAATCCGTAAAGGAAATCATATACCATACCGAACACGTGTCCCATAGGCAACATGGAAACGATATGATCTCCCGGTTTAACGGGAAGCATTTCGAAGCAATAAGCCACGTTCGACCAAAGACTGCGATAGGGGAGCATCACTCCTTTAGAGTAACCCGTGGTACCGGAAGTATAGTTGATGATAGCCAGTTCTTCCGGACGATCTTTCCGGTAACAAATATGTTCCGGGCGAAAGTTCTTGGGATACTGTTGACCGTAAATAGCGTTCCGGTGTTCAAAAGCGTAAGTGAGTTTTTCGTTTCGGGACACTAATGCCGAGAAATCAGCCAGCGAAGCGATGCCCTCTAACAAAGGCATGGCATCTTCATTCAGGTTCTCCCATGCCTGGTCGCCGACGAAAAGTAATTTGGCTTCGGAATGGTTGACGATATTATGAATATTATCTGCCTTGAATTCATGCAAAATGGGAACAATAACAGCTCCGTAAGTGATAGTCGCCAGGAAAGTAACTGCCCAGTGAGCACTGTTACGTCCGCAAACGGCTATTTTATCTCCCGGCTGGATGCCGGCACTTTCCAAGACGATGTGAAATTTAGCGATTTTACGCGCTACATCCTTATATTGGAGGGTAATTCCTTTATAGTCAGTTAAGGCATCTTTGTCCCAGTTTTTGATGATGCTTTGCTCAATATAATCAATGAACTGATGTTCTTGTTCCATTCGATTTTTGCACATTTAGTTTAAAACTGCGCAAAATTAATACTTCGTAGATGTAAACCGAATTTTAAATTCAAGTTTTACGGTTAATTAACGGAGGGGGAACGAACAATTTTACCAGCCGGATAAAGGTCATTCGTGTTTCTTCCTTAGAACTAGTTCATTGGCCTATATAAAACATTTCGTCTCCACGCATGAAGATGAAACGAATGTCTTGCCAAGGCAAGAGGTTCCATGCGTGGAGACGAATCAGTTATAGTGTACTGAATAACTCTTTTCAGATGTTATTCTGAATCAGTATCTTCTTCTTTGGATTTTTCGGAAATAAGTAATAGTTTATCTCCTTCGTGCAGTTTCAGTGTTCCGTTGGGAATCAGGAACTCATCTCCGCGCTTCACGATCATTACCAGCGTGCCTTTCGGAAGATTCATATCTTTCAATGTGTCTGCTTCTTCCAGCATACTTTTGGTGATAGTCATGTCACTAAGATCAGAGTCTATTTCTTCCGGAAGTTCCACTCCGAAGTCGTTACCGGTTTTTTCCAGCGGTTTGGAAAGATTCAAAATCCGGGCGACGAAAGAAATGGTTGTTCCCTGTACGACCAATGAGACAATGGTAATAAAGAATACAATGTTGAAAATGAGGTTCGAACCTTCTACGCCCGCCACTACCGGATAGGTAGCAAAGAAGATCGGAACTGCACCGCGTAATCCTACCCAAGATACGAAAATACGTGATTTCATCGTGATTTTCCGGAATGGAAGCAGACAAAGGAACACGCTTAACGGGCGCCCGATAATAATCATGAAAACACCAATCAACAATGCCACGGCAGCTACTTCGAGCATTTCGTGCGGGTTGACAAGCAATCCCAGGCAAAGGAACATGATGATTTGCGACAACCAGGTCAGTCCGTCCATAAAGGTGTAGATATCCTTACGGTGCATGATTTTATTGTTTCCCACCATGATACCGGCGATATATACGGCAAGGTATCCGTTACCTTTCAGTAAGTCGGTGATGGAGAAAGTGAAAAACACAAATGCCAGTAATAAGATGGGATACAAGGCTTGATTATCAATATTGAGCTTATTCAACATCCGGATAGCTAGCTTTCCAAGTACATATCCGGCAGCCGCGCCGACGATAAACTGGATGACGAAAGAGCCTACGATAGCTCCGACTCCCATACCTGACGATTGAATAAACTGTATCAGGACAATGGTAAGCATATAGGCCATCGGGTCATTACTTCCGCTCTCCAGTTCCAGCATGGGACGAAGGTTGTGTTTCAAGTTCATCTTCTGTGAACGGAGAATGGCGAACACCGAAGCCGAATCCGTAGACGACATGGTGGAGGCCAAAAGCAGGGAAGTAGTGATAGGTAAATAAATATTTGACCAGCTCATACCTGATATCCACCAGATAAAGAGTCCGGTGAAAAGAGCTGTAAGTAGTACTCCGACAGTGGAAAGCACGATACCGGGACCTAGAATAGGTTTGATTTCTCTGAATTTCGTATCCATACCTCCCGAGAAAAGGATAATACTAAGGGCCACCATACCGATAAATTGGGCGTCTTTCGCGTCGTGGAACTGCAGGCCGAGGCCGTCACTTCCAAACAACATTCCTACTACGAGGAACAATAATAAGGTAGGTACTCCAAAGCGGTATCCGGTTTTTCCAACAACGATGCTGACGAAAAGTAAGATAGAACCGATAAGTAGGGTGTTTTCTGCTGTAAATATCATAGGCAATATATTATAAAGTTATAAAATTGTCGTATTAATTCTCACCGTGCGAAGTTACACATTATTAACAACAAATAAAAACTCTTTTTGGATGTATTTTTGTGAAAAAAGGGAGTTAAATTGTCTAAAAAGACTAATTTTGCAAAGAATAATCTACATTATACTTATGGATTCAAATAATCTTACACCTTTGAGGAAAGGGGTGGTGGGGGTACAATTCTTGTTTGTAGCTTTCGGTGCTACGGTACTCGTACCGTTATTGGTAGGGCTTGACCCTTCTACAGCTCTGTTTACAGCAGGTATTGGTACGCTTATCTTTCATGCGGTTACGCGTGGAAAGGTTCCTGTCTTTCTGGGGAGTAGTTTCGCATTTATTGCGCCTATCATTAAAGCGACAGAACTTTATGGGTTGCCCGGCACCTTATCCGGCATGGTTGGAGTAGCATTAGTTTACTTTGTGATGAGTGCGCTTGTCAAATGGCAGGGAGTGAGGGTGATTGAGCGGCTGTTTCCTCCTGTTGTCATAGGACCTGTCATCATTCTGATAGGTTTGTCACTGGCGGGAACAGGAGTGAATATGGCAAAAGAGAACTGGGTACTGGCACTGCTTTCGTTGGTTACCGCAGTCGTTGTTTCAATGAAAGCCAAAGGGCTTTTGAAACTGATTCCTATCTTCTGTGGAATTGTAGTAGGGTATCTGGCTGCATGGCTTTTCTACGATTTGGATTTGTCCGGTGTCAGGGATGCTGCCTGGATTGGATTGCCGCAGTTTGTCTTTCCTAAATTCTCATGGGAACCTGTGTTGTTTATGATTCCGGTAGCCATTGCTCCGGTGATAGAACATATTGGTGATATTTATGTCGTTAATACGGTCACCGGAAAAGATTTCGTGAAAGATCCGGGGTTGCACCGCACCTTATTGGGTGATGGTCTGGCCTGTTTCTGTGCCGGATTGCTGGGTGGGCCTCCTGTGACTACCTATTCGGAAGTGACAGGAGCCATGTCACTGACAAAGATTACTAATCCGCAAGTGATCCGAATAGCTGCCATTTCCGCTATCTTATTCTCCGTTATCGGTAAAATCAGTGCATTATTAAGATCCATTCCAAGTGCGGTACTGGGCGGCATCATGTTATTGCTTTTCGGAACGATTGCTTGTGCGGGTATTGGTAATCTTGTGAATAATTGCATTGATTTGAGCCGTACCAGAAATATAATCATTGTATCTTTGACACTGACTGTCGGCATTGGTGGCGCTGCTTTTAATTGGGGCGATTTTTCATTGTCCGGCATTGGACTGGCAGCTTTGGTGGGAGTAGTTCTCAATTTAATATTACCCAGAGAGGATTGAAATTCTATTCAAAAAAACATCCACTATGCGGGAGTAAATGCAGGACTCCTGATTAAGCAGGAGTCCTCCTAATATAGAAAAAAAGATAGTGACGGTATATGATGGAAATAGTGACGGTATGGTTGTTGTATACCGTCACTATCCTTATCAAATACCGTCACTATTTTGTAGAAGAGAATCTGCTTGTAAAATACCCTTCTGTTTCCTTATCATTTATGATAGAAACTTCACAATATCTTCATCCACTGTACTGATACCTCCGATCCCGAATTGTTCGATCAATACGTTCCTGACATTCGGTGAAAGGAAAGCGGGAAGTGTAGGACCCAAATGAATGTGTTTCACTCCCAAAGCCAGTAATGCCAATAAAACAATGACCGCCTTTTGTTCGTACCAAGCGATGTTGTATACGATAGGCAACTGATTCACATCATCCAATCCGAAGATTTCTTTCAGTTTTAAAGCGATGACGGCCAATGAGTAACTGTCGTTACATTGTCCTGCATCCAACACTCTCGGAATGCCGTTGATATCACCTAAAGCCAGTTTATTATATCTGTACTTGGCACAACCGGCAGTAAGAATCACGGTGTCACCAGGTAATTTTTGAGCAAATTCCGTATAGTATTCACGGCTCTTCATACGTCCGTCGCATCCTGCCATTACAAAGAATTTACGGATAGCTCCGCTTTTCACGGCGTCCACCACTTTATCTGCCAGGGCTGTCACCTGTGCATGAGCGAATCCTCCGATAATCGTTCCGTTTTCAATGGCTACCGGTGGCTGACATTGTTTAGCATGAGCAATCAGTGCAGAAAAATCTTTCGGTTTTCCGTCTTTACGTTCGGGGATGTAATGTGCCCCGTCCAAGCCGCAGGCTCCTGTGATGTAAATACGATCCTTGTAGCTGGCATTTGCACGTGGCGGAACGATACAGTTACTTGTGAACAAGATAGGACCGTTGAAACTTTCAAATTCCTCTTTCTGCTTCCACCAGGCGTTTCCGTAGTTTCCTGCCAGATGCTTGTACTTCTTTAGTTGAGGATAATAATGTGCAGGCAACATTTCGCTGTGAGTATATACATCTACTCCTGTACCCTCTGTTTGTTCCAATAACTCTTCCAGGTCTTTCAAGTCATGTCCGCTGATTAATATACCCGGATTATTGCGTACACCGAGACTCACTTGTGAGATTTCCGGATTTCCGTAGCTGCTGGTATTCGCTTTATCCAGCTGAGATCG
>ERZ810243.351-NODE-351-length-13720-cov-17.2747_pt1 | contig 13720 bp, 9 predicted proteins | sample MGYA00520432_ERZ810243 | MGnify/ENA primary metagenome ERZ810243 (study PRJEB31588, sample SAMN03398929) | human gut metagenome | study: EMG produced TPA metagenomics assembly of the PRJNA231909 data set (A prospective, longitudinal analysis of the...
GTTCCCCTCAACGGCTTAAACCGGTTGTTACCCCGAATCTTACGGGAGGGGATATATTAGACCTTCCGGCGGTACTTGTGCCCAACCAAGTTTACTTAATGCACTAAGGACAAATCGGTGCACCGAAAGTATGTTCAATCAATTATTATTATAGACCCTCAATACGTCACGGCATCTCTGCTGGTATTGACTCCTATAATCAGTCCGTTTGTCTGCATTATATGGCTTATGAGTTACACCATATAAACATTTACAATGTGTGAAAGAACTTTGAACAGTTCCCCTCAACGGCTTAAACCGGTTGTTACCCCGAATCTTACGGGAGGGGATATATTTATTTGTCTGCTGAGATACAAGCCAATTGTTTCTTTAGATAACTTATACGATCACATTCCATATCACATATTTGACTACCTTGTTTTTGGTTGTGAGGATAATGCTTACATTTCCCCCTTTGGAAACAAGGACATAACTGTTGGTACACTTTCACAGCTCTTTCTTCTATCTCCTTGGATGCAATACTAATAGCTTCCAGTGCGTCAGCTTTAAAAATCAACGGTTCTACCGGATTACCAAGCTGGTAGCATTTATTATTTATAAAATCGGTTGCTTTGCTCATTTTTTATTTATCTAATAAGTATTTATTTACATCTTGTTTAGAGAAATACAACAGTTTGCCCTTTTTAGTATATGGGATAGTACCATCATGAACGCGTTTTCTTAAAGCTCCTTGAGATATTCCTAGATATTCTGCGCATCTAGCAGAATTCATTACAGAATCATTCTGTTTTCCCGTCACTTCTGCAAATCTTTCCGTGAGTATATTCATTTCTGTTCTTGTCATCATAACCCTTGAATATTTATATTTTTATTCTGATAATGGATTCTGCACCACCATAATTCTTTATCGCCTCTTCCCTTATTCTTACTGCAAGTTCAGTGTTGATAATGTACTTTAATGCTCTGCGTACTGTTTCACCGCTAACCCCGAAATGAGATGCGATGTGTTTCTGTGCACCTTGTGGAACGATTATCCGTGGGATTTCTTTGGTTCTTCCTATTTTATTCATATATTTGTATATTAATTATTGCCGTTGCGAAATAAAACTGTATTCAGTTCGTTTTCACATTGCAAATATAAGCGGTTTAACTTTCAGTCGCAAATTAAACCGTTTAAAAATATAAGCTAAACCGTTAATTAGAAACATTTTAAATAATATATTATGAAAACAACTGTAAATGAAAGAATTACTCAAATAATATCTCAATTCGGATATAAAAGTAAAAGATCTTTTGCAGAAAAGATAGGTATCGCACAGACATCACTTAATGATATCCTAAGAGGAGCAGAGCCAAAATATTCAACATTATATAAAATTTTGGAAGCTGAACCGCTTATTTCATCAGAATGGCTACTCCGTGGTGAAGGTGAGATGCTTAAATCTCAGCCCACATCACTTGATTTAGAATCAAAAACGAATAAAACATCCGCACCACATCAAATTGAAACAAAAAATATTAACATAGATTTACATGGAGAACAAATAGACAGCAAAAGGACTATCGAAGTCCTTATAAAAGTAATAGAAACATACCAAACACGTATGGATGACTTACTAAATGTTATCGAAGTGCTTAAAAATGAAAACACCGATTTGAAAGAACAGTTAGAAAAACCAAATGTAAGCTAAACAAATGAACATCTTATCATGTTTTTTAAGGAGATTAAAAACCTTAGATATGAACAATGATATAATACACAAATTAGAAGACATTGCCATTAAGATGAACAACCAACATGATAGATTAGAAAGACTTATTTTCGGAGTTGAGTTAAATCTAATTACGTGCAATAAAATAGAGCCAGAAAAGAATAATATTCATAAGACGATTAGTCTTAATAAAAAATAGATATTATGGGAAAAACGTTATTAGTCTTATGTCTAATGCTAAGTTTATTGTCTTCATGTTCGGATGACAAAGAACAATACGTATCATTTAAACAATCAAAACTAGAAGTGAATTTCAAAGGCGGTTCGTTTATTATAGATGTTTCCGCAAACTGCAATTGGGATTTTGGACCAAGACCTAATTTAGGCTGGATTAATGAAAAGAAAATTAATGAAAGACAAATTGAATTGTATATAGAAGAAAATGACACCTATGAGGATAGAGAATATTCTGTTACTATAGTCAGCGAAGACAGTAATTGCAGTGCTAAATTAAATATTATCCAAAGAGAAAATAAGGGAATAATATCCAATGACGAAAAAGATATATTATTATCTTCAGATAGCGGATCTTTTGATATTAATATAAAATCTAATACTGATAATATTGAGATAGAAACTCCTCTATGGATTTCCTATGTATCATCTAAATCGCTCTCTTCCTTCACTTATCATTTTTCATACCAAAACAATACATCACAAAAAAGATATGGAGAAATTATATTTAAAACTGAAAATGAAGATTTAAAATTTAATGTAATTCAGAAAGCAATCCCTATACTAGCTGAAAATGTACAAATACCTAACTTTCAACCCTTAATAAAAGGTAAACAAACTGTTTATTATGATATAGATTGCTATCCTGCAAATTCTGATTTAGATTTGATATTTTTTTCTTCTAGTAATACAAATATTTGTAAGACAAAAATTGAAAATGGAAAGTTAATGATTGATTTTTTAGATTATGGAGAAAGTATAGTTTCATGCTATGTAAATGGCAAAAAAAAATGTTCGTATAATGTAAAATGTGTAGATACTGATACTCCATTTACTTTTAAATGTGATGAAGATATTACAGAATACTCTTTTTATTCTTATATTTGGTTCGTAACAAATAAAGATTGGGAATACATAGATATATCAGTATCAGACGAGGATTTAATATATGAATATTTCCCTAAAGGAAGATATGAAGCCCGTGGGAAAACAGGAACAGCCATAATCACAGCCGAATACATATTGACTGGAGAAAAAATAAATTTAAACATAAATATTGTTCCATTTATTCTAAAAGCTAATATACTTAAATTTAGGAGTACTGACAATGGAGCTTATTTTACAATTGTTGCAAGTGCTAGAAATAACAACACGGCTTTACAGCACAAAACATATATCATTAAAGACAAGAACAATTCAATTGTAGACAACAACCAAGGTATAGTAGACGGATATTATAAATATACATCCCCAGAAATATTTATAGAAAACAAGAATAATATTTCCAATATTATTGAATTAATAAGAGGATATACAATTACAGTAAATGCTGAAGTAATTTTAAATAACCCTGATGGTGGATTGAAAGGAGAATATTTCAATTTAACCAAAGAGATAGATACCTCTATCATTGGTGATATAGAACAATAATTATTATTAATATGGTGAAAAACAATGTAAATAGAAAATGTGATATGCTACATTATTTTGTTAATAACAGAAATAAATCTTAACTAAAACGGTATTTATTGGTATCACAATAACATAAAAAAAGCCCTCTACAGGGCTTAAAACTGCGTTTAAAATTTTAGTTGTGTGATACCAATGGCAATAAACAACGCTTAATCAGTTGATTATAAATAATTTGTTAGATTCCCGGTTTCGGCTCAAGAAGCGGTAGAATACCGCTTCTTTTTATTTTATATAGTTCTCTTTTTCCATATAATAAAGCCCTTCTCCACGGTCACCATTTTCTAAATCAGTTAACTCTACTTTAAATATTCGGTAGGGGAGAATATTTTTCTGGTGTTTAGGCATATCCACGGTCAGCAGATAGGCATTACCGTATTCAGTAGCATCGAAGTACTCTTTTATCTCTTGTTTCATCAGAACAGGTACTTCTTCTCCATCTATCCAAACGATAGCTTTTAATTTGTCAGCCGATGGTGCCAGCAAAACGCCTTTGGCTTGTTTGCTTAAACCTGTTTGCTCAATCTTGCTAAGATCCTGTGCATGTACAAGTGAGGATTTTTCTTCTTTTTGCCATTGCAGGGTGCGGGTCAGACTCATGGGTCGAACATATATCTGATAGGTGGGCATGCCTCCAGGGATGTGGAAAATACGTAGTCCATAGACTTCCATACGATGATAGCGAATGTTGAGAGTGGTATCACGATCGGCAATGAAATTCCATGCCCAAAATTCGAGACGTTGGTCTTTTTCCGCTAGTCTGGGTTTTACGGTATGTGGGTAGGTAGACATATTGATAGCTCCCATACTTTGATACTTTCCTTTAGGAATACGGGTGGTGTAGTATCCGTTTTTGTCAGTGATGGCTTGTTTAATGTCATCAAAAGAAGGGCTCTGCCAAAAGATGGAACAACTGTCAATGGGTTGTCCGTTATAATCTGTTACTTGTCCGCGTATGGTTACTGAATCCCGTTGTTGTGCATATCCAGCAGAATAAAGAAAAAATAGGATAAAAAGGAGAATCAATTTAGGAATAAAAGGTGTTTTCATTATTTTATCTGTTAATTGTGTTTTTAATGTGTATCTTTTTCACTTCTCACCACTTCCCATCCTTTGAACTGTATCAGGACTTTATGTAACGTGGTTCCTTGAGCCAGATACAGCACTTTTCTTCAAAATTATCATAATAAAAAGAAGCGTAATCCTTTATGAACACGTAGAGGACAACATTGCAATAAGTCTCAAAACATTTTTCCAGTCTTTCCAATGAAACCCCTGTCTTTGAGAAATCAAAATAAATCATCTGGAAACGGTTGCGCTGGTCGGTGGAATTCTTACCTATTCATAGTCCGCTGAATAACTTTCGAAACGGTCTTTTTGCAAAATGTCATAGTAGGCTTTCATTATGCTTAGGAAAAGGCTTTTTCCGAAACGGCGCGGACGTATCATAAAGATATAGCTGGCTGTATCTTCAATCAGGGGCAAATACATGGTCTTGTCCACATAATAATAATTTTCAGTCCGCATCCGCACAAAGTCCGAGATGCCGTAAGGGATTTGAGGCGCTTTTTTTGTTTCCATCTTTCTTCTTCTCTTTTTTATAGCTATACAAAGCTACACCATTTTTTTCTGATACCCGGCATGGAAAGGGCTGTTTTTTCCACTCTATTTCGAAAACGTTGGCAAAAGCACCGCGCAGCCTTCCTCTTTTCGAAGGCAAGGCCGCGCAAGATTTCGGGGTGCAAAGCATCTCTTCTTTGAATACATGCTGTAAGAGAAGCGGTAAAGATATGCATGAAATTGTTGGAATCAGACTCACGTTGCCATATTATGAATCATATGCTTCTTCGTGCACTCCCTTCACGGCCCGTCCGCTTGGTTCGTTCATGTTCTTGAAGGCGGCGTCCCACGCAAGGGCTTCGGCTGTAGAACATGCCACACTGGGCACGCTTGGCACGCTGCGGGCTGCGCTTTCACTGGGAAAGTGCTCCTGGAAGATGCTGCGATAGTAGTATTCTTCCTTGTTTTGCGGCGTATTGATAGGAAACCGTTCGGCTGCGTGCGCCATTTGCTCGTCACTGACGGCTTCGGCGGTAAGGGCTTTCAGTGTATCAATCCAACTATAGCCCACGCCGTCGCTGAACTGCTCTTTCTGTCGCCATGCTACACTGTCGGGCAACATGTCTGCAAAGGCTTTGCGGACGATTTTCTTTTCGATGGTGCTTCCGGGGCACATCTTTGCCTCGGGATTGAGGCGCATGGCTATGTCCAGAAAATCTTTGTCCAGGAAAGGCACTCGGCCTTCCACTCCCCATGCTGCGAGGGATTTATTGGCACGGAGGCAGTCATAGAGGTGGAGCTTGCCTAGTTTACGCACGGTCTCTTCATGAAAGGCTTGGGCCGTAGGAGCTTTGTGGAAATAGAGATAGCCGCCGAACACTTCATCAGCCCCTTCGCCACTCAGCACCATTTTGATTCCCATGCTTTTAATGACGCGTGCCAGCAAATACATCGGGGTAGAGGCGCGAACGGTGGTGACATCGTAAGTCTCGATATAGTAAATGACGTCGCGGATAGCGTCCAATCCTTCTTGGATGGTATAGTGGATTTCATGATGCACGGTTCCGATAAAGCGGGCCACTTCGCGGGCTTTTATCAGGTCGGGCGCACCTTCCAGACCGATAGCAAAGGAATGGAGCTGAGGCCACCAGGCATCTTTTTTATTGTCGGTTTCTACCCGTTTGCCTGCATATTTCTTGGCAATGGCAGAGATGACGGAACTGTCCAGACCGCCGGAAAGAAGTACGCCGTAGGGCACATCACTCATCAGTTGGCGTTTAACGGCCTCTTCCAGTCCGTCGTGTATGTCCTGGGAATAGGCATTGTTGTTTTTCACGGCTTCGTATTCAAACCAGTCGCGGACGTACCAGCGGGTCATCTTGCCTTCTTTTCCCCAATAGTAATGGCCGGGAAGGAAGGGTTCGTATTCATCACAGAACCCTTCGAGGGCTTTCAACTCGCTGGCGCAGTATATTTTGCCGTCCTTATCCTTACCTATATATAAAGGTATGACTCCGATGGGGTCGCGGGCAATGAGGAAATCGTCTTTCTCCTCATCATAAAGGGCGAAGGCGAAGATGCCGTTCAGGTCTTCGAGGAAGTGAATACCTTTGTCACGGTAAAGGGCAAGGATGACTTCGCAGTCGCTTCCGGTTTGGAAATCATATTTTCCGGCGTACTTTGCACGAACATCCCGATGGTTGTAGATTTCTCCGTTCACGGCAAGGATTTGTTTCCGGTCGGGACTGTATAGGGGCTGCCCTCCGCTTTGAGGGTCTACGATGGAGAGGCGTTCATGGGCTAGGATGGTAGAGCCGCCTACATAGATACCGTTCCAGTCCGGTCCGCGGTGGCGGAGCTTTTGTGACATTTTCAATGCCTTCTGACGCAACTCTTGCGTTTGTTGCTTTATCTTGAATATTCCTACGATTCCACACATAATTGTATTTGTTGATTTATTTATTGAGATAACTGTCTATGTCCGTTGCCGCTTTCCGTCCGCTGGCAATGGCGCGTACCACCAGGCTGGCTCCGCTTGCCGCATCGCCGGCTACGAATACGTTTTCGGCGAATTGGGGATGTTCGGGCTTTAGGAATCCCATTGCCAGAAGAACCAGGTCGGCTTCGATCACTTCCACCTTTCCGGTGGGCTTCATGGCAGGGCGGCCGCCGTCGGGATCGGGAGTCCATTCCACCTGTTCCACTTCCACACCGCACACTTTACCGTTTTTGCCTAAAAACTTACGGGTGGCGAGAGACCATAGGCGGCTGCACCCTTCTTCGTGGGAAGAGGTAGTTTTCAGTACGATGGGGAATTGGGGCCATGGAGTGGCAGGATTCTGTCCTACGGGCGGCTGGGGCATGATTTCTATTTGGGTGACGCTTACGGCGCCTTGCCGGTTGCTGGTCCCTATGCAGTCGCTGCCGGTATCCCCTCCGCCGATGACCAGTACCTTCTTGCCTTTGGCTGTAACCAGTTGTTCTTTCGGGAACGTCATGCCGGCAAGGATACGGTTTTGTTGCGCCAGCATGTCCAGTGCCGGGTGGATGCCTTTCAGTTCGCGTCCGGGGATAGGGAGGTCACGGGCGGTCGGAGCTCCGGTGCAGATGCAGTAGGCGTCAAAACCTTCGGGGAGTTGCCGCACATCCACGTCGCTGTTCATTTTGAAGTGGATGCCTTCTTCTTCCATCACCCGGATACGGCGGTCGATGATGGGCTTGTGCAACTTGAAGTTGGGGATGCCGTAACGCAGCAGGCCGCCGGGCGCCTCATTCTTGTCGAAGACGGTCACAGTGTACCCTTTTCCGTTGAGCTGGTTGGCGGCGGCCAGTCCGGCAGGCCCGGCACCGATGACGGCTACTTTCCGTCCGTTGCGTTCAATGTTCCGGGGCTTGATGTAACCTTCGCGGAAGGCTGCTTCGGCAATGGCCACTTCGTTCTCGCGGATGGTGACGGGAGAGTCCATGCTCAGTTTCAGCACGCAACTCTTTTCGCAGAGGGCGGGGCAGATGCGGCCAGTGAACTCAGGAAAATCGTTGGTTTCGTTCAATATCTTGTAGGCTTCTTCCCATTTGCCCTTGTAGAGGGCATCTTGAAATTCGGGCTGCTTGTTGCCCAGCGGACAAGCCCAGTGGCAGAAAGGAACGCCGCAGTCCATACAGCGTGAGGCTTGAAGTTTCCGGTCACGGCTGTTCAGAGTCTGTTCTACCTCGCTATAATCTGATATCCGGTCGTGGATGGGGCGGTAGCCCGCTTCCTGACGTGGAATAGTTAAAAATGCTTTTGGATTTCCCATATCTTTGTTGTATTTCTTTTGTCGTTAATAATCTCTTTGTACATCAGCTATTTTTTGCTGTAGCTTGCGCATTTGTTCTTCTTGCAATACTCGTTTATATTCGATAGGTACTACCTGAATAAATTCATCCACATAGCGATTCCAGTCATCCAACATCGTTCTTGCCAGTTTGGAGCCGGTATAGAGGTAATGCTGACGGATCAGTTCATGCAGTTCCTTCCGGTAAGATGCCTCCTCGATAAGCGAGAGCTCCACCATCTCCATGTTGCAGAAATAATCGAAGTTGTGGTTCTTGTCCCACACGTAAGCCACGCCGCCACTCATCCCGGCAGCGAAATTCCGTCCGGTTTCCCCCAGTACCACGACCCGTCCTCCGGTCATGTATTCGCAACAGTGGTCGCCTACACCCTCTACCACGGCCGTCACACCGGAATTGCGGACGGCGAAGCGTTCGCCCACCCGTCCGTTGATATACACCTCGCCGTCAGTAGCGCCATACAGCAGGGTGTTTCCGGCGATGGTATTCTTTTCCGCATCGAAATTGCTGCGCACGGGGGGCAGTACCGCAATGCGTCCGCCGCTCAGTCCTTTTCCCAGATAGTCATTCGCTTCGCCTTCCAGCTTGAAACTGATGCCGTGGGTCAGGAACGCACCGAAACTTTGGCCTGCCGAACCTTTGAATTTGATGTGGATGGTCTGTTCCGGAAGTCCTGCCTGCCCGTATTTCTTGGCAACCGCTCCTGCCAGCATGGCGCCTACCGAACGGTCCGTATTGGCGATGGTGTATTCCAGGGAAATTTCTTTTCCGTTTTCTATGGCATCCCTGGCGGCGGCCAGTATGGTCACATCCTTCACATGGGCAATGTCGTGCTTCTGTTCCATGACATGGTGTATGGCAGCTCCGTTGTCCACCCGGTGTAGCAGTCTGCTGAAATCCAATAGTGAGGATTTCTTCTCACTTGGTGCTTGTTGTATTTCAATCAGGTCTGTCCGTCCGATGATATCCTCCAACTGGGTGAATCCCATTTCGGCCAGATATTCGCGTACTTCCTGTGCCAGGAAAGTGAAATAATTCACTACATATTCATAGTGTCCGCGGAAATGTTTGCGGAGTTCGGGGTCTTGGGTGGCCACGCCTACGGGACAGGTGTTGGTGTGGCACTTGCGCATCATGACGCATCCCAGTACAATCAATGCGGTGGTACCGAAACCGAATTCTTCCGCACCCAGCAAGGCCATGTTGATAATATCCCGTCCGGTTTTCAACTGTCCGTCCACTTGCAGTTTCACTTGTCCGCGGAGTCCGTTCAACACCAAGGTCTGTTGCGTCTCGCTCAGTCCTATTTCGGGCGAGATACCTGCATACCGCATACTCGATGCAGGCGACGCGCCGGTTCCTCCTTCCGCTCCCGAAATGACAATCAGGTCGGCTTTCGCTTTGGCTACTCCGGCGGCAATGGTTCCTACGCCGCTTTCGGCTACCAGTTTCACGCTGATTCGTGCCTGTGGATTTACGTTTTTCAGGTCGAAAATCAACTGGGCCAAATCTTCGATGGAATAAATGTCATGATGGGGTGGAGGGGAAATGAGCGAGATGCCCGGAATGGAGTGGCGGGTTTTGGCAATCACCTCGTCTACCTTGAATCCCGGCAGTTGTCCTCCTTCTCCCGGCTTGGCGCCTTGGGCCACCTTTATCTGGATCTCTTCGGCATGGACCAGGTATTCGGCGGTGACTCCGAAGCGTCCCGATGCTATCTGCTTGGTCTTGCTGCAAAGTGAGATACCCTGGTAAGTGCCGGTAATGCGGTCGCTGTCCTCACCTCCTTCACCCGTATTGCTGCGTGCGCCCAGTTTGTTCATGGCCAGTGCCAGCGCCTCATGTGCCTCCTTGCTGATAGCGCCGAAGGACATGGCTCCTGTCACGAAATGTTTCACGATGTTTTCTACCGGCTCCACCTTTTCAATATCAATGGGGTTTCGTTTGTGTCCGAAGAAGTCGCGCAGGAAGAGGGGTGACTCTTTTCCATCTACCATGGAGGTGAATTCCTTGAACTTCTTGTAGCTGCCCAGCCGGGTGGCCAGTTGCAGGGTGGAGATGGTTTCCGGATTCCAGGCGTGCCGTTCTCCGTCTTTGCGGAAAGAGAACAGTCCGTTGTGCGGTAAAATGTCGCTCATTTCTTTTGCAGCGAATCCGGCATCGTGCAGGGCGATGGCGTCTCTGGCGACTTCTTCCAGACGGATGCCTCCGATGCTGGATGTCTGTGTGCCGAAATAGCTTCTCAACAATTCCTCGCTGACCCCTACGGCTTCAAAAATTTTTGCGCCCCGGTAGGAACGGATAGTCGAAATGCCCATCTTGCTCATGATCTTGAACAAGCCCTTGCGGATGGCCTTGATATAATTCTTTTCGGCCGTTTCGTAATTCATCTGCACATCGCCTTTCCTCACCAGTTCATCCAGTACGGCGAAGGCCATGTAGGGATTGATGGCACTGGCGCCATATCCCAGCAACAGGGCAGCGTGCATCACCTCGCGAATCTCGCCACTTTCTACAATCAATGCGGTTTGCACGCGTTTCTGAACGGAGATGAGGTGATGATGGACAGCGCTAACCGCCAGTAGCGACGGGATGGCGGCATGGGTGTCGTCCACAAAACGGTCGCTCAGAATGATATAGTTCACTCCGTCCGTAACGGATTGCTCGGCTTTGTTGCACAGGTCGTTCAGGGCCTCTTGCAATCCGGCTTTTCCCTTGCTCACCTCGAATACGATAGGGAGTTTCACGGTATTGAATCCTTTATACCGGATGTTGCAGAGGATGTCCAGTTGGGTGTTGTTCAGCACGGGATGGGGCAGACGTACCATTTTGCAATGGCTTTCGCTGGGCACCAGGATATTCATTCCCACGGCCCCGATGTACTCGGTGAGCGACATGACTAACTCTTCACGGATAGGGTCGATGGCGGGATTGGTCACTTGGGCAAACTGTTGCCGGAAATAGTTGAACAGCAACTGCGGCCTGTCCGAAAGGACGGCCAGCGGCGTGTCGTTACCCATAGAGGCGATGGGTTCGGCCCCTGTGTTGCACATCGGCATGAGGGTGCGTTCTATATCCTCGCGCGAGAAGCCGAAGGTACGCAGCATACGGTCATAGCCGTCTATCCGGTTGTCTATCTTGCGTCCGCTTTTCAAGGTATCGAGCTCGATGCGGTTGGCAGACAGCCAGGCGCGATAGGGACGTGCCGATGCCAGTTGTTCTTTCAGTTCACCGTCATAATATATTTTACCCTGTTCGGTATCAATCATCAGTATCTTTCCCGGTTGCAGGCGCCCTTTCTCTTTAATCTCTCCCGGTTCGAAATCCATCACGCCTACTTCACTGGCTACTACCATCATGTCATTATTGGTAATGAGGTAACGGGCAGGGCGCAGACCGTTGCGGTCCAACATTCCTCCGGCAAACCGTCCGTCACTGAACAGCAGTGCGGCAGGCCCGTCCCAAGGTTCCATCAGGATGGAGTGATATTCGTAAAACGCTTTCAACTCTTCACTGATGGGGTTTTTGTCGTTGAACGATTCGGGTACCAGCATCGCCATGGCATGGGGCAGGCTCAGTCCCGACATCACAAAAAATTCCAGCACATTGTCCAGTGAGGCACTGTCGCTCATGCCCGGCTGGATAATGGGACGGATGTCTTTGATATCCCCTAGTGCCGGAGAGGAAAGGACACTTTCGCGCGCCTCCATCCAACCCCGGTTACCGCGGATGGTATTGATTTCGCCGTTGTGCGCTAACAAACGGAACGGTTGGGCGAGGCTCCATGTAGGAAATGTGTTGGTGCTGAAACGGGAGTGTACCAATGCCAATCCGCTGGTAAAGTAGGGTTGCGTCAGGTCCGGGAAGTACTCGCGCACTTGCATGGACGAGAGCATACCTTTATATATAATGTTTTTTGCCGATAGCGAAACGATGTAGAAGTCCGTGTGCCGCACGCGCTTTTCTATCTTCTTGCGGATGATGTAGAGGGTGCGTTCCAGACTGTCCGCATCTGTCACTCCGGTGATGAATACCTGTTTGATGTCCGGTTCGGTGGCCCGTGCGTCCTTTCCCAGGCAGGCGGGGTTGGTGGGCACATTGCGCAGGTGCATCAAGGTAAGTCCTTCGCGTTCTATTTCTTCAATCATAATGCTTAGGATGCCGGCCTGCTCTTTTTCGTCTTTGGGCAGAAATACGAGTCCGGTTCCGTATTTTCCTTTTTCGGGTACGGGGATGCCTTGCAGGAGGATGAATTCGTGGGGAATCTGTAGCATGATTCCGGCTCCGTCGCCGGTTTTGTTATCGGCTCCTTCCGCGCCTCGGTGGCGCATGTTTTCCAATACCTTTAATGCGGAGTCTACCAATTCATGCGACTTGTTGCCATGAATGTTGACTACCATGCCTACGCCGCAAGCGTCATGTTCGTTGGTTGCGTCATAAAGACCTGTTTGCTCTGTTTTTACCATTATTGCTATCTTTAGTTTATAATAATGCTGGTTTGTATTTCATATTGTTCTGCAAAAGTAGGTAATTTATTTCTTTTTGATGAAGAGTTGATGCTTTCTTTTGATAAAAAGATGCAGTCTTGCGTCTCTGTATTACAGTTTGTTGTGTATATGGCGTGTTTATTTAGTATTTGAAAGCTAGATTGTGAAAAATACTTTTAAATTGTAAGTTTGAATGTTTTTTTTCATGATTATCCGCCTATATACCACTAGATGATAAATGGAAATTTATGGATAGAACGCGGATTTATTTCGTTCTACAAATTAAAATTGGAACGCAAATGACACAAATTAATAACTGCACAGCATGGATATAAACCTGCCAGAGGTTAGATTTGTGTCATTTGCGTTCCGGTTTAACCGATAAATTAGTATTTGGTGGTATGGGGATAATCATATTAAATAATGTGGGAAACTTTAGTATATAATGTGTCGCCGCACCTTATATATCTTTTACAAACAGACCTGTTAAAACCGAGGTGTGTCAAAACTAAACTATCCGCTATATCCTCCTTGGGATTGGGCTGAAAAATCCTTCAGATGTTGCAGCCACTCCGCAAACCCTTTGCTGACGGGCGTTCCGGCTGAAGGATTCGGCCTTTTAATTGTTTCAGCCCGCTTGCAGATGTTTCAGCCGGTAAAAAGTAAGGTGTTATGAGATCTCGAAAACTGTCTTGAGAGTTTTTGAAAGCTGTCAAGACAGTTGCCGAAGACTCTCAAGACAGTTTCAAGACCTATCATTGTCCGGGTCGGACACGGAAAAAGACAGCTTTCCCGGCACAAAAAGAAGTAAGAGCTTGGAGAAAATGCCTGGTCGTTTTCCGGGAACAGTCGATAGCAAGTGGGGAAGTTGCCGGTCTTGCAGGCAGGTAAAAAAGATAAGTTCGTTTTTAAAAAAGGTCCTTT
>ERZ810243.369-NODE-369-length-13094-cov-8.23092_pt1 | contig 13094 bp, 9 predicted proteins | sample MGYA00520432_ERZ810243 | MGnify/ENA primary metagenome ERZ810243 (study PRJEB31588, sample SAMN03398929) | human gut metagenome | study: EMG produced TPA metagenomics assembly of the PRJNA231909 data set (A prospective, longitudinal analysis of the...
CTACACTCTTTCCCTACACGACGCTCTTCCGATCTGCATCGCAGAACTCCAGTTCGCCGCGCATGGCGCGTGCGGTCACTCCGGCAATCTCCTCACCGCAGCCAGCCACCACGCCCAACTCGTCGATAACCTCTTCGTCAATGAGCGTGGAGTCCACATCCATAACCAGCAGGCCGGGCTCGCTCAGCGTCGGCACAAAAACCGCAGAACCAGCCGTGCTCCCAACTTCGCTCTCGGCGGACTTGTCAATAAAATGCACATCTTCTTGCGTCATGCTCCTGATTCTGGGAAAACCTTGGGACAATGCCCTCTATGAGTTTTTCCATGGCAGCCGCCACCATTCTTGCGACCGACCCTACGCCCATCTGCACCACCACCGAACCCGGCCTGATAGGCACCATCACCGACTGGCTGATCATGCTGATGGAAACCATCGGCGGTATCGGCGTGGCCTTGGCCATCGCCCTCGAATCCATCTTCCCGCCCATCCCGTCCGAAGTCATTCTTCCGCTCGCCGGCTTCACCGCCGCACGCGGCACCTTGAGTCTGCCGGGCGCAATCATCTGGGCCACCATCGGCTCCGTACTGGGTGCCTGGACCTTGTACGGCATCTCCCGCTGGGTGGGTCTGCATCGCATCAATCTCGCGGCAGACAGAATCCCCGGCGTCAGCCGCAAAGACGTGAGCAAAGCCAACGACTGGTTCACCAAATACGGCACATGGTCGGTGCTCATCGGCCGTGTGATTCCCGTGGTGCGCTCGCTGATTTCGATTCCCGCCGGGTTCAACCGCATGAACTTCCTGCACTTCACCGGCTGGACCCTGCTCGGCTCGGCCGTGTGGAACACCATCCTCGTTTCCGCCGGTTACCTACTCGGCGACCAGTGGTGCTCGATTCAAGGCGCGCTCGGCGTGTTCGAGGACGTGGTCATCGCGGCCGTGATTGTGGTCATCGTATGGTTCGTGGTGCGAAAAGTGCGTACTGTGATACGTAACAGGAAATCCGCCGACGGCAACGAATAGGGTCTGCCGACTGCCATAAGTTGCCGAAAATCCCGGATAGAAGGGAAGCGAAGAACCCGCATGAGCGACACCGAAGATCTCGCCGCGCTGAACGATCGCCTGATGGCCAAGAACCATGCGCTCGCCGAAGCATTGAACCGTGCCGGCAAGGAACTGACCAAGGCGAAGTCACGGCTCGCCCAGCTCGCTCAGCCGCCGCTCACCTTCGCCACCATGGTCAAGGTCGATTCCACCCGCACCGACGCAGACGGCATCCAGCACGCGTCGGCCGAAGTCATTTCCGGCACCCGCCGCATGGTGGTGCCCGTGGCATCCAACGTCAACGCCGCCCGTCTGACCGCCGGGGCCACCGTGATGCTCAACGAGAAGCTCGTGCTGGTCGAGCAGCGCGACGCTGACACCGTGGGCCAGATTCGCAGTGTCAAGCAGGTACTTGACGATGGTCGACTGATCGTTACCGACGCCTCCGGCAATCCCGTGCTCATCCGCCGTTCCGGCGCGCTCGCGTATGCGGACATCAATCAGGGCGACCGCATCATCGTCGATCCGTCCGTCCGCCTCGCCATCGAAGCGCTGCCCGCCGAGGGCGACAAGGATCTGGTGCTGGAGGAGACCCCGGACGTCACGTTCGCCGACATCGGCGGCTTGGATAGTGAGATTGGTCGTATCAGGGATGCCGTCCAACTGCCGTTCCGGCATCGTGCGCTGTTTGAGCGCTACGATCTGAAGCCGCCGAAGGGCGTGCTGCTGTACGGCCCGCCCGGCAACGGCAAGACGATGATCGCCAAGGCCGTGGCGAACGCCCTGTGCGAGGGTGGTTACGATTCGAATGGCGACGGCTCGATCAGCCCGGCCGAAACCAGCGTTAAAGGCGTGTTCCTGTCCGTCAAGGGCCCGGAACTGCTCAACAAATACGTCGGCGAATCCGAACGGCTGATTCGCCTGATCTTCCAGCGCGCCCGCGAACGCGCCGCGGATGGCAATCCGGTGGTCGTTTTCATCGACGAAATGGATTCGTTGCTGCGCACCCGCGGCTCCGGCGTCTCCTCCGACGTGGAGACCACGATCGTGCCCCAGTTCCTCTCCGAACTTGACGGCGTGGAATCACTCGACAATGTGATGGTGATCGGTGCCTCCAACCGCGTGGACATGATCGATCCGGCTGTGCTGCGACCGGGGCGTCTCGACGTCAAGATTCGCGTCGGTCGGCCCACAACCAATCAGGCCATCGCCATCGTGGACCATTACCTCACCGACGACCTGCCTCTGGAAGATGGCGTCGACGCGCACGCCTTGTCCGCCGTGCTGGTGCATGACATCTACGGAACCTCCGAACGCCGCCATCTATGCGACGTGCAGGAGGAGAACGGCCAGTGGCATGCGCTCTTCCTGGCCGACGTGGTCTCCGGCGCGATGCTCAAGAACATCGTGGACCGGGCCAAGACCCGAGCGGTCAAGGAATCCATCGAAACCGGCTTGGACGTGGCACTCACCGTGCCGCTGCTCGCCGCCGCCGTGGAAGACGAATACCGCGAGACCCGCGATTCCATGACCGACGTGGACCCCGAACAATGGTCGCGCATCAACGGCATGGACCCGATCCGCCGCATCCGCACCGCCGAATAGCTCAAGCTCAAGGAGCACTATATGACCGTCAAACGAGTGATGGGCACCGAAACCGAATACGCGGTATCCCTGAACACCCCGGACCGCTACAACCCGGTGCAACTGTCCTTCGACGTGGTGAACGGCGCCGCGGACAGCCACAGCAAATCCATCCGCTGGGACTACCGGCAGGAGGACCCGGTCAACGACGCGCGCGGCACTCGCCTCGAACGCGCCGCCGCCCGCCCGGACATGCTCACCGACGCCCCACAACTCAACATCACCAACGTGATCGCCCCCAATGGCGGCCGCGTCTACGTGGACCACGCCCACCCCGAATACTCGGCACCGGAAACCACCGACCCGTTCGAAGCGGTCCGCTATGACCACGCCGGAGACCTCATCATGCAGGCCGCCACCGAACGCGCCCGCACACAGACCGGCACCCCCATCGCCCTGCATCGCAACAATGTGGACGGCAAGGGCTCCTGTTGGGGCACGCACGAGAACTATATGATGGCCCGCTCAGTGCCATTCGACTTGGTCACGCGCCTGATGACCCTCCACTTCGTCACCCGCCAGATCTACGCCGGCTCCGGCCGCGTGGGAATCGGCGAGAACAGCGAGATCCCGGGCTACCAGCTCAGCCAGCGCGCCGACTACATCCATGCCAAAGTCGGTCTGCAAACCACCTTCGAACGCCCGATCATCAACACGCGCGACGAATCCCACTCCACCGACGCATGCCGCCGCCTGCACGTCATCGTTGGCGACGCTAACCGCATGGAGGTACCGCAGGCCCTGAAACTCGGCACCACGAGCATGCTGCTGTGGCTGCTCGAACACGCGGACGAAGCCGGATTCGATCTGAACGTCTTCCTCGACGAGCTCGAACTGGCCGACCCGGTCGAAGCCATGCACACCGTCTCCCATGACCTGACACTGGGCGCAAGCCTGCCGCTGGCCAACGGCGGCGAAACCAACGCATGGCTTATCCAGCTCAAACTGCGCCAAGCCGTCTACCAGGTCGCCGCACTGGTCGAAGGCACCGACACCGCCGGCGAGCCCGCCTGGCCGGACAAATCCACCACATCCATCATGGCGATGTGGCAGCAGGCGCTCATCGACTGCGCCTCCATCCGCCATGCCGCCGACGATGACGAACGACTGGCCATGACCGGCGAGGCCAGCCGCATCGAATGGCTGCTCAAATGGCAGCTGCTCGAAAAACTGCGCCGCAAAATCACCGCGGCAGCTGCGCCCAGCGTGGCTAACGGATGGAATGATCCGCGACTGAAGGTCATTGAACTGAAATGGGCGGCGCTCGACCCCGCGGACAGCATCTTCACCAAACTCGAACCCCGCACCGAACGGGTGGTGAGCACCGCCGACATCGCACGCGCCGCCACCGAACCGCCGGCAGACACCCGCGCCTGGCTCAGGGCGAAACTCGTTGCACGATTCGGCGATGAGGTGGCCGCCGCCAGCTGGTCCCGACTCACTGTTCGCGACCCGCGCGCCGCAGACGAGGGCGAGGCTGTCGAATTCTACGGCAATGCCGGCCATATGGCCGCTACCGACCATCACCTGTTCTCCCTCGACATCTCCGATCCGCTCGCCTTCACCAAGGCGCACTGCGAAACCGAACTCAATTCAGCCGAACACGCCATCGATCTGCTGAAGTCGCTGGCCATCAACGCCGAACGATAGACTTGATAGCTATGGAAGAAACACGCGAAGAGACCCCACAGGACCTGCGCAACCTTGCGCTCAAAGTCGCCGGCCTTCTCGAAGAAGCCGGCCAGCATGCCCTCCACGACCAGCTCAATCCGCGTAACCTCGCCCAGTCGAGCACCGAGAACGCGGATCGTGGTCCCCGCTATAAGCTCGAAGTCGACAGCAAGATTATGCGCTTTATGAGCGCCAGAATCGCCGACATCGCCCACTTCGACGGCTTCTGGACCACCCGACCCGCCGAAAGCCGCCCCGGCCAGCGTTACTGGTACATCGGCAAGATCGACGGTGTGATCAACTACATACGCCGCATGAGCGAATGGACGGTAACCGCCGCCCTGTTCGAATTCGGCCCGGACAATGAGCCCAAGCCGATCATCGGCATCGTGCATGCCCCGGCCCTCGGCCTGACCTACCTGGCCGCCAGGGGAGCGGGTGCCGTGCGCATCCACAAAACCGCGGTCGGTGAGAAGCGCGACAAGGTCGTGCCGTCGATGACCTCCTCGCTGGACGGTTCCGTGCTGAGCTACGGCATGTCCTTCCTGCCCGACGAATCGCAGCGCGCGCTCGACGTGGCCTCCTCGCTCGCCGGACGCCCGGCCGACATCAAGCGTGTGGGCCCCGCCTCGCTCGACCTGTGCAAAGTGGCCGACGGCACCTATGACGCCTACTTCGAGCCGATGCTGCACGTGTGGGATATCCCCGCCATCGCCGCCGGCACCGTGGTGGTTTGGGAGGCGCAGGGTACGCTGAGCCGTTGGGACGGCGAACGTATCCACTGGCGTCACGATAACGATGTAGTGGCCTCCAACGGACTCATCATCCGTGAACTGCAGCATTACCTGCAGCAGTATCCGTGGCCCGACTCCATCAACCAGCGATAATTTTTTTGACTCCTCCGGCTCCCCTCGGGTGAGGGGAGCCGTCGGCCGAAGGCTGACTGAGGGGAGTTTGACAGCCCAAAAAGAAGACAACATGCCACAACAATTCGAACAACCTCAAGCACAGCAGGCCGCGACCCAGGAAGACGACGCCCTCGCCACCACGCAGGCCGCCGCCCGAACCGAGTCCACCGACCAGGCCGACGTGTTGGACGACATCCTCGACGACATCGAATCCACCTTGGAAACCAACGCCGAGGAATACGTCAACAGCTTCGTGCAAAAAGGCGGCGAGTGATGCCCCAACTGCGTGACAGCGGCACCCGCTCCCTGCACGCCACGGAACCCGTACCATCCGCCGAGATGGACGGGTTCTGCCGTATTTTCGGCGTCGAAACCGAATACGGCGTGGCCGTCACCGGTGCCGAACGCCCCGTGGACGCCGGCCAGGTGGCGATGACCATGTTCCAGCCCATCGTCTCCCGTTCCCGCTCCACCAACACGTATCTGGCCAATGGCTCACGTCTGTATCTGGACGTCGGATCCCATCCCGAATACGCCACCGCCGAGGTCCGTGACCCGCGCGAGGCCTTGGGGCAGGATCTTGCCGGCGAACATGTGATGCGCAATCTGGCCCTGAAGGCCCAGCGCAAGCTGCGCGAATCCTACAGCGAACACGCCACGATCCACGTGTTCAAAAACAACGTCGACTCCGCCGGCCACGCCTTCGGCTGCCACGAAAACTACCTGGTCCGCCGCTTTGTGCCGTTGGAGACCATCGAACACCAGCTGCTGCCGTTCCTTATCACCCGACAGCTGTACACCGGTGCCGGCCGCATGACACCGGATGGCTTCCAGATCACCCAGCGTGCGGACTTCCTGGACGAGGCCGTCTCCTCGGCCACCACCCGCTCCCGCCCGATGGTCAACACGCGCGACGAACCGCACGCCGACCCCGACTCCTTCCGCCGGCTGCATGTGATCATCGGCGACTCGAACCGTTCGCAATGGTCCACATGGATGAAGCTCGCCGTCACGCACCTTGTGCTGTGCGCAATCGAAGATGCCTTCCGCCTCGGCACCCCGTCCGGTTTTGAACACTGCGCCTTCGCCGACCCGGCTGCGGCCAATCGCACGGTCAGCCGATTCCTCGACGACCCGCACGCCGAACTGACGCTCGAATCAGGCGAATCCGTGTCCGCACTGGGTCTGCAGCGCCGGTATTATGCGGCAGTCAAGGCCTTCATCGAAACCCATGGCGATGCGCTGGCAAGTTCGCTGCCGGCCACCACGATCGTCACGATTATGGGGGAGTGGAGCCGCGTTCTGGACGCGCTGGAGCGTGGTGCATACGATGCGCTCGCCGACCGCGTGGACTGGGCCGCCAAGAAGCGTCTGTTCGATGCGCTCAAACGCCGTCGCCCGGACGTCACCTTCGCCCAGATGGAACAGCTTGAGCTTGACTACCACGACATCGCCAATGGCCGCCTGTACGGTTCGCTGACTTCCCGCAACCAAATGCGTGAGCTGCTGACAGGAGACGACGTGGAATACGCCGTGCACAACCCGCCGACCGACACCCGTGCCGCCCTGCGTGGCCGGTTCGTGGACGCGGCCCTGAACGTCGGAGCCCAGTTCTCCGCCGACTGGACCCACCTGACCCTGACCGCCCCCGAACGCCGGGAAGCCATACTCCTCGATCCCTTCGAGGCCGAGCCCACCCCGGAATTCGAGCAGCTTATGGAAGCGCTGTAGATTCCACAGGAGTTCTTCACCAGCAAACCATTCAAGCTGGAGTCCGACAACTCGCTTTCCATTGATGCGGCCGTGGAACATCTGCTGAGGCAGGCAGCGCCGCGGCAAAGGGAGAATCCGGGCAACCATGTACGTCGGCACCGTCCTGCCGCCCTCCTGTTTCGCCGCAACTGACTACACCGACGGGTTCGGGCGTTTCATCACGAGAACGCCATTGCGATGCACCGTATACGCGCCGCCGTCACTGCCCCGTTCCGCCCGGAACAGGACGATCGGCTCCCCTGCGATGTCGCGCAGTTCGACATCCGATTTGCCACGTGTCAGATAGAAGTCGAATATGGCGTCGTCGGATTGACGCACGGTGTGCAGAACGTCAGAGGTCACGCCGCTGGCGGGCGACCGCAGGTTGGCTTCCGGCTGCCGGCCATCCTGTGGTCGCGCGGCAAGCCAGCCTCCCACGAATCGCGTCAGATCGCTCACGCCCAGATCGCAGCCGAGGAAATACGCCTCCCCTTCGCCGTACGTGTTGCGGGTGATCGCGGCCGTGCCGTCAAGCTCCCATTCATCCGCTTCTTCGCCGGCATACGAGGCAAGCACCTGCACATGCGGTCCGGCGATGGTCACGTCGTTCTGCCACAGGCGGGTCACGGCACCGTCCATCGTGGGCGAATCCCCGGTGGATGCCAGCCGAATCTCGCTCGGCTCGCCTTCCGCCTCGGTACCGAGAATGTTGAATTCCTCGCCACGAACGCCCAGCATCGAGCGCAGCAGTCCATCGCCCGCACCGGGGTATCCGCCGAGCCACGTGTGGAAGCGCTCGTCGAGCAGACCGGTCGCGTAACCGACCACCACACGGCCTCCAGCCTGCACGAAACTGGCCAGCCGTCGCGTATCGGCGTCGCTCAGCATCAGCACGGTCGGCAGGACGATGGTCTTGTATGAACTCCAGTCGTAGGCAAGCGGCACGATGTCGGCGCGGGCACCCGCGTTCAGGAACGCGCGGTACCAGTCACGCACGTCATGCCAATGGTTGAGTTTCATGCTCGGCAACGTCTCGGAGCGGGTGGCCCACTCCGAGACGGCGCTGAAAAGGATCGCCGTGTCCGCATGCGCCAATTCGCTTCCCTGGACACCGGCATCGGCGAGCGCTTGCAACGTCGCGCCCAGTTCGCATACCTGACGGAACAGTTTCGTGTCCTCGCCGGCGTGCGGAACCATGGCGGAATGGAACGCTTCGGCGCCGAATGCGGATGCACGCCATTGGAAGAAGTTGATGGCGTCGGCGCCCATGGCCACGTGGGCCAGGGAGTCACGCACCGTTTCCCCGTTGCGTTTGCGGGTGTTCAGAGGTTTCCACTGCACCGCCGAAGTGGAATGTTCCATGACGTACCATGGTTTGCCGAGCGCCAGCGAATCCACGAGCGCGTCGGAACAGGCCAGCTCGTCGAGGTGGGACTCGCCTTCGTGGAAGTAGTGGTCGTTCGACACGAAATTCACTTCCTCCGCCCAAGCGGCGTAGTCCATGCAGCATTGGTCGGTGGAGATCATGAAGTTCGTGGTGAACGGCTTGTCGGGGCAGATTTCGGCGATCGCGTCACGTTCGGCTTTGTAGAAGTCAAGCAGCATGTCGTTGCCGAACCGTTCAAAATCAAGCTTCTGACCGGGATTGACCATCGAGTCGGCACCCATGAATCGCGGGATGAGGACTTCGTCGAAACCGGTCATCTCCTGTCCCCAGAACGTGGTGCCCCACGCTTGGTTGAGCGCGCCGATGGTGCCGTACTTGCGGCGGCACCATGTGCGGAAGGCTTCGAGCGCATTGTCGGAGTAGTCGTCGCGGTTGTTCCACCCGTATTCGTTGCCCATATGCCATGCCGTCACATACGGGTTGGCGCCGTAGCGTTCGGCGAGTTTGCGGCATAGGGATAGCGCGTATTCCTTGAACACCGGGCTGGTCGGGCTCCAGGATTGGCGCGAACCGGCGTTGACCGGGTGACCGTACTTGTCTCGCGGAAGAACCTCGGGATGGTTTTCGTAGAGCCACAGGGGCGCGGTCGCCGTCGCGGATGCCAGATCGACCGCGATGCCGGCCTGACCGAGCTTGTCGATGATGCGATCGAGCCAGTCGAAATCCCAATGGTCTTCGGTGGGCTGGAGGCGATCCCAGCTGAAGATGGCAAGGGCCACGGTGTTGACGCCGGCCTGGCCCATCAGGCGGATGTCGTCATCCCAGATTTCCTCCGGCCATTGGTCGGGATTGTAGTCGCCGCCGAAAGCGATGCCGCGTCCGTCCGCGGTCAGCAGTTTCGGCCATGCGAAGTCACGTCGCGCACGCACGGTTACCTCCTTTGGCAGGTGGCGCAGGGCCACGGCCCATATCGGATACCAGCTGATACTAGCTGATGGATACTCCTGGCCGATAGTCGACACACCGCCGGTTCCGGCCCCTCTGACTTGCCGATCTTCCTGACCATACTCGATGGAGTCGGTCAGGGAAAGAATGGCTGTTACCATGATGAACGTACCGGAAACGTAGAAAAGCATCGGCGTGACTTTGATTCGACAAGCGAGCAACCAGTACCGTGGACTCTGCATCGGACCCAACTACTGGCCGCTCGCTCATCGACAGGTTGTGCACCAGTAATCGGTTAGCGCGAAAGGTGATGCTCGCGCTTTATGAGCACAAGCACGCCGGCCAACAAGATCGTCATCATTGCGATGACGGCGACCGGGACCACATCGGCACCAGTGGAAGCTGTTGCGTCCGGGCCGGCATTCGTCTGTCCCTTGCCATGGCCATCGCCCTTCTGCCCTTGCTGGCTTCCGGACTGTCCACCTTGGCTTCCGGTCTGGTTGCCGGCACCGGGTTTGGTGTCGGGCTGTTCCGGCTTGGGGAACGCGGCATTGTATGCGGCAGCGAGTCTGCCTGCCAGAGAGCCACTATCCGACGGATCGCCGAATTGCGCTTTCACAAACAACCGCAAACGCCCCGGCGCTCATAACGAGCGACCGGGTACGTTTCATATCCCCTGCGTCATGACACGATGTGGTCGTGTAATAGGTTCCTGTAGTCCTTAGGCTTCTGTTTTCTCTATGCTCGGTCGTCATAGGTCTGTTCCTCCGACGGTGCGGCTCTGCGAATGAAATCACCCATGCCGGGAACGGTGAATGCCAAGAGCCCACGTTCTGGCGCATATGCCAGCCCGGAATCGATGATGCCTTTTCTGACCCGTACGACATCCGCAGGCGGCCGTCCCAGTCGTTCCGCGATCTCCGCCGAGCTGCACACGCTTTTTTCGAGCGAGGCCATGGCCCGCATGTATTCCCGTTCCAGTGGGCGGGCCCGTTGCCAGCGTGATTCGTATAGGCCGCTGCCCAGTGATGCCTGCGCTATGGGTTCGCCCTTGATGACGGCGGACAATGGGATTGGCGATGATTCGGATTCATCGAAGGCTGCAGAACCATATGCTTGGATGAAATACGGATACCCCTTGGAGAGCTCTATGAGACGGTTCAGGGCATCGTCGTCGAATCGCACATTGATCTTGCTGATGGTCTTTTCGAAGCATTCCCTGGTCTCGTCTTCAGGGAGCCGTCCGATTCGCTTGTACTGGAACAGGCGTTCGGCGTAGGAGCGTGATTTGGTAAGAACGCCGGGAAGGTTGGGCAGTCCCGCCGCGATGACGTAGAAGGGCAGATCCTCCTGTCCCATGCTGTGCTGCAGTCCGATGATGGTGCCCATCAGGTCGCTGGACATCACTTGGAACTCGTCGATGAACAGGAACAGGCCCGATCCTTCCTTTTTGAGTTCGCGGCATAGTTCCTCGACCATCATTTCGAGTCGCAGCGAGTCGCTGGATATGCCTTTGTCCTCGTTGCCGAACCCGATTGACGTTTTGATTACCCCGAGTTCGAGGGAAACCTCGTTGACGTGTTTGAGGGAGTCGAGCATTTTCTGTCGGAGTGTTCCTCTTCTCTCGCGCAGTATTGCTTTGGAGATGCCGTCGAAGAGGAGTTCGTAGTCGTGGGTCTCGTTTCCCGTGGCTTCCATGCGGACGGTAATGAGTCCCTGGCTGGCGGCCATGTCTTTCATTCTCAGCAGGAGCACGGTCTTGCCGACGCCTCTCAGCCCGCTGTAGACCAGTCCGCGGTCGGAGTATCCCGCTTTTGTTCTGGCGATGATTCTGTCCATGATTTCGAGTTCCTGCTCGCGTCCTACGAGTTCCTTGGGTTGTCTTCCCGCTCCGGGCGCGAATGGATTGAGGGCGTGCATCGCTTCTTTGCGTCTGGCTGAATCCACGGTGTTCATGTGCGGTTCCTTTGGCCTTCCATAAGTTCTAGGTAAAAATATACACTTATATACACATATATACATGAATATGTGAGTTCAAGCGAACTGATGCTACGCCGGCTCGTCCCCGTCCCCATCAAACTTGTGCTCATCCTCGTAGGCAACGATGCCCATATCGCCTCGATGGAGTTTCTTGAATGTTTCAGCAACTCGCGCCTGCTCATCATCGACAACAGGGAGCTCGCGGCTAAGCATGTCAGCGGACTGTCCAACGCAAGGCTCGAGGCCGTGAACAACAGGATCAAGACCACCATCAAGATCGGCTACGGCTACCGGAACCTCGACAACCTCATCGCCCTGGTCATGCTCAAATGCGGCGGACTCAACCTCCAACTCCCCGGACGCCAATAGACAGTAAGCAAGACAGATGATTCACACCCACACAAACACCCGAAGAGCCCCTTTAATCATGGGTGAGCATGCACGTCGGATCCGTAAGGCCGTTCCCAAGTGTTGGCCACGTGGTCCGCTTTGTGATTGTATGGGACCGACTCCAGCTATCGATTGTGCGACTCTCCTGATGATTTTATTTGCTTCGTTACTGCGTATTCTGCACTCCACATGTGCGAAACGTTGGAATTCCGCCAAAATTTTATTTGCCTGGTATTTGCTTGGGTGGGTTACACTGGATGGAAAAGAACTTGAGATAACGACTTGGCAGAGGGGCCGCGGAAAGGATAAGCATCATGCCGGAAGATTACGTTGAACTGGTGAAACAACTCATCGGTCACGTTTCAGAGACGCAGACGATTGAGTTCAAGGATTCCAATGCCCGATTCGAGATGATTGGCCGTGATATTGCGGCACTTGCTAATTCCGCAATTGTGGAGGGGCAAGATTATGCGTATATGGTATGGGGTGTTGAGGATTCGACGCATGCCATTATCGGGACATCATTCGATCCGCTGACGGCAAAAAGGGGCAATCAGGAACTAGAAATTTGGCTCCGTGTAAAACTCTCCAGCAATGCTGAGTTTCGATTCCTCTCAGTCGATGTAGATGGCAAACATGTCGTTGTGCTGCGTATTTGGCCGGCAGCCGGTTATCCGGTGTCGTTCGATAATGTCGAATATATTCGTTCAGGAACCTCGACCCAACCTCTGCAGAAAAATTCCCAACGTGAACAACGATTGTGGGATTTGACTCGATCAGGAGCATTTGAGGATCAGATAGCATTGCGCTGGCTAAGCCGCGATGAAGTGCTGCATAAAATCGATTGGGCTCGTTACTTTACTCAGACCGGTATTCCAGTACCGGAAGGTGGGTCGTCCATACTTCATTATCTCGTTACAGATAACATCGTGAAGACGTTAGATAGCGGGCAATACGCTGTAACCAATCTCGGGGCGTTGTTGTTCGCGGCGAATATGGATGATTTCGAGACCGTCTCGCGTAAGGCCATTCGCATTATTCGCTACTCGGGCAAAGATCGGATTGCGGCGACTCGTTCCAAGATTTTCCTAGGTGGATATGCCTATATTGACGGTGTCATGGATTACATTCAGGCGTTATTGCCGGAGCAAGAAGTGATTGATAAGGGATTGCGTGTAACCATGAACGGTTATCCTGAATTGGCGATTCGTGAACTCGTGGGCAATATGCTCATTCATCAGGATCTTACGATACGAGGCGGTGGTCCTCTCGTGGAGGTTTTTGATGATCGTGTTGAATTTTCTAATCCAGGTGCATCCCTGATTCAGGTGCCGAGGCAGATCGGAAGAGCGTCGTGTAGGGAAAGAGTGTAG
>ERZ810243.378-NODE-378-length-12895-cov-5.37111_pt1 | contig 12895 bp, 11 predicted proteins | sample MGYA00520432_ERZ810243 | MGnify/ENA primary metagenome ERZ810243 (study PRJEB31588, sample SAMN03398929) | human gut metagenome | study: EMG produced TPA metagenomics assembly of the PRJNA231909 data set (A prospective, longitudinal analysis of the...
GACTGGAGTTCAGACGTGTGCTCTTCCGATCTAGCATCGCCGCGCCCCAGCAGACAAGGCCCGTGAACAGCAGCGTCCCCACCGGCAGGCAGAACGCCGTCACCGCACCGCCCAGCAGCTCGCCCTGAGGCGTTTTGGGCAGGCGGGAGCGGAGGAATTTTTCCAGCCGGGAGATGGCTTTTCCCATGTACACCACCGGGTGGGGCAGCCATGCCGGGTCGCCGAAAATGGCATCCAGCACGAAGCCTCCCAGCACAGCCCAGGCGGTCATCATACGCCGGCCTCCGCGTCTTTCGTGTACTGCACGGTCTTCACGAGGCGGAGCTGGCGCTTCTCGGCCCAGTCGGCGGCATCCAGCACATAGCCGCCCGCGTTGGGGCCGCACCACGCATAATAATCGCGCCTGGGCAGGGCGTACCGCTCCATCGCCGCCATCTGGGTGCCGCCGTGAGCCAGGATGACCAGCAGCTCTTCGCCGTCGGCCAGCGCCTTGTCCACCAGAGCAGAGAAGGCATTGCAGATGCGGTTCGAGAAGTCGTCCTTCCGCTCACCGTCGGGGCATTTGCTCTCGCAGTTGGCCTGCACCCACGCCTGATAATCGGCGTCGTGCTCCATCTCGACGTAGTTTTTGCCCTCGAAGCTGCCGAAGCACATCTCCTGCAGGTCCTTCACGACCACAAGCTCTGCCTCCGGGAAGAGCACCCGGGCCGTCTGGGCCGTCCGCTGCAGCGGAGTGATATAGACCACCTTCGGGTCGATGTCGGCCCGGCGCAGCTGGCTCAGGCCCTCCGCCGAGAGCGGGATGTCGCGCTGGCCCTGATAGCGCTTCTGGGCGTTGTATTCGGTCAGGCCGTGACGCAGCAGATAGATCAACATTGGGGTAATTCTCCTTTCAATACCGTCGGGATGCCGCAGAACATCTGCACCACGCAGTCGGCGCGCTCTGCCAGCAGGCAGGCCAGCCGTCCGGCGGCCTCCCGCCCGGCGCGCTCCTCAGCATCCATCGGGACAACACCGCCGCCGACCTCGGTGGCGATGACAATATCATATTCCGCCAGCTCCCGGGCCAGCGTTTCGAGCTGCTCCGGGGTCTGAGTCTCGGCGGCGGCGTCCTGCACATCGGCGATGACGCTGCCCCGGAAGTTCCGCGCAAAGGTGCGCTTGCCGCTGTAGAGCGGCCCTGTAATGAACATCATTTACAGCACTCCTCCCCACTGGCTGACGGCCAGCGCCGCCAGCATCCACAGCTCGGCCCGCTGTAAAAACCACCCGGCCAGGTCGCCGGTGATGCCGCCAAACTGCTTTTTTGCTACGAAATCATAGCGCCACAGCGCCAGAAGCGCTGCTGCCGCCAGCCCGCCGCCGCCCAGCGCCGTCAGCGCCAGGACGAGCAGAGCCGACAGGCCGCAGAGGAAGCGGCGGACGGTCTGCTTGTCGGCCGCTGTGGCGAAGGTATGGGCGAGGCCGGTATCCTTCGCCAGCGGGAATGCCGCTACGGCAAAGCCCGACAGCGCCCGCTCCAGCACCAGCGCCAGCGTCCAGCACAGGCCCACCCGGGGCGTGAACCGCACACTGCCGCAGAGGCCGAAGTAAGCCGCAAAGTAGCAGCACAGCCGGATGACAGCGAAGGCCCCACAGTGGGAGTCTTTCAGGATCTCAAGCTTTTTTTCGCGGTCGCCATAGCTCGAGAGGGCGTCCGAGGTGTCGGCATAGCCGTCGAGATGGATGCCGCCGGTGACGGCCACCGGCACGAGGCAGAACGCCGCCGCCCGGGCCAGCTCCGGCAGGGGCAGGACGCCGCAGAGGCACCACAGCCCGCCACACACCAGCCCGATGAGGGGGAAGGCGCACATGGCGTACCGCATATTTTTTTCGTTCCACTCGAACTGCGGCACCGGCAGGGCCGAAAACATCGCAAAGGCCACCGCGATGGTCTGCAAAACAGTCACAGCTTTTCTCCTCCTTTGTAGTACACCGGCAGGCCGCAGACCACCCGGCAGACGTTGTCCGCCCGGGCGGCGAAAGCGTTGTTCACCTGCGCCAGCGCCAGCAGATACTGGTCGGTGTCGCCCGCGTAGTCGGCACCGCCGCTGAACACCTCGTTCGATACGACGATAAGGTGATCGCACCCGGCGGCGAGGCGTTCCAGCCCGACCAAAACGGCCTCGGCGGTGTGCTTTCCTGCCCCGCCGGGGCTGTAAAGCTCGTTGGCAACGAGGTTGCCGAGGTCTTCCAGCAGGACGGTCCCCCGGCCGGGCAGAGCCAGACGGTCGAGGTGGAGCGGGCATTCCAGCGTTTCGAACTGCTTTTGCGCCCGCATTTTCCGGTGCTTTTCCACCCGGGCGGCGCACTCGGCATCCCAGACCTGCATGGTGGCGAGGTAATAGCGGGGCAGGCCGGTCTTGAGCACAAGGCTCTCGGCGTAGGCGCTTTTGCCGCTGGCCGCGCCGCCGAGCACCAGCGTCAGCATCCCGCACCCCCCTGCGGCGTGTAGGCTTCGATGCCGCCCTCTTCAAAGGAATAACAGCCATCGTAGACGGCCAGCGCCATATCCCACAGCGGGATGGCGGCCACCGCGCCGGTGCCTTCGCCCAGATGCAGGCCCGCCGTGATGAGGGCTTTTTTGTTCAGAGCATCCAGCACCAGTTTTGCGGCCGGTTCAGTGGAGCAGTGGCTTGCAAAAACAGCCTTGGCCGCCGCCGGGCAGAGCCGGACAGCGCAGAGCGCCGCCACACAGCTGATGAAACCGTCGGCCAGCACCGGCACACCTTCCAGCGCACCGCCGAGGAAGACGCCGCAGAGCCCGGCAATATCGAAACCGCCCAGCTTTGCCAGCACGTCCAGTGCATCGGCAGAGTCGGGCTGATTTTTTGCGATGCCGCGATGGATGGCGTCGATCTTCCGGGCAAGTCCCTCGTCCGAAAGGCCCGCGCCCCGGCCCGTCATCACTTCGACGGGCTGGCCCAGCAGCACAGCGGCCACGGCGCTGGACGTCGTGGTGTTGCCGATGCCCATCTCACCGGTAGCCAGCAGGCCGACGCCCGCCTTCTTCTGCTCCTGCACCAGCCGGATGCCCCTGCCGATGGCCTCCACAGCCTCAGCCCTGCTCATAGCCGGGCCGAAGGTGAAGTCCGCTGTGCCGGGGGCGATGCGGCAGTCGAGGACGCCCGGGACCGGTTCGCCCGCGATGCCCATATCCACCGGCACCACCTCGCACCGGGCGGTCTGTGCCATCCGGCAGACGCTGGTGCGGCGGGCGGCGAGGTTCTCAGCCACGGCGCGGGTCACGCTGCTGTCGGTCTGGCTGACGCCCTGGGCCACCACACCGTTATCGGCGCAGAGCACCAGCACCGCCCGGCGGGAAATATCCAGCTTTGCGCTGCCGGTGAGGGCGGCGGCATCCTCGATGGTCGTTTCCAATCCGCCCAGCCCGCCCAGCGGCTTTGCAAGGCTGGCCCAGTGGGCGTGCGCCGCCGCCCGGGCGGCTTCGTCCGGCGGCGTGATGGCCGCACAGAGGGCGGCGAGTTCTGTCTCAGTCATGGTCTCTCCTGTAATTTTCAGCCGCGGCGGCAAAGCGCTGCGGCAGGGGCGTACCCGCCCAGTACAAATGCGGGAAGCCCGCATAGAAATGCTCGTCTATAAATCCGCACCGCCACTCTGCGCCGCCCACCGGCTTTTTTGCCGCGAGGGCCGTGCCGTTGGCGGTGGAATCCCAGTGGTGGAATTCGTGGATGGGAAAGCTCTCCCCGGCCCGGAAGAGCATACTGTCCGAGTCTGCGCTCAGCGCGGCGTAGCCGAAGCGGACGAGACGTCCGGCATCTTTTGCTTCGCCCGGCAGAACGCCCGCCATCGGCCAGCTCTGCCCCTCGGCGTCCGTGAGGCTCTGCCCCAGATAGAGGAAGCCTCCGCACTCTGCCGCCGCGGGCAGACCGGACTCGATTTTTTGCTTTATCTCGCGCAGAAGCGAGGTATTTTTACTCAATTCTTTTGCGTGAAGTTCCGGGTAGCCGCCGGGCAGATACAGCCCGCCGATGTTTTCCGGCAGAGCCGTGTCGCGGAGGGGGCTGAAAAAGACCACCTCTGCCCCGGCGTCCCGGAAGGCCTCCAGCGTCTCGGCGTAGGTAAAGCAGAACGCCTCGTCCTGCGCCACGGCGATGCGGACGCGGGCCGGAGGCGTCTCCGGCCGCACCGGCAGGGCGGGCGGCTCCTTTTCGCAGAGGGCAAGCAGGCGGGGCCAGTCGATGTGCTCCTCTGCCGCGTCGGCCAGAAGGGCCAGCTTCTGCTGTAAATTTTCCACTTCCGCCGCCGTGTAGAGGCCCAGATGGCGGGAACCGATGACAGCCTCCGGGAGTTTCGGCAGAAAGCCCAGCACCGGCAGACCCGTCTCTTTTTCCAGCATCGGGGCCAGCAGAGCGTGCATCCGGGCCGTGCAGTTGTTCAGCAGGATGCCTGCGATGTGGCTGGGGGTGCGGAAGTTTACGAGCCCCTTCAGCTCTGCGGCCAGCGTCAGGCTCTGACCCTTTGGCTCTGCCACCAGCAGCACCGGCAGACCCAGCGTGTCGGCCAGATGCCACGCGCTGGCCCTGTCGCTGACGCCCCCGAGGCCGTCATAAAAGCCCATGGCTCCCTCGCACACCGCCGCACCGTGTCCGGCGGCACCCCTCGCGTAGAGGGTGCGCACCGTCTCGGGCGCAGAGAAAAAGAGGTCGAGGCTGCGGCTCTCCACCCCCAGCACGGCCCGGTGGAACATGGGGTCGATGTAGTCCGGCCCGCTTTTGAAGGCGCAGGGCGCACAGCCCCGCCGTTTGAGGGCCATGAGCAGGGCGCAGGTCATGGTGGTCTTGCCGCTGCCCGAGCGGGGCGCCGCCAGCAGAAACTGTATCATGTCATTCTCCTGTGATGAGGTAGATGGGGTTCTGGGCCATCATCAGATGCAGCCCGCCCACGGCCTTGGCCCGGCTGACGGCGATCTGGCTCACCTGCACGGTCCGGCCTTTGGCCGTCAGCGCGGCCACCGCCGCCGAAAGCGTCTCAAGGGCGATGGCCGACACGCAGATGCGGGCGTCGGGGTTCTTATCCAGCGCGGCGTCCACGATGGCGGCAAGGCTGCCCTTGCTGCCGCCGATGAAGATAGCATCCGGCGCGGGCAGGTCCGAAAGGGCGGCGGGGGCAAGCCCCTCCACGAGGACGAGGTTCCGGGTCCTGAATTTTTCGCGGTTGGCTTTGATGAGCGCACAGCCCTCCGGCCTGCACTCCACCGCGTAGACCCGGCCTCGGGGCGCGGCCAATGCCAGCTCCACGCTGACGCTGCCCGTCCCGGCCCCCACGTCCCACAGGATGTCTTCCGGGCGGACGGCCAGCTTCGCCAGCACAGCGGCCCGGACTTCCTGCTTGGTCATGGGAACATCGCCCCGCTCGAAGGCTTCGTCCGGCAGGCCCGGGGCGCGGCGGGGCAGCACCTCCGCCGCCTCCACGAGAAGGACGCTCAGGCTGTTGAAGCGGCCTGCGGCCAGCTCTTTGACGCTGCCGCGGAAGAGCTTTTCTTCCGGCGTGCCGAGGCACTGGCCCACGACGCCCTGCACGTCCCCGAAGCCCTCTGCCGCCAGCTGGGCGCAGAGGGTGGCGGGGTCTTCGCTGCCGCCGGTGAGGAAGAAGGTGGGTCTTCCCTGCATACACTCGGCCACCGGGTCACAGGTGCGGCCATGGGCCGAAACAAGGTTCCACCCCTGCCATGGACGGCCCAGCGCCGCCGCCAGCAGCTGGATGCTGGAAAGGCCGGGCAGCACCCGGGCGCGGACGCCGAGGGCCTCCAGCTTTTCCATCATGGAGGACGCGCCGGAGTAAAAGCCGGTGTCGCCGCTGTAGACCAGCACGGCGTTCTCTGCGCCGGAAGTCTGCAGCAGCTCTGCCACCTCGTCGGGGCGGTAGGCGGCGGCGCGGTTCTCGGTGCAGCCGGCAGGCAGAACTGCCAGCAGACGCCGTGCGCCCAGGATGAGGTCGGCCTGCCGCAGTGCGGCCAGGCCCTGAAGGGTCAGGTTCTCCGGCTGGCCGGAGCCCATGCCGATGAGTGTCACGTTCATCTTATCATCTCCTTGCAGCGTTTCAGCACCTCGGAAGCCGTCTCGCCCTGCTCGGGCGGGCGGCGGATGACCACCAGCTGCGCCCCGGCGGCAGAGGCGGCGGCGGCTTTTTCGTCGAAGCCTCCGGCTGCGCCGCCGTCCTTTGTGACGAGCCAGCGGATATGGAACTGCTCCATCATGGCCTGATTGAGGGCAAAGCTGAAGGGGCCCTGCATGGCGATGATGTTGCGGTGGGGGATGTTCGCCGCCTCGCAGGCCGCGATGCTTTCCAGCGTGGGCAGGACGCGGGGGTAGAGCCGCTCGGGCGGGATGGCCGCAAACTGCGCCAGCTCCTTGGCCCCGGTGGCCAGCAGAAGATTCCCCTCTTCTGCGGCCAGCGCCTCGGCTGCCTGCTTTGCGCTCTCAAAGACGAGACAGTTTTCCGGCAGCGGACTGGCCGGGCGCAGCAGGCGGAGATATTCCACCCCGGCCTTCTCTGCCGCTGCTTTGATATTTTTGGTCGCCTCCACCGCATAAGGGTGGGTGGCGTCGATGCAGAGGGCGGCATCCCCCAAGAGCGCAGCCATCTCATCGGGCAGGAGCCGCCCGCACCGGACGGTGACGCCGGGGGTGCTCCCCTGCTCTTCCTGCCCCAGCAGGGTGGCCACGCTGACGGTGACTTCGATGCCCAGCGCCGCCAGCTGGCGGGAAAGCTCCCGTCCCTCGGTGGTGCCGCTGAAAACGACGACGTTCATCGGCGGTACCCCCTCGGCGTGACCATCCGCCCGCTCAGCGCGCGGGTGGCGGCGTTGCCCACAAAGACGGTGGTGAACATATCCACCTCGGTATCCCGGAGCTGGCTGAGGGGCAGGATGTGCTTTTCCTGCCCTTCCCGGCCGATGTTCCGCACAGAACCGCAGAGGGTGTCCGGGGCTTTGCCGTTGGCCAGCAGGATGTCCACGGCCCGGCGCAGATAGTCCGGGCGGCCCTTGGAGGAGGGATTGTACAGCGCCAGTGCGAAATCGCCCTGAGCGGCGCAGGCCAGACGCTTTTCGATGACCTCCCACGGCGTGAGACGGTCCGACAGCGAGATGACGCAGAAATCGTGGGCCAGCGGGGCGCCCAGCACGGCGCCGCCGCTGAGGGCGGCGGTCAGGCCGGGGACGACCTCCACATTGACATCCGGGTACTCTTCGGCCAGCTCCAGCAGCGGGCTGGCCATGCCGTAGACCCCGGCGTCGCCGGAGCAGACCAGCGCCACGTCCCGGCCCGCCCGGGCGGTGTCCAGCGCCCAGCGGCAGCGGTCGATCTCCCGGGTCATGCCGGTGGTGTAGCACTCTTTTTCCGGGTAGAGGGGGCGCACAAGGTCGATGTAGACCGTATAGCCGCACAACACCTCGGCCTGCTGCAAGGCGCTCTGCGCCTGCACGGTCAGAAACTGTCCGCCGCCGGGGCCAAGCCCCACGACGAACACGGTCTTTTTACTCTCACTCATTGCTCTGTCCTCCAATCGGGTGCAAAGGGGCGGACGGCCAGCGCCAGCGTCACGCCGCCGCCTGCCGTTTTGGGCAGAAGGAGCGTCCCGCCCGAGGCTTTTACCGCCGAGCGCTCACAGACGTTGTCCACGCCGGTGACACTTGCCACAAAGGCCGACGGGGTGAACTGTCCCGGCACGGCCCGCAGTTCGTCGGCCGGATAGAACGTGATGGGCCAGCCGTGGGCTTTGCAGAACGCTGCAAGACCCGGCTCATCTTTTTTCAGGTCGATGCTGGCGGCGGCGCAGACCGCCGCCGGGCTGAGGCCGGACGCGGCACAGAACGCCGCAAAGGCTTCTTCCAGCTGGCGGGCCGTCGTGCCGCGGCGGCACCCCACCCCCAGCACCCCGATGCGGGGGACGAGGTGGAGCGCCCCGCCCTGGGGCGTGAGGGTCAGGGCGAAGTCGGCGGCTTCGGGTGGGTCAGCCTTTTCCACGCCGGCGGGGGTCTCCCCCGCCACCGGCCACGGCGACCAGTACCGGACCGTCTGCCCGGCCAGCAGGGCGCCGCTGACCCGCTTGATGCGCTCCGGCTCAAGGACAGCGCAGTTCTGGGCCTTGGCCCAGAGGTCCACGGCGAAGAGGCCGTTGACGTCGGTGGCCGTCGTGATGACCGGCACCGCGCCGCACGCTTTTGCCAGCGCCCGGGCCAGCGCGTTGGCACCGCCCAGATGGCCCGACAGGAGCGGCACCGCGAAGTTCCCGCCCTCGTCCACAACCACCACCGCCGGGTCGGCGGCCTTGCTCCTGCAGTGGGGCGCGATGGCCCGCACCGCGATGCCCACAGCTCCCACAAAAATCAGGGCCTCGTCCTGTGCAAAATGCTCCGCCGTCCAGCCTTTCAGGGTCCTGTCTCCGCCGCAGCGGCTCACGCTGCCGGGCAGAGCTTCCGCCAGCCGATGGGCCAGCGCTTCGCCCTTTGCGGTGAAGGCCAGATATGCCCGGCTCACTGCCCGGCCTCCGTCCCCTGCCGGAACTCGGTGGTAAAGGCGGGATCATAGAGCTTGCTGCGCTCGTAGTTTTCGCCCAGAAAGTCGCCTACGACGATGAGGGCGGTCTTTGTGATGCCGTTTTTGCGGGTCTCCTCGGCCAGTGTGGAGACGGTGCAGCGCACCACCTTCTGCTCGGGCCAGGTGGCCTTATAGACCACAGCGGCAGGGGTGCCGGGGCGGTAGCCGCCGCTCTCGAGAAGGGCCTGCTGGACTTTGTCCACCAGCCCGATGGAGAGGAAGATGACCATGGTAGCCCCGTGAGCGGCCAGCTTTGCCAGCTGTTCGGCCTCAGGGACAGGAGTGCGGCCCTCCATCCGGGTGATGATGACGGTCTGGCTGACGTTGGGCAGGGTGTACTCGGCACAGAGCGCCGCCGCCGCGCCGCAGAAGCTGGACACGCCCGGGGTGTCGTCATAAGGGATGCCGTCAGCATCCAGCGCGTCCATCTGCTCCCGGATGGCCCCGTAGAGGCAGGGGTCGCCGGTGTGGAGGCGGACCGTGGTTCCGCCGACCTTTTCGGTGGCACGGATGGTGTCCAGCACCTGTTCCAGCGTCATCTCGGCGCTGTTATAGATGGCACAGCCGGGCTTCGCCAGCCCCAGCAGGGCCGGGTTGACGAGACTGCCCGCGTAGATGATGCAGTCGGCATCGGCCAGCAGGGCCGCGCCCCGCCGGGTGATGAGGTCGGGCGCACCCGGCCCGGCTCCTACAAAATGGACCATATCTTACCCCTCCTTCACCAAAATCGTTGCGAAATAGCCCGCCGACCGGGCCGGGTCGTAACCGGCCAGGTCGGGCCAGACCTCCTCGTTCGGCAGGCCGCAGTTACAGACCATCGCGCTCCGGCTCAGAAGCCCGGCGTCGGCCAGCGCGGCCAGCGTCTCGGGCAGCTGACGGCCCGATTTCATCAGCACTTTCGCGCCCGGTGCGGCCAGCACCTCAGCGGCGCAGCGTCCCGGGGCGATGGTCAGCGGCTGCTCCATGCCGCCCGTCAGGGACTGGCCCAGCCGGGCCGCAGCGGCGCAGAAGCTCGTCACGCCGGGGAGCATCACGGTCTTGCAGCCCTCGGCCTCCAGGATCTCCTGTAAATAACCGAACGTGGCGTAGACGGACACGTCGCCGAGGTTGAGCATGGCGACATCCTGCCCGGCGTCGAGATATTCTTTCACGGCCCGGGCCGCCTCGATGTGGGCGGCTTTCTGCACCGCCGGGTCAAGGCTCATGGCGAAGCGCAGCGGCAGGATGGTCTTGCCGCTCAGATCCACCGCACCTTTTGCGATGTCCAGCGCCAGCATCCCGCCCTTCGGGGTCTGGGGCGCGGCGATGACCGGACAGTTTTCGAGGCGGCGGACAGCCTGCAGTGTCATGAGCTCCGGGTCGCCTGGGCCGACGCTGACGCCGTAAAAAGTGCCTATCCGTTTTTCCATTCGTCCAGCAGCTCCTTTGCAGTTCTGGTCTGGCCCAGCGGGCCGTATTGGTTCGAGAAGAGCACCGCGCCCACCCGGAACGCCCCGGCGGCGCGGCGGTCGAGGTGGAGCTGGATGGCGTCCAGCAGGCTGGACAGCACCGGCTCTCTCATCTCTGCTCCGTCTAAGATCTCCATGCAGGCGTCGGTGGTGGCCGCGTTCATCAGGGCCGCGCAGACGTCCCGGGACGCGCCGCAGAGGGCGGCGTGGGCGCAGAGCAGCTCGGTGCGGCAGTCGGCCGTGCGGGAGTGAGTGTTCATGACGCCGCCCGCCAGCTTGACCAGCTTGCCGATGTGGCCCACCAGCACCACCTCTTCGAAATGGGATGCCGCCGCCATATCCATCGTATCCCCGATGAAGTTCGAGGTCTTGACCACCGGGATATTCTTTAGGGCGGGCATCTTCTCGTGGAGATAGTCGAGGCCGTAGTTGCCCGGGGCAAGGATGAGCCGCCGGGGGCTGACCGCCCGAAGCGCCGCCTGCCCCATTTCCAGCTGGATGGTGTCGAGGATGGCCTGCTGGCTCATGGGCTCGACGATGCCGCTGGTGCCGAGGACGCTGAGTCCCCCTTCCACGCCCATGTGGGGGTTGAAGGTGCGCTTCGCCGTTTCAGCCCCGCCCTTGATGGAGATGGTGACGTCAAAGCCGCCCGCGTACCCGGCGGATTCGGCCTCCTTTTCCAGCGCTTCCTTTATCATGGCCCGGGGGACGTGGTTGATGGCAGCTTCGCCTACGGGCTGGTCGAGGCCGGGCTTTGTCACCCGGCCCACGCCCTCACCGCCGTGGATGCGCACCTCGCCGGACAGCTCGGGCCGGAGGGCGACACTGGCGATGACCGGCAGACCGGTGGTCACGTCCACATCGTCGCCGCCGTCCTTCCGGATGGCGCACTCGGCCCCCTCGCCGGACAGTCGGCAGAAGATGGGCTCCACCTCCACCACGATGCCCTTCGGGGTGCGGAGGGCCACCGTCTCGGGGGTGCGGCCGGTGAGCAGCAGCCGTGCCGCGCCCGCCGCGCCCAGCGCCGCACAGGTGCCGGTGGTATAGCCGCAGCGCAGGAGCTTCTGGCCGCTGCGGACGTAGTGCTCAAAGAGCGGGCGCTTTTCCTCCGGCGCTTTTTCTTCGCCGTAGAGGAATGCGTACTGCTCATCGGTCAGAGCATAAATTTTGCAGATGTTTTCCCGGGCAAAGGCCTCTTCCGGCGTCATGACGTCCGAGACGCCCGCCGCCGAGACGCAGACGACCTTGTCGGAAACTTTCTGCGCCAGCTCCAGCTCGTGGAGGCTCAGGATGACGGCCATCTTCTTGTCCCGGGCGAGGCTTTTCAGGATGGCCAGCAATTCGGCCTTGCCCTTGATGTCGAGGAAAGACGTAGGCTCGTCCAATAATATCAGCTCCGGCTGCTGGCAGATGGCCCGGGCCAGCAGGACGCGCTGGCGCTGGCCGTCGCTGATGCGGTTGAAGTCCCGGCCCGCCAGCGCCTCGGCCCCCACGAGGGCCAGCGCGGCATGGACCTGGCGCTTATCTTCTGCCGAGAGGACACCCAGCCGCCCCGTGTAGGGGTAGCGCCCGGCGGACGCCATCTCGAAGCAGGTGGTCAGCTCGGTGCGGCGGGTGTGGGGCACCATCAGGGCCATTTTGCGGGCGCGCTCCGGGCCGGAGTAGTCCGCGAGATTTTTGCCGTCCAGCAGGACAGCGCCCCCCTGGGGGGCCAGCTGCGCTGCCAACGTCTTGAGCAGGGTGGATTTTCCCGCGCCGTTGGGGCCGATGAGGGTGAGGATGCTCCCCTTCTCGACGCCGAGGCCGATGTGCTCCATCAGGGGCGTTTTGCCGTAGCCGATGGCAAGGTCCTCGGCGCGGCAGTAGAATTTCGGATCGCTCATTCCCGGCCCTCCTGTGTCTGGCGGCGCACCAGCAGCCAGATGACCACCGGCGCACCGAAAACCGCCGTCACCGAGCTGATGGACAGCTCAGTGGGCGCGAACAGGCTGCGGGCGATGAGGTCGCAGAGCAGGCAGAACGCTGCCCCGCCCAGACAGCAGCCCGGCAGGACATAAAGGGGCTTTGCGCTGCCCAGCAGGTTCTTGACCAGATGCGGTACCGCGATGCCCACAAAGGAGATGGGGCCTGCAAAGGCCGTCACGCAGGCGGAAAGCAGGCTGGAAAGCAGCACGAGGGCCGTCGAGAACGCCCGCACCGGCACGCCGACGCTTTTGGCGTAGCTCTCGCCCATCTGGTAGGCCGCCATGGGCTTCGAGAGCAGGAACGCCGCCGCCAGCGCGGGCAGCACCACGCAGGCCGCTGCACCCACATTGGCCCAAGTCATGCCGGAAAAGCTGCCCATCGACCAGTTGTGGAGGTTGACGATGTTGGAGTCCTGAGCAAAGGTCACCACGATGTCGGTGACAGCCGAGCAGATATAACCGATCATGATGCCGCAGATGACGAGGATGCTCATCCGCGGCACCCGCCGGGCCACCACCAGCACGAAGGCCATCGCCGCCATCGAGCCTGCAAAGGCGGCGATGATGAGGGTGGCCGAGCCGGTGAGCAGCCCCTGCTGTAAAAACACCACCATCGTCAGGGCCACTGCCAGCTTTGCGCCGCTGGACACGCCCATGACGAAGGGGCCGGCGATGGGGTTGGCGAAGAAGGTCTGCAGGAGGTAGCCCGCCGCCGAGAGGGCCGCGCCCAGCAGCACGACCATGACCGCCCGGGGCAGACGGAGCTGGAGCACGATGCCCACGGCCAGCGCATCTTCGCCCCGGCCCAGCAGAGCCGCCGCCACCGCGCCGGGCGTCAGGGACACACTGCCCCAGAACAGGTTGAGTGCAAGATCGGAAG
>ERZ810243.383-NODE-383-length-12717-cov-6.97615_pt1 | contig 12717 bp, 9 predicted proteins | sample MGYA00520432_ERZ810243 | MGnify/ENA primary metagenome ERZ810243 (study PRJEB31588, sample SAMN03398929) | human gut metagenome | study: EMG produced TPA metagenomics assembly of the PRJNA231909 data set (A prospective, longitudinal analysis of the...
GCGACGATGCCGGCGAGCGGCAGGTAGTAGGCGCAGGTCTTGAACGTGCGGATGTTCGCGGCGGTCATGTCGGCGGCGGTGGCGTTGCCGACCATTCCGGCGGCGACGACCACGAAGCCCACGATGCCGTTGGACAGCGCTCCGGCGATCTTGTCGAGCATCGGGCGCACGGAGAGGGTGACGGCCTCGTTGCGCTTGCCGGTCTTGAGCTGGCCGTATTCGATGGAGTCGGTCATGCTCAGGATGGCGGTCATCTGGATGGTCTGCGCGGGAAGGTAGAAGAGGATGAGCGCGACGATGACGACGGGCAGGTTCATGGGCGCGATGATGAACAGCGTGTAGCCGGCGATCATGAGCGCCATGCCGGCGGTGTACAGCCAGCGGCGCGGGATGCGGCGGTTGAGCACCGGGTAGAGGGGCGTGGTGCCCAGTCCGGTGATGACCGGGATGATGCCGGCGATGGAGAAGCTGTCCGGAGCTCCGAGCACGTACTTGAACTGATAAAAAAGCACGCCGGTGGTGGCGACGTTGGCCACGGAGTACAGCAGGTAGCTGAGGGCCACCCACAGGAGCTGGTCGTTCTGGGCGATGGCCTTGAACGCCTCGATGGGGTTGCCGTTGGCCTCGGCCTTGGCGCGCAGCCCGCCTTGGTTCTCTCGGGTGCCGAACGCGACGCTCCACGCGGTCAGGAGGCCGAGCACGGCGATGATGATGGCGAACGCCGCCCAGCCGGTGCGGCCCTGCTCCCACTGGCCGGTGAACTTCCAGGTGAACCAGCTGACGACGGGCACGACGATGACGGTGACGCCGTTGTAGCCGATGGATCCGGTGAACGCGCCGAGCGCGGTGTACGTGCTGCGCTCGTGCGAGTCGGAGGAGATCGCGGGGATCATGCCCCAGTAGGAGATGTCGCGCAGCGAGTAGATCACGTCGAGCAGGATGAACACGATGACGAACAGGACCATGAACACGCCGGTGTTCACGTCCACGAGGCCGAACAGGCCGGTGAACACCATGATCAGCAGGATGCCGGGCACGATGCCGCCGATGAACTGCCACGGGCGGAACCGGCCCCATCGGGTGTTCGTGTTGTCCACGAGGTTGCCGAGCAGCGGGTCGAGGAAGATCTCCGCGATGCGGATGACCACCACGAGTCCGGTGATCACCGCGATGAGGCGTTTGGCAAGCGTCTTGTCCACGTCGATGAACAGCGCGGTGGTCACGAACGTGATGAAGAACGTGCTCATCGTGTTGTAGAACGCGGCCTGGCCCAGGTTACCGAATGCGTATGCGATCTTCTGACCCGTGTTCCGCGTGGGCTGCGGCCTTCCGGTCGTTTCCGTGTGTTGTGTGGTGGATCCGCTCATGGTGTGGTGGCCTCCTTGCGACCTGTAAAGAATCCGTGCGCGTGAACCGCTCCGATCCCGCAAAGCGTGAGTATAGAACTTTCTTGAAAAAGTAGAAAACTATACCGCGTGTCGCAAATCATGCCAACGTTCTGCAACCGGCACTCCGTGTGGATGAGTAAGGTTTGAAGCCTGCTTGATGTGCTTGAATCTTAAGAAATCCACGTATTTTGCATGTTGCAGGCCTTGTGCCGCGAAATGCTGGAAAGAATTTGCGCAATCAAGTAACATTATTTATCCTTGTTGTACAAGGAACCCGATTCAACGAGGTTCCCTCACTGCGGCGGCAACGACGCGACGCAATCCGATGCGAAAGCGAGGACATCATGAACACAACCGACGATCAGCGGAAGAACGGCGATCCGATCGTCTCCCCGTCCATACCGACGACGGCATGGCTCGCCGACCCGCGCGTGTACGCGGTTCACCGGCTCGACGCCCATTCCGATCATGCGTGCTGGTCTCGCTCCCCAGTCGACGGCGAGAGCACGGATCTCAGGCAGAGCCTTGACGGCGAATGGCGGGTCCGCGTCGAGACGGCGCCGACGGGCCGTTTCCCCGATGGGACGAGCGACGGGCCGGACTGGATCAGCGACATGTCGCCTCTGTTCGCCGCGCCCGGATTCGACGATTCGTCGTTCTCACGCGTGCAGGTGCCCTCGCATCTGGAGACTGCGGGGCTGCTTGCCCCGCAGTACGTGAACGTGCAGTACCCGTGGGACGGACATGAGGACCCGAAGGCCCCGGCCATCCCCGAGCACGGCCATGTGGCGGTCTACCGGCGCGAGTTCGACGCAGATGGCGAAGTCGCCCAGGCCGTGCGCGAAGGGCGCCCGGTGACGCTTACCTTCCAGGGCGCGGCCACAGCCATCTACGTGTGGCTCAACGGCTCGTTCATTGGCTACGCCGAGGACTCCTTCACGCCCAGCGAGTTCGACGTGACGGACGCGATCAAGGTGGACGGCAACGTGCTGGCGGTCGCCTGCTACGAGTATTCGAGCGCGAGCTGGTTGGAGGATCAGGACTTCTGGCGTCTGCACGGCCTGTTCCGCTCCGTCGAACTCAACGCGAGGCCCGCCGCCCACGTCGCCGACCTCCATGCCGACGCCGACTGGGATCTCGCCACATCAAGGGGTTCGCTCTCGCTGGATGTGCTGATCGACGGTGCCGCGAACGCCGCGACGGCCGACTTCGCACTATGGGACAAGAACGGCACCATCGTCTGGCACATCGTCACGAAAGCGGACGGAACGCTGCACGCCGAGGCCGAGATCGATGACGCGGCACCATGGAGCGCCGAACGCCCCGACCTGTACGAGCTATCCGTCACCCTGCTCGACGCGGACGGCAAGGTCCTGGAGACCGCTCGCACTCGCATCGGCTTCCGGCATGTGGCCATCGAGGACGGCATCCTCAAGCTCAACGGCAAGCGCCTCGTGTTCCGTGGCGTCAACCGCCACGAGTTCGACTGCCGGCGCGGCCGGGCCATCACCGAAGAGGACATGCTGTGGGACATCCGCTTCATGAAGCGCCACAACATCAACGCGGTGCGCACCTCGCACTATCCGAACCAGTCGCGCTGGTACGAGCTGTGCGACGAATACGGCATCTACCTGATCGACGAGACCAATCTGGAGACCCATGGCAGCTGGAACAGCCCCGGCGACATCCCCGTGGGAACCTCCGTCCCCGGTGACGACGAGGCCTGGCTGGGCGCGTGCATCGACCGGCTGGACAGCATGATCCTGCGCGACCGCAACCATCCCAGCGTGCTCGTCTGGTCGCTGGGCAACGAATCCTACGCGGGCGAAGTCCTCAAGGCCATGAGCGCGCACGCGCACCGGCTTGATCCGGGTCGTCCCGTCCACTACGAAGGTGTCAACTGGAACCATGCCTACGACGGGATCAGCGACTTCGAAAGCCGTATGTACGCCAAGCCGGCCGAGATCCAAGACTGGCTCGAACACGGCGACGAACGGGGCGAGGCGAGCAAGCCGTTCGTCAGCTGTGAGTACATGCATGCCATGGGCAACTCGTGCGGCGGTCTGAGCGAGTTCATCGACCTCGAACGGTACGAGCGCTACTCCGGCGGGTTCATCTGGGATTACATCGACCAGGGGCTCGTCCAGCGTCTGCCCGACGGGAGCGAACGCCTCAGCGTCGGCGGAGAATGGGGCGACCGTCCAACCGACTACGAATTCGTGGGCAACGGCATCGTGTTCGCCGACCGCACGCCCAGCCCCAAGGCGCAGGAGGTCAAGCAGCTGTATTCGCCGGTCAAGCTCGCCCCCGACGGGCACGGCGTGACCATCGAGAACCGCAACCTGTTCGCCGGCACCGACGGCTACGTGTTCGCCGCACGGCTCCTCGAAGACGGGCATGAGATCTGGCATGCCGACTACCGTTTCGACGTGGCCGCAGGAGATACCCAACACCATGACATCGCCTTCCCGGACATCGACGCGGACGGGGATACGCGCGAAGTCACCTACGAGGTCGATCTCTTGCTCGCCGAAGCCACCGCATGGGCGCCGGCCGGCTACGAGCTCGCGTTCGGCCAACTCACCGGCACGCTCAACCCCGAACAGGACATCACCGAGACCAGCCATGACGACGACGGCCGCGCAACTCGCACGCTCAGCCGATGGAACGCCGGCATCCGCCGCGACGACGAGGAAATTCTCCTGTCACGCACTCAGGGAGGCATCGTCTCCTGGAAGCGCGACGACCGGGAAATGGTCATCCGTCGCCCCGAACTCGTCACGTTCCGCCCATTGACCGACAACGATCGCGGTAACCATTCCGGTTTCGACCGTGCCGCATGGTTCGCGGCCGGCCGATACGCCATCGTAACCGAAACGAAAATCCATGAAAGCGATGACGGTCTCGTAGCGGAATACCAGTACGAGCTTGCCGATCCGAACCACACGCCCGTGTCCGTCACTTACCATGTCAACTCCGATATGCGTATGCAACTGACCGTCGAATACCCCGGGAACGCCACTGACATGGCCAGTCTGCCCGCGTTCGGTATCGAATGGGAGCTGCCCGGCGAATACGATCGTCTGCGCTACTACGGCCCCGGCCCCGAGGAGACCTACCGCGACCGTAAGCAGGGCGGCAAGCTCGGCATCTGGGACGCCACCGCGAAGGCGAGCATGGCGCCGTATCTCATGGTGCAGGAAACCGGCAGCCACGAGGACGTCCGCTGGCTCGAAGCCACCGACATCCAAGGCCACGGATTGCGCGTCACCCAACGCGGCGACCGTCACTTCACGGCCAGCCTGCTGCCCTGGAACACCTACATGATCGAGGCCGCACGCCGCCACGAGGACCTGCCCGAACCGCGCCACAACTACCTGCGCCTGCTCGCGGCCCAGATGGGCGTCGGCGGAGACGACTCCTGGGGAGCCCCCGTCCACACGGCCTACCAGCTGCCCGCCGGCAGGCCGCTCACCCTCGACGTGAACCTCGAACTCATCTGACCGGCAACGGGCGGCGGCATGCACCACCATGCCGCCGCCGGCCCCGCCTACGACGCGGCGATCGAGGCCACGGGCGCTGCGGCCGCGGACGGCACCGGCGAGGAGGCGTTCGAGCGCGCCGGCCACGCGGTCCACGGCACCACCCGCCAGGTCCTCTCGCTCATCACCAACCCGATGGACGTGATCTGCCGCAACATCCGCACCGTGCGCGAGAAGATGGCAACCCGCCCCGACATCCTCGGCTGCCACCTCGAAGGCCCGTTCCTCGCCCTCAAGCGCAAGGGCGCGCACGATCCGAACTGCCTCAAGGACCCGGTGCCCGAACTCGTGGACCGCATGCTCGACACCTCGGGCGCCGACCTCGCCGCCGGCAAGCTCGGCTGCATCCGCCAGATCACCATCTCGACCCCACCGACTGGACCGCCCAACACGTCTGGTGCGCCGGCCGCCAGGTGGAGTAAACTCCTTCCAGCAAAATCGACGCCGGTGCCGCCCGTCTTCGAGACGACGTCTTACGCCTGAGGAACGAAGCTTGCGCGCGGCACCAGTTCGGTCGTCAGCAGGATGTGACGACGCACCCGCCGCTCATGCTTCAACCCATCGATCAGGGTGGAGAACGCCATGCGGGCCAACTCCCTTTGATCGATCGCATACGAACTCAGCGGCGGCGACGTGTACCGGGCGATCGACTGGTTGTTCACACTCACCACGGCCAACTCGTCGGGAACCTCCACGCGCAGTGCGTTCAACGCCTGCAACGCCCCCACCGCAAGCACGTCGGCGGCCACGATCAAACCATCGGGCATGCTGCCGGCCTCACGATGGTCAGCCACCAACTGCTCCGCGAGACGATAGCCGTTCTCCACGGTGAACGTGCCGGACGAATACACCAATCCGTCCGTTTCCAATCCCAGATGCGCGGCCCACTGACGGAACGACAGCTCGCGAATGTCCTCGGGATAGTCATGCATGCCCATGATGCTGCCCACGCCGCCGAGAAACGCGATACGACTGCGGCCCGCCGCGATCATCGCGTCCAAGGCGTCCAGCATCGTCTGCGACAGATCGGGACACACGGAGTCGAACAGGCGCGGCGCCGGATTCGTGTCGATGCACACGCCATGCGGGAGCACCATATGCAGGGCTCGCAGGTCCGCTTCGGGAAACACCGTGGCTCCCACGGTGATGAACCCATCAAACTCCGTTGCGCGTTCCGTCAACTCGTGTATGGACCGGATGAACGTGAGCTGGTCCAATTCCAACGACTCCGCACGCTCCGCAAGAACCTTCCGCAGATCGGCGAAGTACGCGTCCTGCAATTCCTCCCCGGACGGAGGCGCATCCAACACCGCGATCGCGGGACGGAACACGTTGCGATACCCCATCTCCTCGCACACGCGCAACACACGCCGACGCGTCTCCTCCTTGATGGAGAACGACGGGTCGTTCAACAAGCGTGACACCGTGCTCTGCGACACCCCGGCCCGTCCCGCGACTTCCTTGAGCGTGGCCATGACATCCTCCCCGCAAACTTTAGTAAAGGGTTTTACTACAGCATAACCCGGGAAGGCGGGGTTAGCGGCATTGGCGGCGTGGAAGTTTACCCATGACTGGTAGACTGCACATGCCCCGGCAATAGGGGCAATGCATAGGGGGGTGGCGGGCATGTGCAGCAACATTCCCGTCACCTTACGATTCTTATAGCGTGTCAGGTAAAAGAATTATGATTCTCAATCCACCTTCCGGCCGCGCCTGCAGACTCAAATGGCCATGATGCATAGCGACAATCTCTTGCACTATGGATAAACCCAATCCGTGATGAGGTGATGCAGATCCCACATGCGTATTTATCCTATTATCCTCCCCTCTGTTAAAAGGTGACAGGAAATCATCTATCCTCGTATCGGAAAGATCCATGCCGGTATTGGATATGTCTATCGCAATGCAGGACTCGCCTTCGTATTGCCTGTCGTTGGCTAAGTTTATCCATACATGTGGTTGAGCCGCACGATTATGCTGAATGGCATTCGTAATAAGGTTTGCAATCATCTGTCTAATTAGCAGACCATCGGCTAGGATATATGCATTCTCCAGATTGGTATGTACTTGAACTCTATCTCCGATAAGTTCCATATTTTCCTGAAGAACATTGCGAATGATCTCAGCTACATTAACTCGGCTAAGGTCAGCTCGGTTTAATTGCTGAACTTTCGACAATTCGAGCAGATGATTGACGATTTCAACCCCAGCATGATTTGAAGCCAAAGCCTTTTCGACGAAAGGTCTGCAACGCTCATCGAAAAGCTGGTTGTGCAGCGGAATCTCCAATGCGGCCGAAGTGGCCGCAAGTGGATTTTTTAACTCATGTGACGCATCGGCGATAAATTCCTTTTCCCGACTGATTGCGCTGTTGAGATCCTTTAACATGAGGTTGTATGCGGATGCAATAGTGTACGCCTCGTCGTTTTCATATGGAATAACGATAGGTTGCCTTTCCAATCCAGCGTCGGACGCGATAATCTGAGAGGCCACACTATTGATTCTTCGTTGTGTCCTAGTGGCGATAATCCAAGTTATTCCTCCAGATAATATGCCGAAAACAATGATGGGGGCTATGCTTACCGCCAATATCAGATCCCGGGATTTTATGTCTCCTTGTTCCATAGTTAGCGTTAAAGCATCCTTACCGGAGTCATACCCGGCAGAAACGTAATCCTTACCGGAGTCAGGAGGAATGGCTTGCGAATTCAAACTATGTTGTTCATCGGCATCTTCTGCCTGAGTAAAAGATTTATTTACGGTCACTGTTTCCAGTTGCCGGTTCACGACATAATATGTCATGGCGGTCACCACTCCGGTAAGCATGAAGAACACGATGACGATCGTGGTGACCAATCTTCTTCTTGTAGACCACTGAAACGGTAAACGCAGTTTCGGATGGCTGGAATGGCTCCCATTCGACGAAGGATATTCAGGCTTTTTCATGATATGCGATATCCTTGTCCGGGAACGGTTTCAATGAAATCAGTGATTCCGATTTTCGTGCGAATCGCATAGATTGTGGTCTTGACGATTCCTCTCGTATGAGCGTGATCATCCTGCCAAATCTCACGATATAGACATTCCGCACTAATCACCGCACCTCGCGCCTCAATCAGCGTCCTCAATACGGCAAGTTCTCGTTTCCCAAACTTTAGTTCTGCACCGCGAACCGTGATGGATCCCGTTCTGAAGTCCGCAGAAAAGTCATCCCGGTTGTAGACCATGTCATTCACCATGCTCAAACGCCGACGCACCGCATTAACTCTGGCCAGCAGTTCGGCGTATTCAAATGGTTTCGTTAAATAGTCATCTGCCCCAAGATCAAGCCCGCGGACTATGTCCTCGGTCTGAGATGCCGCGGTCAACATGAGAATGTGTATGGGATCACGCCGTTCGCTTAACCTCTTAGCGATTTCGTCACCATGCAGTCCGGGAAGATCGCGATCAAGTATCAGCATGTTCCACTCCCCGGAATTCAGTTCCTCCAGGGCATCCCGGCCATCGTAAACAGCTTTTGCCTCCATGCCTTCCATGGAGAGTCCCATCCGTACCACATCAGCGAGATTGGCGTTGTCTTCGACAATCAGAACCTTCATCCGTCCAGCTCCCTTCGCGAAACAATGCGCACACCATAGCATTCGCGTCCAACCTGGTCAGGAATCGGTCAGGTTCAGTCAGCGGCAGGTCAAAACCCGCCTTGCCAGCCGTGCACGTCGTAGCTTTGACTCCGGCTGGACGGACTTCCCCGTCGCGGCCTCTTTCACAGAAGAAAGGAAACAACATGATGAACATGAAGAAAGGAATACATATGTCAAAAGATGCGTTGCGCGTGGTTGCGGCTGCCGGTGTGTTGTCAGTGGTGTTGGGTTTGGGGGCGTGTTCGATGCCGGGTTCCGGGAATGCCGGTGCATCAGATGGGGGCTCCTCCTCGTCTTCGTCGTCTTCCGGATCGTCGTCGTATGAGGCGGAGTTGAAGCAGGCATTGCAGTCGGCGTCGAGTGATTTCGAGCGCGGGGTGTTGGAGCGCGCGGTCAAGGCCGGCAGGATCAGCGAGTCGGATTACCGCGAGGCGAACGAGAAGTACCAGGAGTGCATGGCCGCCAAGGGCGACGACGTGGAGTTCGACACGGACCAGTCCACCGGGTTGATGCAGGAACACATGAACACGGACGATAATTACGATTCGGCCAAGGCGAACGAGGACAGCATGGCGTGCGCGAAGGGCACGAACCTGCAGATCCGCGACCTGTACGAGCGAATGGTGCAGAACCCGTCGAACGCGGACGAGATCGAACTGGTCGTGGGTTGCCTGAAACGACGCAAGCTGGTGCCTGATTCGTTCACGAAGCAGGATTACCTGACCGAGATGGGCAAGCCCGAGGGGTCGTCGAAGCTGGACACGTCGTCGGACGCGTTCTCCCAGTGCCTGGCGAACCCGAGCAAGTAGAGGAAGTGTTGCTCGTGTTTCGACAGGGAAGAATAGTGCCCGCACGCGTCGGCGGGTGAACGGCGTGGGGTTCGTGGCGGCGTGCATGGCCGCGTGTCTGGCGGCGGGCATGGGCCTGGCCGTGGGGCTGGAGCGGACGATGACGCCGCCGTCCCTGTCGGATTCCTCGGATGCGGGAAATCTCGCGTTGGGGTCGGAGGAGTTCGACGACGTGCGTTCCCTAAACGTGGACGTGACGGCGTCGCCGGCCGGTGGGGTCGCGTTCCCGGTGTCGGGCCGGGTCACGTTCGCGTCGTGCCCCGCGGACGGCGTGGTGCGTTCGGGCTCACGCGAGTACGGCGTGGATGGCACGCCTCTGGTGAGCCTGCACACGGACACTCCCCTGTACCGCGATCTGGCGTACGGGGACAAGGGCGACGACGTGACAGCGTTGCAGAACGAGCTGGCCGCGCTCGGCTACGGCGGCTCCCGGTCGGGCGTGTTCGACTGGGCCACGTGGGACGCGTGGCGGCGCCTGTACGCGGCGAACGCCGGCACGGCCACGGCGGCGGCCCGAGTCCAGCAGGGCGCGTTCTCCCGCGCGTTGGCGGTGTGGCTGCCCGCGCAGACGATGAGCGTGTCATGCGCGGCGTCGCTGGGTTCGACCGTGACCGGCGATTCGACGGATTCGCTCGCGTTCCGCAGTCTGGCCGGGGTCGCGTCGGTCAAGGCCGCGTCCCTGCCGGACGGCCGCATCCAAGGCGATCGCGTGGTCGAAATCAACGGCAGGGACTATCCCATCGGCGACGACGGCATCGTATCGGACACGGCCGCGTTGCAGGCGATGGCGGGATGGTCCACGTACACGGGCGCGCACAAGGACGGCGAGGACGTCACGAGCGTGACCGTGACCTACAAGCTCAAAAAGCCGATCGGCGTGTACTCGGTGCCAGCGTCCGCGCTCACCGGGCTCAAGGGCAGCGACGGATGCGTAGTGGCGACCGACGGCACAAGCGTCAAGGCGCACGTGGCCGGCAGCTCATTGGGCCGCACGCTGGTCACGATCGACGGCAAGGCGCCCGCGAGCATCAAGGCCGATCCGGGACAGGCGGTGTGCGATGCGCGTTGACCTCGACCACGTCGGCCACCGGTACGCCGACGGTCCGCTCCTGTTCCACGATCTGACCGCGAGCCTCATGCCCGGGCACGTGTACGCGCTGACCGGGCCGAGCGGCGCGGGCAAGTCCACGCTGCTCGGCATCATCGCCGGCTGGACCACGCCCGCCGAAGGCCAAGTGACCCGGCAGGGAATCGACTCGATGCGCTGGATTTTCCAGAACCCGCACGGCGTGGCCCAACGCACCGCGATCGACCACGTCAGCCTGCCCCTGCTCGCCAAGGGGCTCCCGCGCCGCGAGGCCGAGGAACAGGCGCGCACGCTCATGGACCGGTTCAACCTGACCCGGGTCACCGACCGCAGGTTCGCGGAACTGTCCGGCGGAGAGGCCCAGCGCCTCATGCTCGCCCGCGCGTTCGCGGCCCAGCCCTCGCTCATGCTCGTGGACGAGCCCACCGCCCAGCTCGACATGCACACTGCGGCCACGGTCAGCGAATCCCTCTCCCGTATCGCCCGCAACGACACGATCGTCGTGGTCTCCACCCACGACCCGAACACGCGCGACGCGTGCACCGACATCATCGATTTGAAGAACTACCAATGAACCACACCACGATGAAAGCAACCGCCGTCATCTCCGAGGCATGGCGCTCCATCACCAGCGGCGCAGCCCGCCTCGCCCCGGCCGTCCTCGCCCTGGCCCTGACCGCCGCCGGCATGGGCGTCATGGACATCGCCGCCGGCTCAACCATCCTCGACCAGGCAAGCGCATACCGGCAATCCGGAGCTGACATCCTCGTACTCAACGCGCCCGACGGCATCGACGCGGCATCCTGCGAACGCCTCACCAGCCTCACGAACGTCCAGGCCGCCGGAGCGATCCGCACTACGGACCCGCTCACCCTCGCGGCCCTGCCCGACACCACCACGCCCCTCTACCAGATCACCCCCGGCCTGGCCAAACTCCTCGACACCAAACAGGACCCGAACACGACCGGGCTGATCGCATCCCAACAAGTCGCCGAAACGCTCGGCACCTCCACCGGCGGCACGATCGGCCTCGCCGACGGGCGCACCGCGCGCGTCAAAGGCATCTACCAATACCCCGACGACGGACGCACCCCCGGATACGCGTACGCGCTCATGAAGGAAACACCCGCCACCGGCACGTTCGACGCCTGCTGGGCCAAGACCTGGCCGCAAACCGACCGGACCCGCAACGCCCTATGGTCCACCCTCACCCCGAACGCGAAAACCACCGGCGACGATGCACCCACCCTCGGCCAGCTCAACACCACCAAAGGCGACGGCTTCGACGGACAAACCCTCTACCGGCAACGCTCCACACGCATCCTGCCCGCCTGCGGCGCACTCATCGCCCTCGCCATCGGATACCTGCTCATACGCGGCCGACGGCTCGAAATCGCCTCCGCACTGCATTGCGGCGTACCCAAACCCGCACTCGCCACGCAGATCATCATCGAAACCGGCATCACCATCCTGCTCGCCACCGCCATCAGCCTGCCCATCGACATGACCGCCGCCAGACTCCTCATCGACACCACCGACCGAACCGCCATCACCCTCAACGCCATACAAACCACCATCACCACCAACACCGCCTACCTACTCGCCACCACCATCACCGCCCTCCATATCAAAGAACGACATCTCTTCACCTACTTCAAAGAACGATAAAGCGCAGAAAATCATTAAAATTACGTGATCCGTATATTCCGAAATCCTCATCATCGTCGGCGGACACTATCAGCACGGCATCCTACTCGATTCATAGGCTGCCGTTTTCATTTATCAATGCTCTCACGAAGGGAGCGTAAGACATTTAGCGGCCACATCGAGGTAGGGGGCTGGCCATGCTGATCGGCTCCTCGTTGGTCTGCATGACGCGCGGGAGGACGGTATGCCGTGGCGGTGCGAATGGCGCATCGTCCGACGGGCTGGCGCACGGTGTTTGTGTCGCCGACGTTGCTGATGTTGCCGGAGGTAATAGTGATGATGGCGTTGCCGGCGCGTGTTCGGGCGAATCCGACGTCTGGCACAAGACCGTCATCTGCTGGCTCGTCCTGGTCGCATACCTGTACATCCAATGCGAGAACTATGCGTTCGCCGCTCTGCCGCTTCTTGTGTTCGCCGCCTCGAAGGTGAGGCGCGAGCCTGATTTCTCGCGGGCCGACGCATCGACGCGGCCCGAGATGGACCAAAATCCAGAATAACCGACAT
>ERZ810243.402-NODE-402-length-12445-cov-19.4828_pt1 | contig 12445 bp, 9 predicted proteins | sample MGYA00520432_ERZ810243 | MGnify/ENA primary metagenome ERZ810243 (study PRJEB31588, sample SAMN03398929) | human gut metagenome | study: EMG produced TPA metagenomics assembly of the PRJNA231909 data set (A prospective, longitudinal analysis of the...
TTTTCATGTTAGTTTATGTTTTAATATATCTTATAAAGACAAGAAAAACAATCGATACAAACAGATAACAACACATTAATAATCAATAATATAACAAATAAGCAACAAGGGATAGTATAGTAAAAATATAATATATTTGCTTTGAAACACTTAGTTGAATTTATAGTTTCACCAAGGTGAAGCAAGCGTATCACTTGGGTGACTACGCCTCTCCACTTAGATGCCAATGTATTGTCACCTAGGTGAAACCACAAAAGAAGACAGACAAAAGATAAGCATCCGGGATTGTGCGTGTTTTTTCCAGTCATAACAAAGTCAAAAGCCTAACGTACTTCGTTTGGCTTTTGACTTTATAACAGCTTGAAGAGAAATACACAAGAGGCCGAATGCTTACAATTCTTCCATAAACTTGACCAACGAGTGAACAATGCTTCAATCCATATACACCCACGCAGGGTGTGACCATGTGCAGGTATCTCCTCCAGGTAGTCGAAGGTGTTTCAATCCACACACCCACGCAGGGTGTGACTCCCCGAAGAAATCCGGCTCATCGACATACAGACCGTTTCAATCCACACACCCACACAGGGTGTGACGCGTATTTCCTGCCTTCTATAGTTATGTCCTGGGAGTTTCAATCCACACACCCACGCAGGGTGTGACCTGAAGCGTCCTAAAATAAAGCGCAAGCTTGATGTGTTTCAATCCACACACCCACGCAGGGTGTGACTTTGGAGTGATACAGGCACGACAGGAGGCGGTGGTTTCAATCCACACACCCACGCAGGGTGTGACTATTGTAATCTTCAATGGGATTAACATCTCTATCGTTTCAATCCACACACCCACGCAGGGTGTGACAGATGAAACTGGAAAATGGGACTATTCTCTTAAAGTTTCAATCCACACACCCACGCAGGGTGTGACCTAACACATCATCACCACTCAAACCACTACTACGTTTCAATCCACACACCCACGCAGGGTGTGACGGCATCTCCGGATGCTCCCTTGCGTACTGCTTGTTTCAATCCACACACCCACGCAGGGTGTGACTACAACCGCAGTAGCCTCAAAAAAACTTAATCGGTTTCAATCCACACACCCACGCAGGGTGTGACAATCCGGAGGAGCCGTACATGCGGGAGGCTACGAGTTTCAATCCACACACCCACGCAGGGTGTGACTCTATATCTAATAACATATTATAAATCAGCAAATTTAATCCACTGTTATGCGAATCATCATTATTATTCAACTTCATAACGAAGAAATACTTTACAAATAATTTAATCTACTGATTATTAACACATGCGAAGATACTACTTTTTTTGTAACACACCACATTCGCATTATATTATAAGAGCCTCCTCAAGTTTATACGCCGTTTCAACACCTATTACTTCCACCCTCTTATTCTCATTTTTACTAAGAATATAAAAACGAACACTATCAAGAGACATATCAATAATATCCCTAACTCTCCCTTTTAGAAGAGAATATTGCGCTTCCGTCACTACACACTCAAAGACTGAGTTCTGCACCCTCTGTCCATAATCCAGACAAGCCTTAGCCACACATCGTAAACGGCGAGCCCCCTCTTTGCTTGTAGTATCCACATCGTAAGTCACAAGAATGTACATAATTAAAAATCATTTTATAAGAAATACCGGATAATCGTCAATATCCTGCCTGATATACCTTGCCATTAACATAGCCTGCACATAAGGCAGAAGCCCTATTTCAACTTTTTCATTAAGATAAGGATGAATTATCACTTCCCTTTTCCTTGCCTGCCATGCAGTAATAAAAGTCTTTTTCCCTTTATCTGTCATAACAACCCCATTATCACCTTGGAACAAGAAGTCTTTTACTGAAATCTGTCTTTTATTAATCAACGACAAAATAAAACGGTCGCCAAGGTAAGCACGTAACTCTTCCATCATATCTAAGGCCAACGATGTGCGCCCCGGACGGAGTGTATGGAGAAACCCGACGTATGGATCAAGGCCAACAGTTTCGAGAGCGGCCGCAACATCATTGGCTATCAACGTATATGCAAAAGACAACATGGCATTCACCGCATCCTTGGGAGGACGACGATTGCGACCATGAAATGGGAAATCAGTCTTCTGATTAAGTATCAAGATTGGCAATACCTCAAAATAGGCATTCGAAGCCATCCCCTCATAACCAATTAATTCCGTCTTATCTTGAGCCTTCAAAGCATCACGCTTGGCACGTTCCAATACTTGCACCGCCCTATTAATGTCTTCATTCTCACCATAATCACGAATATATCTCCTCAATATATTGCGATAGTTTTGAATCTTACCACCAATCATCAACCTAACCACATGCAACGACCAAGATGCATCGTCCGACAATTGGTACTGCTTTTTGCGTAACAGAACATTCCCTTTCGTAGCACCTTGAACCCTGCTGATAAATCTGCCTTGTAGAGAAAGAAATGTGAGTGATATACCATTGTCACTACACAATTTCATCACACCGGGACTTGCGCCCATATATCCGAACGTAACGATGCCCTCTATATTTATGACAGGAATACGAAACACCTCCTCCTGCTGAACAGATATAACGACATTCAGCCCATCCTTACTAAGATACGCTTCCGGTGTCGTCACATACAAAGTATTCAATAGTTTTCTCATAGGTACAGATTTTTAGTAAGGTAATTATCTACCGAAGTACAATTATTTACCATTTCCGGCATGCAGATATCTTTCAGCGAGCACTTGTCACAATGTTTCCCATATTCAGCCTTCGGGATAACCGCTTTACTAAATATATCGTGCATATCCCGGGCACATTGTCTGACTATATTTCGCAGCTCCTCCGTTATATCCACATTAACCCGATGGCGAAGCTCCCCATAAAAGAAAGAGCCGTATGATATATGGATAGCATACATTTCTTCTATACACATGATTTGTGCTGCCAACTGCACTTCATCCACTTCGTTTCTTTTCGGTTTGCCATGCTTATACTCCACAGCAACCGGTTGCCATCGCCCCGGATAGTTGGGATGCAAAATCGTATTTTCAAAAGATGAGGAAGGAAGTAACTCTATGGCATCAGAGATTCCATAGAGTCCAAGTTCACGCGAAGCGATATTCACCGCACGCAATGTTATCTGGTCACCACACTTTTGTCTATAAAACGGATCATCTACATGCTTGTGCAGAATCTGTCCTTCGATGGTGAGACGATTATCGTTCCATTGCTGCTCAATGTGTATCAAAGCCCATTGCCGGGGACAGAACCTAAAGTGCTGAATCCCCGACAACATAAGCATATCGTCTTCATTGTACATACGATGGAATTATATCAGTTCCTCAATAGTTACATTTGATGGAGCATTCTCCTTATCTATAGTAACTGAATAGTCGATGAATGAGCGTGGTGCTCCATCGCAGACTTTCTCCACTTTTACCAATTCAAACAACTTGTTGGCGGGAGCATTACCCAATATGGAGTCATGCTTGAAGACTATCAGTTTTTGAGCACTCATCAATCCACGTGCCGCCGAACGATCCACATCGAACATGTTCTTTAAAGCTTCCCAAAATAGTTCAAGGTCTTCTTCAGAAAATCCTGTCTGTTGTGCCAAGTTAGCGGAGATGAAGCCGTGACAGACATAGAGGCCATAAGGAATGGTCGCTTTACGTCCCATTGTACGATTGCCACCATCTTGTTTTTCCGCTTCTTTCTCTGTTGCTACTGCCATACGAGTTATAGAATGTTCCGCTACAGCAATTGGATCTATAGAACGAGCAAAGGTGAACTGGATAGGACCACGAACTTGACCCGCATTTTTACCTGTTGACATAACTGCACCAAATGTTCTGATATCGAAGTAATTATTACACATAAAACGACGTGCTGCTTCTATTTTGTCCTTTGCATTTTTTACTTCTGAATCATCATGTGCATTATCAATCAAAGTATTCAGGACTGCCTTCTCTTTGATAAATATATCAAAGCCATTCACAAGCCCTTTTGCTATTTGTACATAATTACGAACCTTGCGTTTCAAGCAGACATCCGTAACAAGTCCCATACCTGTTTCGGCATCCACACGTGGTAGATTACCCGCATCCGGATCACCATTGGGGTTACCATCTTTTACATCAAATATGTAAACGAAATCAATTCTATTCTTTAGTTCTGACATAACTTTATATTTTTAAAATTATTATTCCATTTCTTTATTTTCCTTACTCATAAAAAGGTCTTGACGTTGGTGATAATATCCCACAAAGAACCGTCCTTGATCTTGCAGGTTAAGATGTGGAGGAAATCCTTTTGCATCAAGTTTGGATATAATTTCCTGTTTCAGCTTCTCATAGAACACTTGTCCACCCGGATTCAATTTCTCTATATGATGAGTGGAAAGGTTGAGCACCGTGGCAAAAACCATGGAAGGAGTTGCTGATGCAGCATTCATATAGCGTTCTCGAATGGAATGAATACCATTGGCATCCTCCTGTATCTTGTCAAGTACGGCAAACAGCCTTCCACAAAGATACCCTTGATTTTGATTTTCTTTGTCTAACATAATATCTAATTTTTTATGGTTGTTATTTTCGTTTAGTCTGTTGAGATATGCCTTGATGATAGCAGCACGCACTATATTGACGGATTGTTCTGCACGTATGCGACGAATACATGCTTGAAAGAGAGAAGCCGGATACGGCAACCCTTGAAATATACTTCTCACCACAGCATCAGGAAGATTGGGAGTCGCATCACTTGACTTTCCTCCAAGAGTAACATTTCCAAGAATGGAATGCAGTCCCACGTACGGCTTCTTATCTTTGCGAGTGTCAACCATCTCCATATCCGTAAAATGTTTACTTATCAAACCTGCAAACTCACGCAAAGGCATCTCATTCCAATATACTACCGCAATTCTTGCCGAATTGGGAGCCAAACCCAAAATGAAGAATTTGTCATCATCGTTTGCCGATAATTTTCCGTTATAGATAGACTGGAAAGTATCATATACTAACTTTATGCGCCTGTTTGAGTCGTCATTTTCTTCTTCAATCCGCCCCAACAAAGAAAATAGACTATTTTCGGACTCTTTTGAAGCCTCGCTATTGGAGGAAGCCCAGAAAAGATAAGTACGTGAGCCCACCATAAACTTATTGTGAGAATCCGAACGCAGCAAATGATTCAATGCGGTTGTATATGCAAATTCAGCTTCTTCTGATATTGGAGCATTGTATCCTTTAGATTTCCCATACGAATCATACCCGGAATTAACTTGAAATGCAACTAGTTTAGCTGTTTCTTGGCTTCCAAGTATCTTTGTAGCAGTTGTAATCTCTACAACTTTTGAATATCTACCTGTTATCAAACAAAGATTTCCTGCCACGCCATGATTCTCGTCAAACAAATTTATCAATTCCCTTTTCGAAGCCACTATTTTCGTATCCCCTTCTATAAGGAAAGAAAAGGTAGAATATTTCTTATTAAGATTTTTGGCTATATCATCCCATAAAGAATCCTTCTGCATAGCCTTAACTATAAAAGAAGAGTCTTGCTGATAAAATGCGTAAACAGCCTTTATGTCCTCATTATCCGGAAAAGCATCATATATATCTTTTACTTTTGCCTTAAATACTTCAAAGTACTTACGTATCTTTTCCATATCCCCCTTATCGGAATAACCAAATACATATTTACTATTGTCATACAAATAGTTTGCAACAGGGGCACTTGACCGGCTAACACTTTTCTTAACAAGAAACCGCTGTGCCGACTTCTTATCTATACGCCTGTCTTCAAAGCGCAGAAATTTTCCATATCTATCAATAACAATAATAAATCCAATCTCTTTGTATTCTAAACCAAAAGGGGCCACATCATCTCCACTTCGATGATAGTAATCATATAATGCTTTCAGTATCATCTCAACACCTCCTCACTATCTTTATCCGGTACAACAATCACTCCCTTTTTCATTTGGGCTCTATAAAACATAGCATCCGGCTTTTGTGGATTTTCCTCAAAGTCCATATCATAAAGCATAATGCCGAAATCCCTGTCTTCGGCTAAGGGATAATCAAGATTATCAGTACTTTCAATATACTTCCAGTTTGCAGAAAACTCACGACATCCGAGATAGGGCTGCGTAAAACATTGCCCTTGTGATGCCCTGCGTTCGAACATCTGATAATACTTCATAGGATTCTCGTCGGCACTTGGCTGATGCTTGGCAAAAGCCTCTTTTGGACGGTCTTTTACCGGAATAAATACTAACTTAGCATAAATTCGGTAACGCACATCCAGCAGAAGCAACGTGTTCTTCTGCTGACGTTTATCTTCAATAATGATAGGTGATTTACTGGCAACTGCCCCCACCTCATTCCGTCTAATGGTAGCCCATTTAATAGGCCTGAGTACCTCAATCTTGGTTATCTGCCAACGCATGGCATAACGTTTAAACAGTATCGCTTCAAAGATGGCGCGTGCCGCCGATGGCGTAATGACATCATAACTCACACGCTCTACTTTCAACTCCGGACGAGTGAAACAAGCCCAATCGCCCCACACCTCCAGACAATATTCTTTATCTGTATATTCCATATCATTCATCGTTTTCCTTGTTTTCCAATAAATCTTCCGGCTTCTGACCTTCAAAAAACCTTTTTGCCGACAAGGGAGTTACCACTTCACGACCGGTTTTTTGCTCCAACTGTTCGCATGCCACACGAGCCACATCACCACCGTCAGCCGCACACTGCATATTTTCACCCAATGTCTGAGGATTTTTAGCTTTAGTAATACTTGTCGTAGAGAGTTCGGCCAGCATATTAAGAACCAATTCTTCATTGGTCATATTGTCCCGGAGATTTTCTTTCTTCAAGCCCTTGAACTGTTTGTACTCCTTTGCCGACTTTCCGGTCCATTGCTGATAGATAATGTCTGTAAGAGTAGCATATTGAACACCTTCCTCTACATTATGTAGTTTCCATTGATCTGTAAGATCTTTACGGATTTCAATGCTCTTCAAGCGTTGGTTTATCCAGTTGTCAGAGTAACCAAGTCGCTTGTAGTCCATCATAGCTTGCTCAATACTCAACTCAGGGTCTTGCATCTGATCAAGACGTTCGGATGCTACATGTGCCATCCATTGCTTGAACGGTTCTGCCTTGGGAGATGGGATAGACTGAATGATACGTAGTAGTTGTTCTGTATCAGCCACATCTGTAAGTCGCATCTTACCGTCTGTGGCTTTCATTTTCAAACCGTGACAATTTGTCACGGTTTCATTTCCCTCTTCTTTAAGTCTTTGCTTTAACTTACGCCAATAAGCAGTTGCATCAACACTGTCTGTTAAAACTGACACCACATCAACTATCGAAAAATACCATTTTTCCTTTTCATCATCCCACACGGTGCGGACTTTACGTTCTTCAAACAATTTCAATGTTTCTTTCTTTGTCATATCCGTTTCTTTATATCATTAATACTTCCTCCAGCCAATGGTTATCAAGGCTGAGACCTGTGGTTTTATTATACTGAGACCTGTCTGCCAATACATATATTCCTTCCAATATTTCTTCGACAAGCCCATAGCCTTTCAGTTGCTTAAAATCATAGGAACGGATGCCTACAGTAAATTTCGCCAATTGCTTCACCAACGAGTAGGTACACCCCGATTCTTTCAACTGCTCTATAAGTTCCATGCTGTTTTCCCAATTTACGATAACATTTATACTCGTATCATCAATCAGGCGAAATTCTTTTGATGCAGTTTCAAAACATAACTCAGTAGGTTTGTAGAGCCAGTGCTTTATATCCTTTTCATCAAATGTTTGCTTTCTGCTATATAATTGACAAAAATAGGCTTTCATGGTAGAAGGAGCAAACCAATCACTATCTTCCGGCAAATTCAACCGAGCATTGTTGGAGTCAGCCATTGAACCGAAGGGCTTTCGCTTCTCTGCAGCCAGACTGAACACAAATGTATGTCCCATGGCACTTCGTCCTTCCCGATTGCACCGTCCCGCTGCTTGCAATACAGAATCGAGTCCTGCTTCTTGACGGAACACAACCGGAAAGTCTATATCCACACCGGCCTCCACAAGCTGGGTTGCAATGACCCTGACAATCGGCTGCGACTCATCCTTCAATAAAGTTTTTATTTTACCAATAGTTTCGTGTAAGTGGGCAGGGCACATCATTCTAGACAAATGCAATTTCACTCCGTCATTGGGCAAACGGTCATACAGCTCTTTGGCATCTTTACGAGTGTTCACTATGCACAACACCTTATTATATTCAGACACCTTTGCAGCTATCTCATCGTATGTTTTTCCTGTATCATCGATTGACAACTTCACACGACGAAGCTGGTCATGCAAAGCAAATTCTTCCGGAATAATTTCCTTGATATGTTCTATTCCCTTAAAATCAGCTTTAGGATTTGTTCCTTCTATCAGACCACTCAGTACCGGCTGGCTTGCCGTGGTAAACAATACCGAAACCCCGAACATTTCCTGATACGCTTTCAGCGCATCGACTATCGGCCGCAAGAAGCCGGTTGGCAACATCTGAACCTCATCCAAAACAAGAATTGAATTTGCCATGTTGTGCAGTTTGCGGCAATCAGATGTTTTATTGCTAAACATAGATTCAAAAAGCTGTACATTGGTAGTGACAATAATGGAATAGTCCCAATTCTCTGTAGCCAATTTTGCTTTTTCCCTATTTTCCTCGTCCTTAATATCATCGGGGTCGAAATTACTATGATGCTCCAATACATTTTCTTCACCAAAGATTTCCTTCAAAAGCCCTGCCGTTTGCACAATGATACTGGTATATGGGATGGCGATGATGATACGATTCATTGAATGGCTTACAGCATGCTTCATGGCCCATAACAAAGAAGAAAGTGTTTTACCGCCTCCCGTCGGAACTGTAAGACTATAAAATCCTTTTTCGCTTGAAGAAGTTCTACTGCATTGTTCTTTCACTTGCTGGCGGATGCGGTTCACTTTCGTATCAGCTGCATTCGATTGCAGTTTTTGCATATATGCCTCCAGCTGTGGAAGCAAATCGGCAAGCGTAGCCGAATTTCCCCGCTTCCGCCATGACTCTACATCCATAAACCGTTCTGTATCGAGCCGGTCGGCATCTACAAGACAGGAAAAAAGCATACGGGAAAGGTGATGAAAGTGTTTCCATTCAACCTTTGATTTAGAAAAAGGTGAATCAATAAATTCTTGGAATAATAAAGGTTTGTTTATGCTAATGTCACCCTCGTTTATTTCTTTGGACAATAGCCTCTCTTTCAATATGTTTTCCACATCCCCGAAATCATGTAACCCTGTGTGATGAGAAATAATTTGGTTTACAAGAAGATGGGAAACATCCTTTCCCATAAGTTCTTTTGCCAATATTCCACCCACAAAAGCATGGGTATGATCATCATAGCGCTTCTTGTCACTCGTAGGCAAACCATTCATCTTGCGTATGTATTGCTGGAATGCCGCCCGTTCCTTTCCTTTGTCATGAAGTAGGCCGAGCGCACGCCCCCAAGAAGGAAGTCCGAACTGCCCGGCGAAGGATGCCGCCATATCAGCAACCCCCTTTTGATGTTCATCATTGGTTTGTATCATCCATTGACCATTATCCCTATTTTGATACAAATGGGATATCAACTGATTTTCCTCTATCATCTGATTAAATTTATAAGGCTAGCATTCCACAAATATAGTGAATAATATCAGACTCTCGCAAAAGAAAATCATATTTCAAGTCAGCTCCATCAGTTTTCATCCTTAAAACAAGAAATACAACCAACAACGACAAGAACAGGCATTCCGCTTTGTCGCCTCTACGCGGAAAAAAGAGAACAAACCATTTCGGGGGGATACAAAAATTTCCGTCACTACATCTCTTTTAGAATCAGTAAGATGTAGTGACGGAAGAAAAAACAATCTGATTATCCACATAGGTAATCCAGCATTTATATTTCAATACAAATAACGTATAAAGCAAACGTTATCGGGCATTCCCATGTGATGCAATCATCCATCAATGAAGCTTTTATGGTATGATTGCAGATAATTAGTAAACATCAAGCTTTCACCACCGCCAGCAGCTCATCCGGTGTAACCAGTGACTGCTCGCCTGTAGTCATATTCTTCAAAGTCAGTTTCCCTTCGTTCATTTCATTTTCACCAACAATAGCGACAAAAGGAATCTGCTTGTCATTGGCATATCCCATCTGCTTCTTCATTTTAGAAGCATCCGGATAAATTTCAGCGCGCACCCCTGCTTCACGGACTTTTGCCAGGATAGGCAGACAATAAGCAGCCTCTTTATCGCCGAAGTTTACAAACAACAGCTCGGTTCCGTTCACCGCTTCTTTCGGATACAAATCCAACTGATTCAACACATCAAAAATACGGTCGGCTCCGAAAGAGATACCTACACCAGACATACCATCCATACCAAAGACACCGGTCAGATTATCATAACGGCCACCACCACTGATGCTGCCAATCTGCACATCCAAGGCTTTCACTTCAAAAATTGCTCCTGTATAATAATTCAAGCCGCGAGCCAAAGTCAAATCCAATTCCACTTCACTCTTCACACCCAGTGCAGACACGGTTTTTAATATGAATTCACTTTCTTCCACTCCCTTCAATCCCGCTTCACTGGTAGCAAGGACAGTCTTCAAAGTTTCCAATTTCTCTTCATTGCTTCCACTCAATAAAATAATCGGCTGCAATTTATCAATAGCCTCTTGAGGAATCCCTTTAGAAGCCAATTCCGCATTTACATTTTCCAATCCGATTTTATCCAGTTTGTCAATGGCTACGGTAATATCTACAATTTTATCAGCCTCCCCGATAATCTCGGCAATACCGGTCAATATCTTACGGTTATTGATTTTAATTGAAACACGTACTCCGAATTTACCAAATACACGGTCTATCATCTGTACCAGCTCCACTTCATTCAATAAAGAATTGCTGCCTACCACATCGGCGTCACATTGGTAAAACTCACGGTAGCGCCCTTTTTGGGGACGATCCGCACGCCAAACCGGTTGGATTTGATAACGTTTGAAAGGAAAACTTATTTCATCACGATGCATCACCACATAGCGGGCAAAAGGTACGGTGAGATCGTAGCGCAATCCTTTTTCACAGAACTTGCTCGCCAGCTTTACCGCATTGCGGCCCAGCAATTCCTCATCGGTAATGCCGTTGAAATAATCACCTGAGTTCTGTATCTTAAACAATAACTTATCCCCTTCGTCACCGTATTTTCCCATCAAGGTAGACAAATTCTCCATAGAAGGAGTTTCAATCTGCTGATAGCCGAAAAGATGAAACACATCACGGATCGTATTGAATATATAGTTACGTTTCGCCATTTCCACCGGCGAAAAATCTCTCGTTCCTTTAGGTATACCTGGTTTTGCTGCCATAATGATTCTATTTAATTTATTTTGAGCCACAAAATTACACTAAATATTTCATTCGTAAAAAGAATACTTCTTAATATTGCTCATTGCCGGCAATATTAAGAAGTTAAACAGCCGGTGCCTTAAGTGCATATCTCAGTATGGGCCGTTTCCCTACGAACTCATTGTTTAATAATTTCGTAAGCTGTAGAATGAACCCCTCTATTCTCTATTTTTCCCTCCAATACATCCAAAGCGAACTCAATGCCCCCCCGGACAGCCATCTGTGAGCTGAAAATATCAGCTGTTGCAACCAGTTTTCCCGTAGAAAGAAATTCTTTCATCACCGCATCATTATCAAAGCCCACTACAGGCAGATAGCAATTTTTTTCTTGCATCTGCTGAAGAACCCCCAACGCCATCGCATCATTGCTGCAATATACAGCTTTCAAATCAGGATACCGCATCCACATAGCCTGAAAAACTTCGGCGGCTTTCTCCGTTTCCCAGTCGGCCGGTTCGGATGCCACCAATCTTAACCCTTTTTCTTCTATCGCCTTGATAAAACCTCTTTTACGCTGCTGCGCATTATCGGCTGCCGCCAATCCTTCAATAATAGCAACTTTATCTTCATTCCGCAACTTCTTATCCAATAATTTACCCACTTCATACGCAGCTGCAAAATTATCCGGTCCCACAAAAGCCACTTCTACTCCTGCCTGCTCCAATAGCTGAGTATCCAACCGGATATCAATATTGATTACCGGAACTCCTTTCCTGACAGCCTCTACTACAGGCTGAACTAAGGCTTTTGAATCTATAGGAACCAATACGATAGCATCGACTTGCTGATGAATCAAGGAATACATCAAGTCAACCTGTTCCTTTACCTCTGTCTGTGTAGCCGTTCCCACACAAACCAAATCCAAAAACGGAAGAGGGGCCGCATACTGAATGGCCCCTTCTTTCATCACTTTGAAAAAATCG
>ERZ810243.424-NODE-424-length-11999-cov-6.43696_pt1 | contig 11999 bp, 10 predicted proteins | sample MGYA00520432_ERZ810243 | MGnify/ENA primary metagenome ERZ810243 (study PRJEB31588, sample SAMN03398929) | human gut metagenome | study: EMG produced TPA metagenomics assembly of the PRJNA231909 data set (A prospective, longitudinal analysis of the...
AACTGGGTGACTGGAGTTCAGACGTGTGCTCTTCCGATCTTTGGAGGCTACTCCTGCCAATGTCGGCGCAGTGCAGGAGACGCCGACTATATCTTGGGTACAGATTGTTCTGCTGGTCTATCTGGCGGGTATTCTGTTTCTTGTCTGTCGCAATATCTATTCTTTGATTTGTCTCTTCCGGTTGGTACATTCCGGCAAACATGAGAAGTTGGAGAAAGGGGTTACACTTGTGGTGCACAATCAGGAGATAGCTCCGTTCAGTTGGATGAAGTATATTGTCATCAGCCGGAAAGACCTGGAGGAAAACGGGAGGGAAATCCTTATTCATGAAATGGCTCATATCCACCATCGTCATTTAGTAGATTTATTGGTGGCGGATATTTGTATCTTTTTCCAATGGTTCAATCCTGGTGCATGGTTGTTGAAACAGGAGTTGCAGAACATTCACGAATATGAAGCGGACGAGACCGTCATTAATGAGGGTGTAAACGCGAAAGAATATCAACTATTATTAATAAAAAAAGCCGTTGGCACAAGGCTCTACTCTATGGCCAACAGCTTTAATCACAGTAAACTTAAAAAACGTATCACTATGATGTTAAAAGAAAAATCGAATCCGTGGGCACGGTTGAAGTATTTGTATGTACTTCCGTTGGCAGCTATTGCAGTAACTGCTTTTGCCCGTCCTGAAATCTCTGAGAAAATGGAAGAAATTTCTGCTGTCAAAGTTAATGATTTGGCGGAAATTGTGCAAGAAAAGGTGCTGCAAGATACAGTAAAAGTATCTAAAGACGAGAAGAAAGATGCTTTGGTAGTGACTGGCGTGAAATCGAAAGAGGAGGAAGAAATTGTTATTTTTGAGGTTGTAGAGCAGATGCCGGAATATCCTGGTGGTATGAGTGCACTGCAAAAATATCTGTCGGAGAAAATAGCTGGTTCTCCGATGAAGGGTAAAGCGGGCGGTAGAGTGATGGTAGGCTTCACTGTGGCTGAAACCGGGAAGATAAAAGATGTACGTGTACTTCAGTCGGATGAAGCGTCATTAAATCAGGAAGCCGAAAGAATTGTCAGTGAAATGCCGGATTGGATTCCCGGAAAGCAACGAGGCAGACCTGTACCAGTGAAATATACTGTCCCTATAAGATTTGGGAATATCAGATTTGCAGAGAATAAGCAGCCTTTGATTTTTGCTGATGGCAAGGAGATTAGTATGGATGCTATGGAAAAGCTGGACCCGTCAACAATAGAAAGTTTCTCTGTGTTGAAAGATTCTGCTTCGATAAAAGTGTATGGTAAACGTGGTGCGAACGGGGTGATACTTGTGAATACTCAACGAGGCAGTAAGACTAAAATACAGAATAAGGAAATCAGTTTTTCACAAAAAACAACCAGTACGGATGCTGTTCCCGATTTTCCGGTCAGTGGAACTGTTGTTGACGAGCAGGGGCGTCCGAAGGCTGGAGTCAGCATTATTGTGCCTAATACAAATCATGGTACGATAACGGATATAAATGGTCATTTTAGTCTGAAAGCAATGAAAGACGGCAATCTGTGGTTCTCATTTATTGGATATAAGCCAGTAAAAGCTTCTGTATCTTCTACGATGAATATACGAATGGAGCAGGAAGTGGTTGACCTGTTTCCTGAACTTTCAGGCAGTGTGAAAAATGGAAATTCAGGGTTTAAGGTGAATAATGGTGTAACTGTGCATGGGATAAAAGGCGAAGAGCCTTTAGTCATTATAGACGGGAAAGAAGCTATGGAGAAAGATGCGTTGTCTAAGCTTGCGCCAGACCATATAAAAAGTATTTCTGTGCTGAAAGATAAATCAGCACAGGTTGTCTACGGAGACAAAGGAAAGAATGGGGTGATTATTGTAGAAATGTTGACGGATGATGAATATCAGACCCGTCAGAACAAGAAATAGAAGAAATCATGCATTGATTTGTTGACGGAGGTACGCTAGTATCTCCGTTTCTTGTTCCGGATGGAACCATTGTATTTCTTCATCTCTTTTGAACCAAGTCATCTGTTTACGCGAATAAATGCGGGAGTTTTGCTTGATTTTATCTATGGCAAAGGGGAGTTCCCATTCTCCATCCAGATACTTGAACAGTTCTTTATAACCGACTGTATTGAGCGAATTGAGGTGGCGATAGGGAAGTACCGAGCGTACTTCTTCCAGTAATCCTTCCTCCATCATTTGATCTACCCGACGGTTGATACGGTCATACAACTCTTCCCGGTCGCGAGTCAGACCGATTTTTAGAATGCGGAAAGGACGTTGCTTTTTTTGTTGGGTGCGGAAAGAGGTATAAGTGCGTCCGGTCATATAGCAAATTTCCAATGCATGAATTACCCGTTTGGGATTCTTTAGATCCACTATCCGATAATATTCCGGATCTAGCAGGCGAAGTTCTGCACAGAGTTGTTCAAGTCCTTCCTCCTCATATTTCTGTAGCATGAGTTGACGGGTTTCCGCATCAACGGTAGGAATATCGTCGATACCTTTACAGATAGCATCTACATACATCATTGAGCCACCTGTGAGAATCACGACCTCGTGTTGCGTAAATAATTTCTCGAGAATTTCCAACGCTTCTATTTCATATTGGGCGGCGCTGTAATAGTCTGTAAGGTGGAGTGTACCAACCAATTGATGAGGGACACGTTTAAGTTGATCGGGAGTAGGAGCTGCCGTGCCTATTTTTAATTCGGCATAAAGCTGTCTCGAATCGGCAGATACAATACTTGTCTGAAAAGTTTCTGCTAAGCGCAGGCTCAATTCCGTTTTCCCTACACCTGTAGGACCTATAAGAACGATGAGAGTAGGCATTGGGCTTTTAAGTATTAAGTATTGAGTATTAAGATGTGTGCGGAACTAAAAAATATTAGGTATTAACTGCCTGGCGCTGCATGGCAATTAATACCTAATACCTGGTACTTAATACTTAGAATTTTTCTTCTTCGTATGGAGTACTTGCGTCGCCACCTATGTCAAATCCTTCCTGATCGAAGTCTTCCATGTCGAAATCTTGGTCTCCATAGAAGTTTTCATCCAAATCAAGAGAACCGCTGGCAGCGGCCATTTCTTCAAAATCTACCGTTTGTTTAGGAGCATCTCCTGATTTCTTGGTACATTTGGCGCCATTCATATCTTTTCCGGTGATAATTTCGGATAGTTCGATGAAGAAACAACGTTCTGTTATGTAATCGAATACATATAGCAGTTTCTGTTTTTCATCTTCTACCAGTTCACTGATAGTAGTGTCTTTCATTACCCAGCTATCTATTTCCGGATTGTCGTCCATTTCTTCCAAGGTTACTTCTTTTCCTTTTTCCCAATCGTCATCGCAGATAAAGAAAGAAGTCATCTGGTCGTTTGCGTACCCTACTGATTTCAGTATTGCTTCATGGAAGTCATAAAAAGTAGCTTCCGGATCAATTTGTATTTCTCTGACAAAATCGTCAACTTCATCAGATATGATAGTAAATCTGTATATCATAATATGACTATTTTGAACTGTTTATTTAATGATACCACGTTCTGAATTACGGATGAAATCGATAATATAGTCAATTTCCGGACTTTTTTCAAATTCATCTTCTATTTTCTTCAATGCTTCTGTCGTGTTTAAACCACTTTGATAAATGATACGATATGCATTGTGAATACTTTCGATCACTTCATTGGCAAAACCACGACGGCGCAGGCCGATGATGTTGATTCCACTAAAAGCAATCGGTTCGCGTCCTGCGATGATGTAAGGAGGAATATCTTTACTGAAGCGGCATCCGCCCTGAATCATTACATGACTCCCTACATGACAGAATTGGTGCATCAATACATTAGCGCTGACAATCGCATTATCATCAATGATGATTTCACCTGCCATTTTGGTAGAGTTACCGATGATACATCCGTTACCAACCAATGCGTCGTGTGCTACGTGTACACCCTCCATCAGTAAATTGTTATTTCCTACAATCGTGCGCCCTTTAGCTGCTGTACCACGGTTGATTGTTACATTTTCACGAATCAGATTATTATCCCCGATTTCGGCTGTCGATTCCTCACCGCGAAACTTAAGGTCCTGCGGAATGGCTCCGATTACGGCACCCGGAAAAATAGTGTTTCCGTTACCAATACGTGAACCATATAAAATATTGGCGTTAGCCATAATTTTATTGTTGTCGCCGATAACTACGTTCTTATCTATAAATACAAAAGGCGCAATTTCTACATTTTCCCCAATTTTAGCTTCGGGATGAATATACGCTAAAGGACTTATCATGCTTTTAATATATCAATTATTACTTATTTTTCACTATTTGTGCCATGAACTCTGCTTCGCAAACAACTTTCTCGCCAACAAATGCATATCCTTTCATAGTAGAGATGCCACGGCGGATAGGTGCCAGCATTTCTACACGGAAGATAATAGTATCTCCTGGCACTACTTTCTGGCGAAATTTTACTCCATCTATTTTCATGAAATAGGTAGAATAACGTTCAGGTTCGTCTACTGAATTCAAAACGAGTAAACCACCGACTTGTGCCATTGCTTCTACTTGAAGTACTCCCGGCATAACAGGTTCTTGTGGGAAATGTCCCTGAAAGAAAGGTTCGTTAGCTGTGATATTTTTGATACCTACAATGTAGTTAGCACCAATCTCAATCACTTTGTCAACCAGTTGGAAAGGATAGCGGTGTGGCAATAATTCGCGGATACGGTTTACATCCATTACCGGCTCACGGTTACAGTCGTAACTTGGCGCCTGTATTTCGTGCAAACGGATTTCTTTCCGCATTTGGCGTGCAAACTTATTATTGATAGTATGTCCGGGACGGGTAGCAATGATCCGGCCTTTTATCGGTTTACCGATTAAAGCAAGGTCACCGATCACATCCAACAATTTGTGGCGGGCACATTCGTTTGCCCAAACCAACGGTTTGTGATTGATATAGCCTAATTGTTCAGCGTCCATGTGAGGTACTCTCATCACATCTGCCAACTTGTCGAAACTTTCCTGTGACATCTTACGCTCGTAGATTACGATTGCATTGTCCAGGTCACCCCCTTTAATCAATCCAGCGGAGAGCAGCGGTTCTATTTCGCGAACAAAGACGAAAGTACGGCTGGCGGCCACTTCGTCTTTGAAATTATGCATATCCTCAAGTGTAGCAAACTGGTTCGGGATAATGGTTGAATCGTAAGAAACCAGTACATTCAGACTGAAATTCTCGTCAGGAAGTACGATGATAGAAGAACCAGTCGTTTCATCCCGGAACTCAATTTTAGACTTGATAATATAAAAGTCTTTGACGGCATTTTGTTCTACTGTTCCTACACGTTCTATTTCTTGTACATAATATTGTGCACTACCATCTAAAATAGGAAATTCCGGTCCGTTAACCTGAATAAGGCAGTTATCAATGCCCAATGCGTAGAGGGCTGCCATACCATGTTCAACGGTGCTTACTTTGACTCCATTCTTCGACAATACAGTACCACGAGTGGTTTCTGTCACATTGTCGGCTACTGCATCGATAGTTGGTTGTCCTTCTACGTCAATGCGCTGGATTTTATATCCATGATTGTCCGGAGCAGGATTAAATGTTACAGTGAGATCAAGTCCAGTGTGAAGACCTTTCCCGCTCAGTGAAAAGCTATCTTTCAGCGTTTTTTGTTTCAGCATTGGTTACTTATTTACTTATTTAATAGTTGTTTTAATTCTTCTATTTCTTTGCGCAAATTACGCAATTCTTTCTGCATATCCGGTAAGCTTCTTTGTGCGACGGATGCTTTGAAGTATTGCTTCAGTTCCATAGGAGGAGTTCCGATAAGCTGGCTACCGGATTTAATGTCTCCGGGTACACCTGACTGTGCACCTAAACCAACTTTGTCTCCTATTTTGGAATGTCCTGCAATACCTACCTGACCTCCGATCATACACCATTCACCAATTTTGGTAGAACCGGCAATTCCGGCTTGTGCAGCCATTACGGTATGTGAACCTATTTCATCATTATGTGCTATTTGTATCAGATTGTCTAATTTGACACCACTATGCACTACCGTAGCTCCCATTGTAGCACGGTCTACACAAGTATTAGCACCTATATCTACTTTATCTTCCAGAATAACAATTCCGATTTGCGGAATCTTATCGTATCCATTCGGAGTGGGAGCAAAACCAAATCCGTCAGCTCCAATCACTGCACCCGAGTGCAGGATACATTCGTTACCTATGCGGCAATCATGATAAACATTTACATTGGAGTACAGCAAGCAACTGTTGCCTATCTTCACGCCATCTCCAACAAAAGTGTGTGGATAAATTTGGGTATTATCTCCAATCACGGTATTTTCACCAATATAGGCAAATGCACCGATGTATACGTTCTCACCAATTTTGGCGCTGGGTGCAACGAAAGCTAATGAATCTATACCTTGTTTCTTAGGCTTGCTCATCTCATAAAGATTGAGTAATTTAGCCAGACTTTCATATGCATTGTCTACTTTTATCAGAGTAGTTTTAATTTCGTGCTCGGGAGTGAAGTCCTTATTAACCAGGACAATGCTTGATTGTGTCTCGTAGATGTAAGGTGTATATTTGGGATTTGACAGGAAAGAAATTGCTCCGGGCATTCCCTCTTCAATTTTAGCGAATGTGTGTACCGTAGCGTTTTCGTCTCCAATGATTTCCCCTTGGATAAATGCTGCAATTTGCTTAGCCGAGAACTCCATGTCTTTAATTTAAAATTTAATTAGTTCACAAATAACGGATTTTTTTTTCAGATTTCCGTGTTATTGCATGAATATTTTATACTTATCTGTGTAATCTCTGATAGCAGAGATAGTATTTCTTTACCTTTTTGGACAATAATGAGATGTTCAGCATGTCCGATGCTTCGGCAATATTTTTGATAGTGCCGTCTTTGTAGATAATGTCAATACTGTCATCTGCCGGGTCATACATATTCTTTTCGATGCTGGGGGTAGAGACAAAATAGTTCGCTTCGGAAAGGGTTATACCTAATTGCTGGCTGATGTGCAAAGTTAATTCTTTTTTTCTGTCCTCACTAATCGGTTCCGATGAAATTTCTACTTTAAAGATATTTCGGTTTATCATTCCCGTGCTTAAAGTAGAAAGTACCTTGTCTGTATGGGTGCTCCACACTTTCAAGGCTGTCCATATATCATTGTCGTCTAGCTGGATAAAATTCTCCAGACAGTCGGGGTTATGATAGAATTCCGTAGGATTGATATCATTGTAAAGGAAAAAACGCAATGCGGGTGATGCAAACAGTTCCACTCTTTGGGAAGCTAATTCTTTGGCACGTAATAGAGTACTAATCAGCATCTTTTCGTATGCGACGGATGTCTTATGTAGGTATACTTGCCAGTACATCAAGCGACGTGCCGTGAGGAAATTCTCAATAGAATAGATCCCTTTGGATTCGATAACGAGTCGGTCATCCGCTACATCAAGCATTTTGATAATTCGGGCGGAACCGATGTTTCCTTCTGTCACGCCTGTATAAAAGCTGTCACGGCGAAGATAATCAAGTCTGTCCATATCCAACTGACCGCTTACGAGTTGATGTAGAAAGCGTTTCGGATATTCGTCCTTGAAGATTTGGATGGCAAGACTAAGCTGACCGTTCATCTCTTTGTTCATCCGTTCCATCAGCATGAGGGAAATCTCTTCGTGGGAGACTCCTTTTACTATAGTATCTTCCAGTACATGTGAGAAGGGACCATGTCCTATATCATGTAACAGGATGGCCGCCTGTACAGCTTCCGCTTCGCTGTCAAAAATAAAATTACCTTTAGAAGCCAGTTGGGTGATAGCTTCACTCATCAGGTGAAAAGCACCTAAAGAGTGTTGGAAGCGGGTGTGTTGCGCACCGGGGTATACAACAGATGATAATCCTACCTGCTTGATGCGGGTAAGACGCTGCAAAAGGGGATGCCGTACTATATCGTACAGTAACCCCTTTGGAATATTGATGAACCCGAATACGGGGTCGTTAATTATCTTTCTTTCGTAAGGCATTCGTTTTCTTTAGAGATCCTTTTTTTCTTTTCAGAGAATTGCTTTGAGTTGTTCAGCCATTTGCGCCTGTACTTCTTGTGCGGCGGTGCGGGCAGCTTCTGCAAATTTCTCTGTTTTATCTACGTAGATAATACCACGTGAGGAGTTAACAATTAATCCGCATGTACTGTTCATTCCGTATTTACAAACTTCTTCGAGCGAGCCGCCTTGTGCTCCTACACCTGGTACGAGAAGGAAATGGTTCGGAACAATTTTACGAATATCTTCGAAAGCGCGTCCTTGAGTGGCACCTACCACATACATCATACGGTCGTCACTAGCCCATTCTTGTGATTTACGTAATACTTTCTCGAACAGACGTTCACCGTTTACATCTTCTGTTAGTTGGAAGTCATGTGAACCTTTGTTGGAAGTCAATGCCAACAGAATCACCCATTTACCTTCATAGGTAAGGAACGGAGTAACGCTGTCTTCGCCCATATAAGGAGCTACCGTTACAGAGTCGATATTAAGTTCTTCAAAGAAGGTGCGGGCGTACATTGCAGAAGTATTTCCGATGTCACCACGCTTTGCGTCAGCGATGATGAATTGGTCCGGATAATTATCTTTGATGTATTTTACTGTCTTTTCAAATGCGATCCATCCTTTTACGCCCATGCTTTCATAGAAAGCCAGATTGGGCTTATAGGCGATGCACAAATCAGCTGTCGCGTCAATGATGGCTTTGTTGAATGCAAAGATCGGATCTTCTTCTTTCAACAGATGCTCCGGGATTTTCTTGATGTCAGTATCAAGTCCTACACAAAGGAATGATTTTTTGCGCTTTATGTTTTCAAATAATTGTTGCTTATCCATCTTATTATTTACTATTATACAATTTACTATTGACTATTTCTAAGAAATCATATTCAACTATCAACTCTTCATTTTTCTAAAGTTCGCTTTCTTTCAAGCGTTCCGCGTTTTCTGCTACGATCAGGTGGTCGATACAGTCTTGAATATCCCCGTCCATGAATGCAGCAAGATTATAAATCGTGTAATTGATGCGATGGTCGGTGATTCGTCCCTGTGGATAGTTGTAGGTGCGGATTTTAGCAGAACGGTCTCCGGTCGATACCATTGTTTTACGCTTGGAGGCAATGTCATCGATGTATTTCTGATGTTCCTTGTCATAGATAAATGTACGGAGACGGGCCAAAGCACGTTCCTTATTTTTCGGTTGGTCACGTGTTTCGGTACATTCAATAAGTATTTCTTCGGCAATGCCTGTATTCGGGTTCTTCCAGATATAACGCAGACGTACTCCGGATTCTACCTTATTTACATTCTGTCCACCGGCACCACCACTTCGGAAAGTATCCCATTTGATTTCTCCTTCGTTGATGACTACATCGAATTCTTCAGCTTCGGGAAGTACCGCCACTGATGCGGCAGAAGTATGAACACGTCCTTGTGTTTCGGTAGCAGGAACGCGCTGTACGCGGTGTACTCCCGATTCATATTTTAAAATTCCATATACATTATCGCCCGTGACACTACAAACAACTTCTTTGAATCCTCCTGCTGTTCCTTCGTTTGCATTGGAGACTTCCATCTTCCAACCTTTGGTTTCACAGAATTTGGCATACATACGAAAGAGGTCACCGGCAAAGATAGCTGCTTCATCACCTCCTGCACCACCACGGATTTCAAGAATTGCGTTCTTGCTGTCTTGCGGATCGGCAGGGACAAGCATCAGTTTGATTTCTTCTTCCAATACCGGAAGGCGCTCTTGACTATTGTCCATTTCTTCTTTCGCCATCTCGCGCATTTCAGCATCCGATTCATTAGCAAGGATATTTTTAGCTTCTTCAATATTACCCAGTAATTGGATATATTCTTTCCTTGCTTTCATCAAGTCGTCTAATTCCTTATATTCTTTAGTCAACTTGACATAACGTTTCTGATCGGCAATCACTGCCGGGTCTGTGATAAGGGTAGATATTTCTTCAAAACGGGCTACGAGTCCGTCTAATTTTTCTAATATGGTACTGTTATCTGCCATTCTTTAGTATCTAAATTCTCCGAATTCGCTCTTAATGATTAATTCTGTTTGCTCACATGCTTCAACACGTCCTACAATCTGTGCCGGGATACCGAATGACTCGGAAATAGCAATTACTTCTTCTGCATGTTCCGGTGACAAATAAACTTCGAGGCGATGTCCCATATTGAATACCTTGTACATTTCTGCCCAGTCCGTACCACTTTGTTCTTGAATAGTTTTGAATAAAGGAGGAACAGGGAAAAGATTATCCTTTACTACACGAACGTTTTCAACAAAGTGTAAAACTTTGGTTTGTGCACCACCGGAGCAGTGTACCATTCCGTGGATTTCCGGGCGCAGTGCATCGAGTAATTTCTTCACTACTGGTGCGTATGTACGAGTAGGGGAGAGTACTAACTTACCTGCATCAATTGGAGAATTTTCTACACTGTCTGTCAGTTTTAACTTGCCGGAGTAAACTAATTCTTCAGGAACGGCAGCATCGTAGCTTTCCGGATATTTTTCAGCAAGATATTTGCCGAATACGTCGTGGCGGGCACTCGTCAAACCGTTGCTACCCATACCGCCATTATATTCTTTTTCGTAAGTAGCTTGTCCGTAAGAAGCCAGACCAACGATCACGTTCCCCGGACGGATATTGGCATTGTCGATAACGTCTGAACGTTTCATGCGACAAGTTACGGTAGAGTCAACGATGATCGTACGAACCAAGTCGCCGACATCAGCAGTTTCACCACCGGTTGCGTATACCCCTACACCCATTTCACGGAGTTCGGCCAGCAATTCATCTGTTCCATTGATGATGGCGGAGATTACTTCTCCGGGAATCAACAGTTTATTACGTCCAATGGTAGAAGAGACAAGAATATTGTCTACGGCACCTACACAAAGCAGGTCGTCGATATTCATAATCAATGCATCCTGCGCAATACCTTTCCAAACGGACAAATCACCCGTTTCTTTCCAGTACATATAAGCGAGAGATGATTTGGTTCCGGCACCATCGGCATGCATAATATTGCAATATTCCGGGTCACCTCCCAATATGTCCGGGATAATTTTGCAAAACGCTTTTGGAAAGATTCCTTTGTCGATGTTCTTGATGGCGTTGTGCACATCTTCTTTTGATGCGCTTACTCCACGCATCATGTATCGTTGATTACTCATGAGTTATAGAATTATTTTGTATACGGCTGCAAAAGTACAGCTTTTTTTTGGTACAGCCTAGAAAAACAGTCAGGTAAATTCCGGAGTAAACTTTCGATTATCATACGGCTATGCGTGTAAAGCCAAGATTATAATGCATATTTTATATGTTCACTCCAGATTGAATCAATCAGTTTTCCGACTGTGGCATGGCACCTTAAACTATATTCACTGATGTTTATATTGTACTTTTCAAGCAATGCTTTTCTTAAATCAGCATACTGAATTTCTGCAACATAGAAACCTGTATTAAGTGTTATTAGTTTTCCCTTGCAGAAAGGGCGAACGAAATTGAATACATCATTTTTAGAACTGAACTTTCTCTTCTTTTGAGCTGGCGGAAGTGTATTGGGAATTATAGAAGTCTTTCTTTCCCATATTGCATTAACAAGATTTCCTATGGTAAATAGATTACTGATTGCTTTCTCACTATATGTTAATTCATAATCTTTATCTAAGATTTGAATTAAAGGATATATACGTAAACCTGCAGTGATGATATTGGTGTCAAGAGTTATTAAAGATCCTGTACATAAACTTCGAACCAATCCAAATACATCATTCTTGTTCTTGAATGCTTTGTTTTTATTTGAATTTACTACAGACGAATTTCCTGATGCCATATTTGTAGATCTGTTGACAGAAGGCGCTTCTTGTTTGAGATCGGAAGAGCGTCGTGTAG
>ERZ810243.522-NODE-522-length-10394-cov-7.68972_pt1 | contig 10394 bp, 10 predicted proteins | sample MGYA00520432_ERZ810243 | MGnify/ENA primary metagenome ERZ810243 (study PRJEB31588, sample SAMN03398929) | human gut metagenome | study: EMG produced TPA metagenomics assembly of the PRJNA231909 data set (A prospective, longitudinal analysis of the...
ATCTAGGGGTCAGCAAGACGCTCAGCAGGGTGGGGGACAACAACCCCATCGTGGTCATGCGAAACAACAAGCCGGCCGCCATCGTCATCAGCCCGGACGATTACCGCCGACTCACCGAGGCCGAAGAGGACTTCGCCCTGTACCTCGAAGCCGAGGAACGAATGAAGAAGGACGACGGGACAAGACTCGGCATGGACGACGTGTTCGGCAAGGACTACAAGCCCGTCGATGACGGCTATGTTCCGGAGTTCGAATGATGGTCTGGAACATCGAATTCACCAAGGAGGCGCAGAAGGACATCAGGAAACTCCGTGAGCCGTCCAAAAGCCATGTCAACGAGGCCATCAACAAGGTGGCGCAGAATCCGCTTCCCTTCACGGAAGGCGGCTACGGCAAACCATTGGGGCACAAGCGCGACGGCAACCTCACCGGATACCTGAAGGTCAAACTCCGAGGGGAGGGGCTGAGGGTCGTCTACCGGCTGGAAAGAACAGTCCATTCCATGACGGTCGTCGTCGTTTCCGTTCGTGACGACAACACCGTCTACAAGGAAGCGGCAAGAAGAATAAAAAAGGACCTGGCATAGTGGCACACGTTAAAGGGGGCGGAGTCCGATGACGGCTCCGCCCCCTTTGCCGTCGGCCGGACGGGCCGATCGGGCACGGAGGGCGGCATCGACCGTGGACCCATCCAATCCAATCCGGCCCGGTCCACGATCATGCCCACGTCGTGCGGGCCATGGCCAGCGTCCGAGACCGAGGACCAGGGAGCCGAATGGGCCACGTCGATGCATGTGGGCCATCAGCGTGCCCTGCGCGCTTCCGGACCGCATCATGCGAATGGGCCAATGGGCCACATGCCGGACCGATCATGCGGCCCACGCGAAAGCCCATGTGAGGGCCGGCATCGCGGACCACCCCTGGTCCATGGACCGGGCCGGACGATGGCGTCCCCGTCCACCGGGCCACGGTCCAAGGACCATATGGGCAGGTCGGCGGGTGGACCCGGTTCATGCGGTCCATGGCCCGAGAGCCCACCGCCATCGGGCCGGTCTCCCCAAACGCACATGGAGCAAAGCCATGCGCATCGCGCGGCGCGCCCGGGACCGGTGCCGCATCCCCGACAGTCGACGAGCAGGCTCCCGACCGTGGACGTCTCCCCGTTCGGCAGGAGCCGGCACCCGCCGGGGGCGCCATGCCCGGCCTCCCTGCGTCAGCCGGCCCCGAACAAACAACGGCACAACAGACACATACGCGAAATAAAACCCGACATGAAAACCAGCACCCAGACAGACGAAAAAGCACGACACAGAAACCAGAAACAACGAAGACAGAACCAAGAACCCACACAGCCAGTCACAAGGTACGACGCCATCAGAAAACCCAAGAAAAAGCACATCCCGATGCAATCTCCGAAGGAGATGGACTTCTTGCACCCACCGCCTCACGGCGGCCGCCTATCGGCGGAACGGCAACGTTTTTGATGGTGTTTGCCGTCCGGGCGTCCGATATCGGGGTTCGGCGTTATCGACGGGACGGGAGACGCGGGCCGGGTGGGGGCGCCATGAACGATGGGAACATGATCCAGGAGCCGCCCGCATGCCCGGTGTGCGGGCTCGCGGTGGAGGAGCGGGACCCGCGCCGCGGGAAGCCGCTGTCGATCCACCGGGCATGCCGGAACCGGCGCCGGGAGGAGCTGAGGAAGGAACGGGAACGCGGACGCCGCATGTCGCAGGAGTCGCTCCTGATGGCATCCAGGAACGACGTCGCCGAGGCGGCCGCCGAACTGCGCCGGCGGGTGGCATGGCGCAACGAGGCCGTCGGCCCAGCCGACCACGGGACGGTCGAACTGTGCTACTGGTCGGTCAGATGCATGGCAGCGCTCATGCGGCTCGAACCGGAAACGCTCATGGCATACGAGGACCGGTGGGCCGTGGACCTGGCCCGGTCCATCGGCCGCAAGGGCATGGACCGGATCGCGGGCCTGACCGGCTGGAGGGGTCCACGCCCATGGACCATGGACCCGGCCATGACCGACACGGGCGAAGACCACACGCTCGAGGGCATGTGGCCCGAACCCGGGCCCGGGGTGGACGACGAATGGCGCGCCGACCTGGACCACGACGACGGCGCGGGCCCGCGGGCCGTCGGCATGGACCGGATCATCGAGGGCATATGGGCCGAGGACCATCGAGGACGCAACGGCGCGGACCACGGATGGTGGTCCCTCGACGAAGGGGCCAGGCCATGAGCGACCGCCCAGGGACCACAGGGGCCACAAGCGAATGGCCCAGACCCGGCCGATGCAGATGGGCCCGGTGCCCGCACCCCGAGACCCTGGTATGGGCGGACGGGTACTGCTCGGCCCGATGCCGGCGCCAGGCGCGCAAGGCGGAACCGGGACGGGTGCCGGCCGGCCACTGCCGCATGTGCGGCGAACCCGTGTACAAGCCCGCCCAGGGACCCGTGCCCGACTTCTGCTCCGACCGGTGCCGCAACAGGTGGAACCGGCTCACCCGCACCGGGACAAGTGCCCGCCCACGGCGATCATGCCACGAATGCGGCGCACGGCTCGATACCGGCACGCGAGGCGAATACTGCGGCGACGCATGCCGCAAGGCACATGACTACAAGACGGCGCGCGATCGGCGCACGCTGCGCTCCGCCGCCAACGCCGGAACCATCGAAAGGCTCAGAATGAACGCCGACGACCTGCTGACGAGGGCGCACGCCATCGAACTGGACACCGAAACCATACGGCGACATGGCATCGAGACGCGCGCCCGCACCCACATCCTGCTCATGCGCATGCTCACGCTCGCCGCCACCCACGACCCCCGGTCCCTCACGCAGGCGGGACCCGACGGCCAGATCGGCCGCATCATCGACGCATGCGACCGGACCGGCGAGGACGGGGACGCGGAACGACTCCTGCGCCGCCACGGACCGGCCCGCGGCGCCGCAGGAAAAGGAGAGGAGCACGCATGGCCATCAGCATGACCAAACTCAGCAGCGCCGACTACTACCTCGACCGCACGCGCGAGGCGCTCCAGGCCGACGGCGCCATACCCGACGAGGCCACGCCCGGACCGCTCACGGGCCCCGACCCAGCCGCCTACTACAACGCCGAAGGCAACCCGCCCGGCCGGTGGATCGGATCGGCCAGCCGGCTGCTCGGCGGCGAGACCGGACGGCAGGCCGGCGCCGAGACCGTGCGCATGCTCATCAACGAACGCCGAAACCCCGAAACCGGCCGCAGCCTCGACCAGGCCGGCATACGGGCCGACAACGACGGGCAGCCGCCCATCGCCGGATACGACCTGACCCAGACCGTGCCCAAAAGCGTGAGCATCCTCTGGGCGTTCGCCGACCAAGACACGCGCCGCGCCATCGACGAATGCCTCCACCAGGCGGCCGACATGACCATCGGCTACTTCGAAGCCGAATACGCGGCCACCCGGGCCGGGGCCGGCGGCGTCGCCAGCACGGCCTGCGACGGGGTCGCCGGCTTCGCCTTCGACCACTGGGACTCCAGGGACGGCGACCCCCACCCGCACACGCACCTGGTCATCTCCAACCGGGTGCGCCGCACCACGGACGGCCAATGGACCGCGCTCGACGGCCGCGCCGTCTACGGGGCCACCGTCGAACTGAGCGAATACAACGCCAACCTCGTCAAGGACCTGCTCACCCAACGACTCGGCTGGGCCTGGCACGAACCGGCCCGCGCCCGCGGACGCGGCACCAGGGCCGTGGCCGGCGAGGTCCAGGGAGTGCCCGAGGAGCTCATCGACGCGTTCAGCGGACGCGACAGGGAGATCGAAACCCGGCTCGCCGCCATCATCGACGAGGAGGAACGCCGCACCGGCCATACGATCGGATGGAAACGACGCGCCGAACTCCACAAACAGGTCTGGCTGGAAACCCGCAAGCCCAAGACCGACGCCCGACCCGGACTGGCAGAACTGACCCGACGATGGCACGGCAAACTGCGGGCCGAAGCCCCCGGCACCAGCATCGACGCCATGTGGCAGGCGGTCGACTCGCACCGGGACAGGGCCATAGAACTGGGACAGACCGCCTCCCGGGCCGCGGGCATCCGCCTCGCCGGACAGCTCGCCGACCACCAGACACCCGGCCGGACGGAACTCGAACGGCTCGCCGACGCTGCCATGGCACACACCGAACGCACCCGCGCCACATGGACGCTCAGCAACATCCGGGCCGAAGCCGAACGCCTCCTCGCCGACATCCGGCTCGACCCCACGGCCCGCGCCGACACCGCCAACCAGGTCGCCGAACTCGCCATCCGCCGCTGCGTGAAAATAACCCCGACCCGCTACCGTGCAGGCCAAGCCGGCGACGACCCCGCGCTCGTCAGCCGCGCCGGACGCAGCACGTTCGACGACCCCACACTCGACCGATACACCAGCCAGACGATCCTCGACATGGAAAAACGCGTCATGGCCACGTTCGGCCGGACCGACCCGCTCGCCTGGGGACCCGGGGAGGGCACCCGGCTCATCCAGTCCATGCGGGCCGGCGGAAACCGGCTGAGCGACGACCAGGCGAAGGCCGCCGCATACCTGCTCGAGAACCCGCACGCGGCCAGCGCGCTCATCGGCCCCGCCGGCACCGGAAAGACGACCACCATGCGCGCCGTCGCCCGAGCATGGGAGACCCGGCACGGGAGGGGATCCGTGCTCGGCCTGACCCTGTCCGTCCGGGCCAGGGACGAGCTCGCCGACAGCATCGGCACCAACGCGATCACCATCGCCAAGCTCCTCGACAACGTATCCGAACGGCACCGGGCGCAGATCGACGACCTGCGACGCGAATACCGGTGCCGGCTCGCCGCGGCGCGCACCCCCGCCGAACGCGACCGGATACGCCGCGCCATCAGCGAATCCGACGCCCGGGAACAGGCCGGCCTCATCCACCCCGGACAGCTCGTCATCGTAGACGAGGCGGGCATGGTCGGCACCCCGGAACTGGACGCCATCGCCGAACTGTGCGAACGGGCCGGAGCCAGGCTCGTACTGACCGGCGACCCCATGCAGCTCGACGCGCCCGCCGCCCCGGGCGGCCTGCTCGCCTGGGCCGAACGGGAACACCGGTGCGCGACCCTCACCAGCCTGTGGCGTTTCCGCAGCGACCCCGGGCTCTGGGCGAACGACCCCGACGGCGGACGGGCCAGATGGGCAGACGAAGGCAAAGCCACGCTGCGCCTGCGCGCCGGCGGCGACCGCGCGAAACCGGACAGCGTCGAGGCATGCCGCCGGCTCGTCGCCGAATACGCGGCCCACCACCGTCTCCACTGGGGCGAGGACCGGGAATGCGAGGAGGAGGCGTACCGGATGACCCTGCAATGGCAGAAGACGGGCAAGACCACGCTCCTCGTCGCCGGCACCAACGAACAGGTGCGCGCCATGAACCAGCGCACCATCCTCGAACGGCGCGTGCTCGGCCTGTCCGACGGGGACCCGTCCCGCCTCGCCACGCTGTCCGACGGCCTGAAGATAGGAGCCGGGGACCGGATCGTGTCCCGCGCCAACGACCACCAGGTACGTGGCCCCGACGGACACCGCATCGAGAACGGCATGGCGTTCACCGTCACCCGCATCGACACGGACGCGATCGCATGCCGCGACGCGGACGGAAGGCAATGGACCATACCCCGGGACTGGGCGAAAACGAACTGCGAGGCCGGATACGCGACCACCATCCACAAAAGCCAGGGCATGACCGTCGACCGGTGCGCCGCCATGTTCCCCTCCGACGCGCGCGTCCCATGCAACCTGCAATACGTGGCCGCCACACGAGGGCGCGAGGAGAACCACCTCCTCTACGCGTGCAAGGACGAGAAGACCCGGCAGACGGAAGCCATGCTATCCGGATCGGACACCGACCCCGAAGCCATCGCCCGCCAACGCATGCTCTCCACGCTCCTGACGCGCCCCGACACGCGCACCGCCACCGAAACCCGCATCGACGAACACGAGGAGAGATACAGCCTGACACGACTCCTGCGCGAACACGACTACGCCGCCGGCCTCATCGCCGGCCCCCACCTCGAGGCCAAACTCCGCCAATGCCACAACCCGGGCATCGTGAGCATGATCACGAGGTCCCCGAACTGGGAATGGCTGCGCGCGCTATGGTCCCGCGCCTGGATGACCGACCCCAAGCGGGCCATGGCCATCGTCAGCCGCGACATCAGCCCCAAGGACGAGCACGGAAACCGGCAGGACCCCGCCGCCGTCATGGCCGGCCGGCTCAGCAGCGGCCTGCTCGACCGGCTCAACGGCGCGGTGCGCGACGACTGGACCGCCGGCATCATCCCGCCCATCAAGGCATCCAGAAACACCGCCGCCCTCGACCTGGTGCGCCAGAACGAACTCCTCATCACCCAACGGGCCGACGCCCTCGCCCGACAGGCCGCCACGGGCGAACAGCCCTGGTCGAGGACCGTCATGGAAACGGCGCGGAAACACGGCGACCACAACCTGCTGCGCGACGTGGCCATCTACCGGGACATGTGGCACATCGACGACCCCGACCAGCCCATCGGGCAAAGGCCGCCGGGCCGGTCCGGCCGGCAGGAACAGCACTGGTGCAACCTCGACGCACGCATCACCGGACAAGGAAGCGGCGTCGTCAACCCCGGCAAAACCCGGAAGGCCAACCGTAATCGGCCGGAAAACCCGACGCCCCGCGTGGAGACGCCGAACCCCGCAGCCATGGAGGAAAGGAACCCGCAATGGAAGACACGGCAGGAACCATCATCGAACAACTCGCCCGATGTGCCGACGCAATGACCCGGACCCTGGACTCATGGGACACCGGCACCCTGATCGTCCTCGCCGTCACGCTCACGGTGCTCGCCGGCGTCACCGGCCGCGCCACCACCGGCGGCGGACTCATCAGGCAGATCCTGTGGATCACCGTCACCGCCATACTCACCCTCATCGCCGTCGCGACCGTCTGGACCATCGCGAGCCGATACCTGCCCATCCCCGAGCTCGAAACGCTCCTGCGAAACCTCGCCGGCCACCAGCCCCTCTTCCGGAGCCTGGACACGGCGGCACGCATACTACGATGGTGACGATGGGGAAACGGGATACGATGGAGTGACTGACACCGGAGCAAGGAGGGAAACGGACGTGGAACGACGGATAATCATGTGTCGCCGACATCCGGTGCTGGCCTTCGACTACGATCCTTCATCGGGAAAGGCCGTCGGCAGCGGCCGTATACTGGATTGTTCAAGGTTGCCTCTCGAGCTCATCTCCCACGGCAAACCCGCGATCTACGCGAAAAGCATCGATGCTTGGTGGAGAAGAAGGGCCATCCCACCTACTCGGGATGGGATACGCGGCATACTTGACTCGATGGGAATAAGATCGGCGGTGGAACTCCTCAACCGCTCGCATGGACTCAGCCTTTCCGACCAGTATTGGGTCAAGCCCGAATCATCCGACCTCGAATGGGATACCGTGAACTTCTTCACCAACCCGTTTGACGAGGAACTTGGACGAACCCTCCTGACTGCCCGTTCCTCCTCCCACAGGTTCAGCCTCAACGCACCCGACGCATCCACCGGCGGCGACCTTCCGAAACGATGGACCATTGCGGGCGACGGCACCAGGATACTGATCAAAGCCGGACGTACCGGACAGGAACCGGTCAACGAACTCATCGCATCGGACCTTTGCTCCAGGCTCGGCATACCAGCAGTCAGATATAATCTCGGCGAATACGACAACAGGCCAGTATCCACCTGTCCCGAAATGCTGACGGACACCGAGGAACTCGTATCCGCATGGCAGATTCTCGAATCGGTGAAGAGGGATAATCGCCTGAGCGCCAGGGACCAGTGGATCAGGGCGGCGCAACTGTTCGGCTGCGAAGGGGCGGCGGTGGTGCATGCGACCGACGATTGGCTACTCGTGGACTACCTCATGCGGAACATCGACCGCCATTACAATAACTTCGGTCTCATCCGCGACGTGGAGACACTGCGGGTCCGGCCCGCGCCGTTGTTCGACACCGGAGCCTCTCTGTGGTGCGGAGAGCTCGCCATAGACAACCGCGACTACAAGGCCAAACCGTTCTACGCGACTTATAAGACGCCGACAGCCCGCCGACAGCTGCGCCTCATATCCGACTGGACCAGATATGACCTTGGCAAGCTCGATGGGTGGGAGGAACAGGTGGGACACCGCCTGTCAGTCACGGGACTCGTACCTGAAACGCGAATCACGGCCATCGCGACCATGCTTTCCGCCCGTATCCGCGAAGTCCGCTCACTGGCGGAGTCCGCCGGCGATGACAGCACCCACAAAACGGTGGTCATGGGTGCCGAAACGGGAATAGGGACCGGCATGCTTCCGTGGCCATCACCCATGGAACAGGTGGAAACGGGGAATCTCCACTGGCAGTCCACGACAAGCGGCCCGACATCGTTCTAGAACAACGGGTCCATGCCCTCGCCGGGGATATTGCGGCGTTTCGAGGCGCGGCGGGCAATCACCACCCACCTGCCATCACGGTTCTGCGCCTGGGCGTCCCACAACCCGTCCTCGAAGCCGCGACGCTCCCCATGCCGAATCTTCCAGGCCGCGGCCCACGCCGCACGCCGATTCACCGACTCCGCCACCACATGCCAGCCCGGATGGGCTTTCAGCCATGACGCCAGACCGGGCCCATTGCGCTTCACCGTGCCGATCGGCCGCGCGTCCTCGACCACGGCGTCCAGTCCCTCGCCGCGGCAACGCTCGAGAAACCCTTCCGCAGCCGTCGCATCATCGAACATGACCCTTATCACCGTCTTCGCCATAGGCAGGCATTTTACAGAACCGCACGCGACCGAAGCCGGAGAGGGCTCCATGGAGAAGGAGATTCGGTCTGGAACTGACGATGAGACGAAAACGAGTGGCCGTGTCCGTCTCGGATGGGTTTCCCGGGAGCCGGCAGTCTGCCTGAGTGTGGGCCGGACCTAGGCTCGAAAAACTGATCAGGGAAAAAGGAAACGGGAGAGTCGGGGGAATCCTGAGCCCGAGCGCGGCGTTTGAAATCCATTGGACAATAACTGACGGCATGCCGTTGACATGGGGTGATTCTCCGGTATGAGGCTGATGGTGGTAAGGCGCAATGAGATTCACCGGGGCGGCGTCAAGGTCTGGAATGATGCATGATTCGATATGCTGTCGTGTCCATCTCCAACGGGAACAGACGGAACAATGGACGGTTTTCTTGAGTCTGTTGGATCGCGGATTGCAGATGCTGCCGGATGGGTGCGCTCGACGACCTCATCGGGAGCATTCGGGCGGAACGCGCGGCGAGGTGGAACTGATCAACGAGGGTGATGATGGACACCAATGTGATGCTGTCCGCCATCATATTCCGTTCCGCCAACGCGGTGAGGACGATTGAGTTGGCGTCGGGACGTGACCATGGACTCGGCCGGCGTGAGGATAGGCAGCCCTTCCATCATCACGCCGACCGAGTTCGTGAGCGTGTTCTTATGACGTTCCCGCGCCGGCTCGAAGCAGAGTGGCGGTCTCAGCCGTGAGTCCGGCCGGCACGCAGCATGCGGGCCTCATCGGTGTCGCGGATGCGCAGGTCGGTGACGGTGAACGCGAGGATGGGGCCGCCCTTCTCGGGCCGGTAGAGACGTGGCCTGCCGGCGAACTCGACGATCTGGCCGCCGGCGGCCTCGAGCATGCGGTTGTGGACCGCCCCGGTGGCGGGGGTCAGGGCGACGGGGATGTCGGCGCCGTTTTCCCGGGTCACGCAGCGCAGCATGCGCACGCGTGTGCCGTCGGGCAATGTGATGCCTCGGATGCCGGCCGGCAGGATCTTCGCTATGCCGGGGCAGGAGCCGATGCCGAGACGGATGCCGGAACCGCTGTGCTCCCGCCGCGTGGTGTCCGCTGTCATTGTGCTTCCTTTCCGGTGTCGGGTATGGTGACCGATGGTCCGTCCTGAGGGAACAGGCGGTCGATCTGGTCGACGGTCATGTTGGCGGTGCATGCGCTGATCGATTTGGTGAGGGTCTGCTGCGCGGAGGTGAGCTTGTCGTAGTCGTCGGATCCGGCGTCAACCAACGCTCGCGCCTGTTTCGCGGCCTTGGCCAGGCTCGTGCAGTCGTCCGGCGTGGGGTCGGGGAGCCTGTCCACGGCATGTTCCGCTTTGGGCAGACTGGATTTGAGATCGTCGAGCCGGTATCCGGCGGCCTTCGGCAACGCCTCGGCATACCATTCGTCGGCCAATGCGCGGACAGTGGATTCCTTCTCCTGCCGGCCGATCGCGTCGAACAGGTCGGTCGCGTTGCCCAGGTCCTTGTCGTCGTGGCGGATGAGCGTCTGGCCGAACGTGTCGATGAGATCGGAA
>ERZ810243.577-NODE-577-length-9774-cov-6.13098_pt1 | contig 9774 bp, 5 predicted proteins | sample MGYA00520432_ERZ810243 | MGnify/ENA primary metagenome ERZ810243 (study PRJEB31588, sample SAMN03398929) | human gut metagenome | study: EMG produced TPA metagenomics assembly of the PRJNA231909 data set (A prospective, longitudinal analysis of the...
TCTTCCGATCTCGGCACATATGAATCCCGATTGACTGAGATTAGCAGCGAGATCGCTGACATTCTTGAAAATCTGGATGAAGACGACAAGAATTCGACCGATGCTGTCAGTGAGGATGGAGATTCTTTCGTTGCCACTGAGTTGAAGAAAGCGGTGAAATCGATTGGGAAGGATCCTGAGACTGATTTTGACCGTGCCCTTGTGAATGCGCAACGGTTGTTTGATGAGGAGCGTGAAGTCAAAAAGAACGTTAAGAATCTCCGCTCAGCGCTTGATGAGAAGACTCGGACCGTTATTGAAGGACTGAGCGGTGAACAAGCTGCTGACTTGCTTGCTGCCAAGTGGGTGGAACCATTGCAGCGCAAGCTTGAGGAACTCCCTCAGACGGCTGTTGATGAGTTGATTGCAGCGGTGAATGCGCTGAACGACAAGTATTCGACCACATACTCTGATGTGTGCGAACAGATCGAACAGGCTGAGGCAGAACTTGGCAATATGCTTGGTCAACTAACCGGCAATGAGTTCGATATGGCCGGTATTGCCGAGCTGAAGACCCTGTTGGGAGGCGAATGATGACTGAACAGGCGAAAGTTCCCGCGATTCGTTTCGCTGGTTTTACTGACCCTTGGGAACAGCGTAAGTTAGGGGATGTTGCGGATATAAAGACTGGTCCCTTCGGTACCTTGCTGCATGCGGAAGATTATGTTGACGATGGCATTCCTATAGTTACAACTGAACATTTCAAAACGGGAGTACTTCCTAAAGACAAGGAGGGAATCCCTCAGGTTAGCGAAGAAGATGCAAAGAGGCTGGAACAATATCGTGCGAAAGAGGGAGATATTTTATTCTCGCGTGTTGGATCGGTCGATGCTAATGCTCAAGTTTTTGCTGGTCAAGATGGGTGGTTGTTTTCCGGCCGCGTCCTTAGGGCAAGACCAGATTTGACTCTCGTATCTTCGGCGTACCTGCACTATGAGCTAGAAACAGAAGAGGTTAAAAGTTCGGTTATCAGTCGGGCTGTTGGTGGAACAATGGCTTCGATCAACACGGAGATATTGTTCCAAACCCCAATTTTTATTCCTGCGAAAATGACTGAACAAAATAAAATCGGATCAACTTGCGCGCGTCTCGACTCCCTCATCACCCTTCATCAGCGTAAGTATGACAAGCTTGTCATCTTAAAAAAATCGATGCTTGAAAAAATGTTCCCGAAAGATGGTGAGTCTGTACCCGAGATTCGTTTCGCTGGTTTTACTGACCCTTGGGAACAGCGTAAGTTGGGGGAACTTGAAAAAGATGCCACCCTTTACATGGGCAGAGGGAGGGTAATCTCCGCGAAGGATATGTCGAATACACCGGGAACATTTCCGGTGTATTCCTCCAGTGCTCTTGATAATGGACGCATGGGGGCTTACGGGAAGTACATGTTCAATCAGGAGCTAATCACCTGGTCGATTGATGGAGGAGGGGCTGTCTTTTACCGAAGAAAGCACCGTTTCTCGGTCACGAATGTATCAGGCTATATCGCAGTTAATCCAGAGAAGATAAACTGCAAGTTCCTTGCCTACGCGATGTCTCTTGCGCATTCTCGAATTAAATTTGACTACACGGTTAAAGCGCATCCGTCCGTAATACGGTCGCTTTATACGATGGGTATACCAATTTCGCTTCAAGAGCAGCAAGTCATCGGCTCCTTCTTCTCCCGTCTTGACAACCTCATCACCCTTCATCAGCGTAAGTTGGAATTGCTGCGGAACATCAAAAAATCCTTGCTTGACAAGATGTTCGTGTGAGGGGAGGAATCGCCATGGAACCATTCGATATCGCGAAGCTCGCCTCATATCGCGAGAATAACCGGATCGAGGCGAAGTCCGCGAAGGGCGGCCTCCCGCGCAGCATATGGGAGACCTACTCCGCCTTCGCCAACACCTATGGCGGTGTCATCCTGCTTGGTGTCAAAGAACGCGAAGACGGCACATTTGAAACAGTCGGGCTCACACCAGTGGAAGCGGAACATCTTCGCCAGGACTTTTGGAACACGGTCAGCAACCGGTCCAAGGTAAGCGCCGTGCTGCCCATCGAATCGGAAGTCGAGGTGCTCGAAGCGGATGGTGGCATGGTGGTGGCCATTCATGTTCCGCGTGCCCCGCGCGAGGAACGCCCTGTGTATATCAACGGCGATCTCTTTGCGGGAACCTATCGCCGGCGCGGTGAGGGCGATTATCGTTGCACGAGGCAGGAGATTTCGGCGATGCTTCGGGACCAGGGATTCGAGACGATGGACTCCAAAGTGTTGGACGATCTCACCGTCGCCGATTTCAACATGGACACGGTGAGGGCGTATCGCAATCGTTTCCGCACGGTACGTCAGGGCAGTTCATGGACGGGCCTTGATGACGAGCGTTTTCTACGCGCCATTGGCGCGGCGGCGGTAAGCCGTGAGGATGGCAGGCTGCATCCCACGTTCGGCGGCCTGCTCATGTTCGGCAACGACTATGACATCGTGCGCGAATGCCCGCAATTTTTTCTTGACTATCAGGAGACTCTGGACCCGGCGATTCGCTGGACCGATCGTGTGCATTCGGGAGATGGCATGTGGTCGGGCAACCTGTTCGATTTCTTCTTCCGCGTGAACCGCAAGCTTGCCGAATCCCTGAAGACCCCATTCAAGCTCGACGGCATTTTCCGCGTCGACGACACCCCCATGCATAAGGCGGTCCGTGAGGCGTTGGCCAACTGCTTGTTCAACGCCGATTACCATGGCGTACGCGGAGTGGTGGTCAGGCGCACCCCCGACAAGCTGGTGTTCGAGAATCCGGGTGATATCCGAACCGGCATTGAACAGATGCGCCTCGGCGGGGTGTCTGATCCGCGCAACGGTCTTGTCATGAAGATGTTCAGCCTAATCGATGTGGGCGAGCGAGCTGGTACGGGTGTCCCCGATGTGTTCGCCACATGGGCGAATGCAGGACTTCCTGAACCACGGATTGAAGAGAACTTCGGAGAAGCTGATCGCACGATACTCACGCTCATGTTGGAGGCGGATGCCAAGCCTGATAACAATGAGCAGATAACTGACGATTATGAGCAGATAAATAGTTCGAATGAGCAGATATCTGACAATAATGAGCAGTTAAATGGTTCGAATGAGCAGATAACCGAGAGACAGCGAATTGTTCTGCGTTTTGTAGAAAAGAGCCCCAGAGCAACATATGACGACATGGCACGTGCCGTGGGAGTCTCATCAGCGACTGTGCGGAGAGATGCTGAAATACTCATTGGGCGTGGATTACTTAAGCGCGTTGGCTCGCGAAAAGCAGGACAATGGGAAGTCCAAAGGGGAGAAGAATCATGATATTCGATAGCGAATCGGTGTTCGAGGAAAACGTCATCACCGTGCTTAAGCAGCATGGATGGAAGGACGGCGTCCTGCGCTATCCAACTGAGCGAGATTTGCTCGACAATTGGAAAGACATACTGTACCGCAACAACAACGACATAGACAGGCTCGGCAAATACCCGCTGACGGACGGGGAAATGACCCAGATAATCGAGCAGATCGAGACCCTGCGAACGCCGCTCGCGCTCAATTCGTTCGTCAACGGGCGTACCGTGTCTATCACGCGTGACAACAAAGAAGATGTGGCGCATTTCGGCAAGGAAGTCAGTCTCTACATCTATGACCGCAAGGAAATCGCGGGCGGCAAAAGCACCTACCAAATCGTTCAGCAACCGGTCTATCCAGCCAAGAACACGATGTTGAACTCGCGGCGCGGCGACCTCGTGCTCCTCATCAATGGCATGCCATTGATCCATATCGAGCTCAAGAGAAGCGGCATACCCGTCAGCCAAGCGACCAATCAGATCGAAAAATACGCGCACGAAGGCGTGTTCACCGGCCTGTTCCGTCTCGTGCAGATCTTCGTGGCCATGACCCCCGACGACGCCGTCTACTTCGCCAATCCCGGCGCGGACAAATTCAATCCAAGCTATTACTTCCATTGGGCTGACTACAACAACGAGCCTATCTGTGGCGGGCAACACCCAGGCAAAGACGAATGGAAGCTGTTCATCGGAGGCACTTCCGGTACCGCAGGCCTGCTGTCCATTCCCATGGCGCACCAGCTCATCGGCTTCTACACCATCGCTGATTCAGCGGATGGATGCCTTAAGGTGCTGCGCAGCTACCAGTACATCGCGGCAAACGCCATCTCCGATGTGGTGAGGAAATGTGATTGGGAACAGCGACCCTCCATGCCGGGACGACCCGGCGGCTATGTATGGCACACCACCGGTTCAGGCAAGACCATGACCAGCTTCAAATCGGCGCAACTCATCGCTGACTCGCATGACGCCGACAAGGTCGTGTTCCTCATGGACCGAATCGAACTGGGCACCCAATCATTGAAGGAATACCGCAGCTTCGCCGACAGCGAGACGGAAGTGCAAGGCACCGAGAACACCGGTGTTTTGCGGGATAAACTCAACAGCACCAATGTCAACGACACTCTGATTGTCACCTCTATCCAGAAGATGAGCAACGTGAAAACAGGGGAGCGAGGCGTCACACAGACCTGGCTGGATCAACTTGCTGCACGACGTATCGTCTTCATCGTGGACGAATGCCATCGCTCCACCTTCGGCGACATGCTGCAAGTCATCCGCCGTTCCTTCCCCAACGCGCTGTTTTTCGGATTCACCGGCACACCCATTCTGGACGAAAACCAGAAGAAGAATTCCACCACTGCCATGGTATTCGGCCGTTGCCTGCACCGGTACAGCATCGCTGACGGCATTCGTGACCATAATGTACTCGGATTCGATCCGTACATGGTGACCACGTACAAGGATTCTGAAGTCAGACGTGCCGTGGCTCTCGACAAGGCGAAAGCTGAGAGTACGGAAGATGCACTTGCTGACCCCATTAAAGCTAAGGTGTTTCAGCATTACATGGATAAATCCGAGGTCCCTATGGGGCCGATGGTTGATGGCGCTGGAAACCGTATCAGTGGCATCGAGGATTTCCTTGGACGAGACCAATATGGCATCGACTCACCGCATCCGAACATGGTGGTCTCGGACATTCTCGAACAGTTCCCGGTGCTCAGCCATGCGGGCAAATTCCATGCGATGCTCGCCACTAGCTCCATTCCTGAAGCTGTCAACTATTATCACTTGTTCAAGCAGCAAGCACCTAAGTTGCATGTAACGGCGTTGTTCGATCCCAACATCGACAACAACGAAGGAGCAACGGATAAAGAAGATGCGCTGACTGAAATCATCACCGATTACAACGAGGCGTTCGGCAAAGAGTTCATCATCCCCACATGGCCGGCGATGAAGAAAGATATTTCGTCGCGACTATCGCATAAGAGTCCGTACGGCGGCATAGCAGCAAACCGCAGTCAGCAGCTCGATTTGCTCATTGTCGTGGACCAGATGCTCACCGGATTTGACTCAAAATGGGTGAATACGCTGTATCTCGACAAGATTATCGACTACGAAAGCATCATTCAGGCGTTCAGCCGCACGAACCGCCTGTTCGGGCCGGACAAGCCGTTCGGAGTCATCCGCTACTACCGCAAGCCGCACACCATGTACGGCTTCATCGAAGCGGCGGTGAAACTGTACTCCGGCGACAGGCCGCTTGATTTGTTCGTGCAGAAACTGCCCGCGAACGTGAAATCCATGGATACACGGTACTTGGAGATTCTCGACGTGTTCACGGATAACGGGGAATCGGACCTCATGCAGCTGCCGGAATCGGTGGAGGCCAGACGCAAGTTCGCCAAGGAGTTCGTAGAGCTGAATCGTTACCTTGAAGCGGCGAAAGTGCAGGGTTTCGACTGGAACACCACGGAATACAAGGTCGATGGCACGGATGCCGACGATGCGGATGAGAACGATGGCGGGAACGGCGAACCTGATATCGTGCGTCCCCAAATTGACGAACGCACATATCTGATTCTCGCCCAGCGGTATAAGGAGCTGTTCGATGATGACAGCTGCACCGGAGAACCGGACGATGACGGGAGATGTGACCCCGAAGCGCCTTATGAGCTGGAAGGGTATCTCACCGAAATCGACACCGGACTGATCGACACCGACTACATGAATGCCAACTTCGTCAAATGGCTCAAGGCACTCAAGGAGGACAGTCCGGAGTTGGCGGAGATGTCCGCACAGCTGCACCGATCCTTCGCTGCGCTTTCGAGGGACGAACAACGACTTGCTGAGCTGTTCCTGCATGATGTGGAGCGTGGCGATGTGGAAGTCGAGGAAGGCATGACGCTGCGGGACTACATCACGCGCTATGCCAAACGAGAGAAAGATGAGCAGATCGACAAGCTCGTGGATCATCTCGGCGTTGACAGGTCGTTGCTTGAAGAACTCACCGTCAGATATATCAATGAGAAAAGTCTGAACGCATTCGGCCGATTCGACGCCCTGCGTGACACCATCGACGTGCCACGGGCGAAATCGTTCTTCGAGCGATGCATGAATGTGACGCTGCCGAATTTCAAAGTGAAAGTACAGGCGTCGAAACTGTTGAAACAGTTCGTGCTCGAAGGCGGGTTCGACATCGACGAGGAGGTCTCGCACTGGCGATTCGCCCTCTGACGGTTTTGTAACGCTGTACGGTGCCACTCCTGCTGGTGCTTGTGTATGTTTGGCCGCTCGACCGGAGAGCCGCCACGGGAATGTATCACAACGCTGATAGTCTGGCAGACAGTCGAAACCGCACGAATATGCCCATTCTCCAAGGAGTATCGCATGGCTGAAAACACCGAATACCTCGCCCTGTGGGGCGGCCGCTTCACTTCCGGACCGTCGCCCGAGCTGGCCCGTCTGTCGAAATCCACGCAGTTCGACTGGCGACTCGCCGATGACGACATCGCCGGTTCCCGCGCCCACGCGCGCGCCCTCGGCCGCGCAGGCCTGCTGACCGCCGATGAGCTCAGCCGCATGGAAGCCTCGCTTGACGAGCTGCAGCGCCGCGTCGACTCCGGTGCGTTTGCGCCCATCGAAGACGACGAGGACGAGGCCACCGCGCTGGAGCGTGGCCTGCTGGAGATCGCAGGCGACGAGCTCGGCGGCAAACTGCGCGCCGGCCGTTCCCGCAACGATCAGATCGCCTGCCTGATCCGCATGTGGCTGCGCCGCCACTCCCGCGTCATCGCAGGTCAGCTGCTTTCCCTCGCATCCGCGCTGATCGACCAGTCAGTCAAGGCCGGCGGCACCGTCATGCCGGGCCGCACCCACATGCAGCACGCCCAGCCCGTGCTGCTCGCGCATCAGCTCATGGCACACGTGTGGCCGCTGCTGCGTGACGTGCAGCGACTCGTGGATTGGGACAAGCGCATCGACGCCAGCCCGTACGGCTCCGGGGCGCTCGCCGGCAACACGCTCGGACTGGAGCCGGTCGCGGTCGCCCGAGAACTCGGTTTCGGCAAGGTCACCGAGAACTCCATCGACGGCACCGCCTCGCGCGACCTGGTGGCCGAATTCGCGTTCGTCGCCGCCATGGCCGGCGTCGACATCTCGCGTCTGAGCGAGGAGATCATCATCTGGAACACCCAGGAATTCGCGTTCGTGCGTCTCGATGACGCCTACTCCACCGGCTCCTCGATCATGCCGCAGAAGAAGAACCCCGACATCGCCGAGCTCGCCCGCGGCAAGTCCGGCCGTCTCATCGGCGACCTGACAGGCCTGCTCGCCACGCTCAAGGGCCTGCCCACCGCGTACGCCCGCGACCTGCAGGAAGACAAGGAGGCGGTCTTCGACCAGGTCGATACGCTGGAGGTGCTGCTGCCCGCCTTCACCGGTATGATCGCCACCATGAGCTTCGACCACGACCGTCTTGCGGCCGAAGCGCCGACCGGATTCGCGCTCGCCACGGACATCGCCGAATGGCTCGTCAAGAATGGTGTGCCGTTCCGTCACGCGCATGAGCTTTCCGGTGCATGCGTCAAGCTCGCCGAAGGCCGCGGCCAGGAGCTGTGGGATCTCACGGATGATGATTTCATCGGGATCTTCCGTGACTTCCTGCCCGCCGACAAGGCCCCGCAGGTGCGCGAGGTGCTGTCCACCGAAGGCTCCGTGTCCGCCCGCAACGGCAAGGGCGGCACGTCGCCGGCCCGTGTACGTGAACAGATCGCCTGCGCCAAGGCCACCGTCGACGCGCTGCGCGTGTTCGCCAACTCCGTGAGCGATGGTCCGGCCTACAAGTCCCCGAAGTCCCTGCGTTCCGTCACCGACTGACCGCCTCCACGTCCCCGCCAGCGCGCGCGGGCTCATCCTGAAGGATGAACCCGCGTGACAGGAGTCTGACCTAGAATCATGACTGGAAGAGACACAGACATACGGAAGACGGATTCGGGCGAAGGGAAACAGTGTGCTGACGCGCAATCAGATTCGGTCGTTGGTCAACGAGCATGGGCACGACATCATCGTCCATGATCATATGCAGCATATCGAGCGCGGATGCTACCAGCATGGAGCGGTGACGACATTCGCGCATTCTATCCGCGTGGCGTGCCTCGCCGTGTGGATGGCCGACCGCCTGCATCTGTGGGACAAGGTCGATCTGCATTCGCTGGTCCGCGCGGCTCTGCTGCACGATTACTTCCTGTATGACTGGCATGACTGGGATGACGGCGCCCATAGGCTGCACGGGTTCACGCACGGGCAGGCTGCATTGCGCAACGCAGTGCGTGACTTCCGCCTCAACGCGATCGAACGTGACAGCATCGCATGCCACATGTTCCCCATGACGCTCAAGCCGCCGAGCTACATCGAAGGCTATCTGGTCACCATGGCCGACAAGATCAGTGCCACGCGGGAGACCTTCTCCCTGGAGCGGTTCTCCAAGCCGCAACTGGAGTCCGGTAAACCCCTCGCCGCAATCGAAAGCGGAGCATCCGCAGCGTCCGCGCACGACGGGCGGCACAAGCCCTCACGGAGCCGGGAGGTGCTGGCCTGATGCTGTTCGTGGAAAAACTGTTCCTGTGGTTCCTGTTCTACAGCTTCTGCGGATGGGTGTACGAGTCCATCCTCGTGTCCATCCTGGAGCGCCGGCCAGTCAACCGCGGATTCCTCAACGGCCCGTTGTGCCCGATTTACGGTGCGGGCGCAGTCGGCGCCGTCGTGGTGCTGGGACAGGTACACAATCCCCTGGTGGTGTTCCTGCTTTCGATGGTCGGTGCCAGCATACTGGAATACGTCACATCCTGGGTCATGGAGGCGCTGTTTCATGCCCGCTGGTGGGACTACTCCGACTACAAATTCAATCTTAACGGGCGCATCTGCCTGCTGGGGGCGTTCGTGTTCGGCGTGGGCGGCGTGCTCATCACGTCGGTGATCCAGCCGCAGGTTGCAGGTGTCACCGACCGGCTGCCGCTGCCCGCCATCCACTGGCTGTGCGGGGTGCTGTTCGTGCTCACGCTGATCGACCTCGTCGTCACGGTGTGCGGCATCATGCATTTCGAGAACAGTCTCGACAATCTCATGGCCGCCATGACGCATTACGGAGACGCCATGAAGGTCGCCGTCAGCGATGTCACCGGCAAGATGAGCGAATCGTGGAAATCCGGCAAAGAGATGTCGTTCGACTTCATGATGCGGGTCAGGGACGCGGCGATGTCCATCTTCAACCGTCAGCAGCGTCGAATGATCGCCTCGTTCCCGAAACTGCGCACCGAACGCAACAACGATGTGCTGGAGCAGCTGCGCCGGATTCTCGAAAGCCTGTACCGTCACTGACGGCCGGATTCA
>ERZ810243.587-NODE-587-length-9637-cov-7.18691_pt1 | contig 9637 bp, 10 predicted proteins | sample MGYA00520432_ERZ810243 | MGnify/ENA primary metagenome ERZ810243 (study PRJEB31588, sample SAMN03398929) | human gut metagenome | study: EMG produced TPA metagenomics assembly of the PRJNA231909 data set (A prospective, longitudinal analysis of the...
CGGCGAACGCGTTGCCCATGATCATCGTGAACAGCATCATGCCCACGCCGAACACGATGATGCCGATCGTGACGTTGCCCTTGGGAATGATGCCGCCGACGAGCGCAGTCGCCACGGCGGACACGATGATGATCAGGATCGCATCGAGCTTGAGGGCGAACTCTATGATCACGATGACGATTCCCAGCAACACGAGATAATTCGGTTCCATATGGAAATCCTTCCTGTACTGTACACGCATGAGGTCGCGGCGGTGTGCCCGAGGCGTGTGAATAGGGCAAATCTACGATTATAGGGCATCGCACATGCCGGGGGAAGAGACGGTGGTGGATGGCTGCCGGCGTAAGTGGTACGGCCGCAGGTTCCGCGGTATAGTGACGGGTCTCAGCGCATCGTCGAGAAGACGATGACTGGTGGGGAAGACCGGAATGAATTTCGGCATGACGTTGGCGTCGTTGGCGGCGCTGCTGGCGGCGGCCATTGTGGGAGAAGCAGGGCAAGACGGGCGTGTTCGTCGCCGCCGGCGGACAGGGGAACGATGGAAGTGGTGTCCGAAGCCGAGTCGATGCGGCGGTACCTGACGGAAAGCCGTCATGTTCCCGCCGACGCGGTGCTCATGGAGGACCGTTCCACCACGACCATGGAGAATCTTCGTTTTTCGAAGGAGATCATGGATGCGCGCAGCGGCGTGCAATCGGTCCCCGGGCGCCGTGGCCTCGCCTACCGTTGCGCGCTGGTCACCAGCGATTACCATGTGTTCCGAGCCAGCGAATACGCGCATCAGGGCTGAAGGCGGATGGGGTGCGGCAGCCATACGCGTGGCTACTACTGGCCCACGGCGTTCATCCGGGAGTTCATAGCCGTTACCAAGGCGCATTTGTGGCCGTACTGTGCGCTCGCCCGGCCGGGCATTGACCGGTTGCCGTGTGCGACCGGTCTTTATCGGGCGCTTGGCCGCGACACGCCCGTGGTCGAGTAGTCCTGTATTATATTCTCTTGTGCCCGATGACGGCACGAACGGCCCCGTAGCTCAGTTGGTTAGAGCGCCGCCCTGTCACGGCGGAGGTCACCGGTTCAAGTCCGGCCGGGGTCGCTTTTTCTTTTTCTGCTCAGTTTTTTCTCCGCACTGCGGCTGATTCCATCTTCAATTACGGGTCATGGAACGGGAGTATCATCAAATCAAACTCGGGTCAGCACAAGGAGTGATGGCGATGACGGGACTGGATGAAGCGCATCCGACGCGACGCAATAACGAGCGCACGGTCGCAGGGCGGCATCGCATGATGCGCCGCGCCGATCGCGAGGTGACCGATTGCGAACAGATCGAGGGAATCGTCGCCGCATGCCGTATCGTGCATGTGGGCTATGCGGATGCCGAGGGACTTACGATCGTGCCGCTGAATTTCGGATACGAATGGCAGCAGGATGGGGACGCCGGCACCGGCGACGAACTGGCCGGATTGACCCTGTACATCCACTCGGCGTCGATCGGCCGCAAACTCGACGCGATCCGGGCTGCGGGAAACGCGTTGGATGTGGCGTTCTCGATGGAGACCGATTGTGAGGTCATCGCCGGCCGCACCCCGTGCAACTGGGGCGAGGCGTTCAAGTCGGTGATCGGCAACGGCGTGGCCAGCATGATCGACGACCTGGACGAGTGCCGCAAAGGGCTGCGGCTGCTGATGGGGCAGCAGGCGGGCATGCCGGATATAGAGTTCACCGATCAGCAGGTGTGCAGCGTCACGGTATGGAAGATCGAAGTGCGCCATCTCACCGCGAAGATCCACGCCAAGCCTGAGCCGCGGAACGCGCGGCGTCAAGCTGCCGGTGAGTGACACTGCCAAGTTGCCGGCCGTGGTTGCTGCCAATGGGCTGTTCCGCGGCGTCACTGTGCGCGGGTACCGTCACGCTGCGAGGGCACACGCAGCGTGACGGTACCCGGAAAGCATTGGAAAACAGGGATTTTCTTGATGTGTCACTGTGCGTGAGGGCGCGCACGGTGACGGTACCCTCGCACAGTGACGCAATAACCCACGCACGGTGACGGCGCACAGCCAAGGCACAGGCGCGGGATATGCGCGAATGGGCCTGTGAACCTCCGACAGCAGCCTTTACCTCACGTCGAACGTGCGGCGGAGCCAGTCGAAGGCGAGCCGCGGCCAGATCTGCACTGCCGGCACGACGTTGTTGAGGTCACCCTCGCCCGGCGAGCCGGCACGCGCGGTGTCCACGGTGGCGAGCGACAGTCCATGCCCGCCCTGCGGGAACAGGTGCGCCTCGATACTGACCCCGGCGTCACGGCACGCCTGGATCATCAACAGTGAATTCTCCACAGGAACGGCCTGATCGGTGATGGTGTGCCAGATGAACACCGGCGGCATGGTCGCGTCGACATGCTTCTCGATCGACAGCAGCTCCAGCAGCGACGCATCGTCTTTGCCGTCACCCAGCAGGTTGTCGAAACTGCCGCGGTGCGCGAACCGGCCAGACGTGATTACCGGATAGCACAACAGCAGCGCGTCCGGGCGCACGGCAGCCGGATCATATCCGGCGTCGCGCAGCTCGGCATCGCTGGAAACCGTCGTCAGGTTCGCGGCGAGATGACCACCGGCCGAAAACCCGATGGCCGCCACGCGCCCGGCATCCACATGCCATTCGTCGGCATGCCCGCGAATCATCGACATCGCCTCGGCCATCTCCAGCAACGCCACCGGGTACCGGCTTGGCACGCAGGAGTATTTCAGTACGAACGCCTGATAGCCGGCCGCGAGGAATTGCAGCGCGACCGGTTCGGATTCACGGTCGGACCCGATAGCGTACCCGCCGCCGGGAATGATCAGGATCGCCGGCCGGCGCCGGTCCGGGTCCATCTCCGGGCTGTTGTCGATCACATAGCCGACGAGTTCGGCCCGCGAGCCGTCGATGCCGTCGATGACCTGGGTGAAATGCTGCATGGTCTCCCTTTCCTGTCGCCGCTCGGTCTGGCGCGAGCGAGGATTCGCCGCGTCCTCTACCAGCATGATACGCGCACGATACGCGGATGCGACTTATGCGGATTTGCAAATCGTGCTACGGTGACGGCTGTTTCAAAACCGCATGGCATTCGTCGAATCGGCTCGCCCGATGCCAGTCATGCGGTTTTTCGTTGCCGTCGCAGGTCCGGACGTTAGGGACTTCTCGACGTGTACGCAGGGCCCGGCCGCGCGCGCCGCTCGCTCGACGGTGACGGGAAGAGTACAAGAGAGGTCATGTTGTCCGCGATCCAGACAACTTCGAAAGAAACAACCCTGCAAGAACATGCGGCCGCAGAACACGGCTCCGCACATGATATTCCTGCCGAATCCCCGAAATTCAGGCATCCGCACAAGGTGATGCTGGGACTGTACATCGGCGCGTTCCTGGGCATGCTGTCGGAAACGTCGATGAACATCGCGCTGCCCGATCTGGTGGACGAGTTCTCCGTGTCATCCGGCACCGCCCAATGGATGGTCGTCGGCTATATGCTGGCCATCGGCGTGGCGCTGCCATGCGTCGGCTTCCTGCTCAAATGGGTCAAGGCCAAGACGCTGGTCATGGCGGCGTCAACTGACCGTTAGTTGCGCGCCGCCGAGGCCGTCCGAATGCAGCGTCCAGCGGATGGATGCGGCGCACTCCAGGAATCCCTCGTCGTGAGAGACGAGCAGCAGTGCGCCGGGGTATCCGGCCAGCGCGTGGGCCAGCGCCTGAATCGAATGCAGATCCAGATGGTTGGTCGGCTCGTCCATCACGATCAGATGCGGGTGATCTCGCAATCCCAAGCACAGCAGCAGCTTGCGCAATTCGCCCGGCGACGGGTTGCCGCCGGCGAGGAGGCGGCTTGGGTCGACGTTGAGCTGCGCGAATGCCGACAATACGTCACCGCGGTCGATGGGCGTCAACGCCGTGAGCCGGCGCATCGCCTCCCTGGCATCCTGATCCGTCGTGTTCTGCGTGATCGTCAGCCGGGGGAGCGGGACGCCGGAATACTGTTCCCGCATCGCGATCGTGCGCAGCAGCGTGCGAACCAGCGTGGTCTTGCCGGTGCCGTTCGGCCCGCTGATGCCGATCCGGTCATGCGGTCCGACGGTCAGCATCGGTATCTTCAGGCCCGCTGTCTCCGATATCGCTGCCGCGCCGACTCCATCCGGCGATTGCGGCGCGTACGGGATGATCTGGGGCTCCAGCCGCACAAGCTCCCGTCGGTTGCTTGATTCGGCATCCATCCAGATGTCTCCGTCATAGCGCTTCGTGGCGGTGACGACGGCTGCGGCCCGTTCCCGGGCGGCGGCCGCCTGTGCGTCGATGCGGGCGCTCGCGGGGCCGAGCCGGCTGGGGTTATGGCTTTTCTTGATGCGACTGCGCGCGTCATGGTCTTTCGGATTCACGAGCCGATGCGCTTTGGGCGCGCCGGCTATCTCGCTCGTCGCCGCCCGTCGGCGCTGCTCCTTGACCGCGTCGATGCGCGTGGATTCGCGCCGGGCGTCGCGCGCCATGCCTGCCGCCGCTGCCCGCTCCCGTTGCGCATCCATGGATGCCGCGGAGTAGTTTCCCGGCCGCACGCGCACCACGGTGATGTTACGACCGCGCACATGATCTCGTTCGAACAACGCGCAGCTGCTCGCCGCCGCGTCAATCAAGGCCACGTCGTGCGAGACGAGGATGCCGATGCCGTCATACGAGCGCAATGCCGCGATGATGCGCTCGCGGGTCGGCCGGTCTACGTGGTTCGTCGGCTCGTCCAGCACCAGCACGTCGGGATCGGTCGCCAACGCACATGCGATCTGCAGGCGTTTCGCCTCGCCGTCCGACAGGGTGCCGGGCCGCCAAGGCCAGTCGTCGCCGATGCCCAGTTCACGGCGTATCTCCATGGCTTGCGGTGACCAGTCGCAGGCGAAGTCCTCCAGATTCTCCGGTGTTTCGTCGGTGTTCTGCGGGCAGTAACCGGTATGCAGGCGGTTCGGATTCGGCGATATGCGCCCGACATCTGGCGAGAGCCGGCCGATCGCGAGCTTGGCCAGCGTCGTCTTGCCGATGCCGTTGTCGCCGAGCACGGCGGTCCATCCGCGTGCGAAAGTGACGTCGATGCCGTCAAGCAGCGGCTCCGATGTGCCAGGATAAGTGAAAACGATGTTCGTCAGGGTCAGTGCAGGTATCATTGGGTTCCTTGTTCTCGATGAAATGGGGGGGGAATTCACATAAAGCGCGGATGCAGAAACCGGATCGGCGCAATCTTGCCGATGCGGTTTGCGGATCTGTGATTGGTGTGAGTTGCGATCGTGTACGCCGAGGCACGGCTTCGCTCATGAAGCCACTCGGCGACGCTCATCGAGAAATCAAAACGATACTACCTTTGCAACGCGGCTTTCCTGGCATATCGGAATGCCGCCCAATATGAACGACAGCAAGACTACCACATGCTGTGATGCGGCTGGGCCGGAGGGTGTGGCGAGGGAGGATACGGCGATGCTCGAACGCTGCTGGTGATTCGGCAATTTTCTCGTTGTATCGTGCAAGATTTTTCCGGGACGCGAATAGAACTGCATGGGAGGCCCAATTACTGACTTGTCTAGTATTCGGTATCCTTTGTTTCAAGCAATGAGACAAGTCGGATATTTCATGCCACGAACCGGCAAGAACCCACGTTTTCGACATTTCGTGGCATTTCCCACCGCGAACGCGCATTGTCTTAGGGTGTCGGCCGTTGTCGATCAAGGTAAACGGGATCTGTGATCCGTGTCCGGTGCAAATCTCGCATAACGGCAGGCATCGCGTTCGGCTTCATGTGAGAGGTGGGGATGAAAGGGACGTGATTCGGTCCGGAGGTCTTTTCGAAGGGGACCTCGTGTACAACGTGCGCATATCGGGCGAATGCGGCAGTTGTGCACGAGGCGCCTTGGGAGACCTATGCATGTAGATGTGTGTCTTGTTGGAATTCCAACGTTTCTGGAATTGCGGTCGGTGTACAACAGTGGATGAAATCGTTGTCATGCACTGTTGTACACGTCTGGCGTTGGACAACGCGTGCATTATGCCGTTTCGCGGGAGTTGTGCACGTATCAGAACCCGTAAGCCCGCGTGCGGTCCATGTTGGGATGTTGCACGCGTCGCGATTGCGTCTGATCGTCATCTCTCATCGCGCATCTTAGCGCAGTGCCAGGTTGGCGGCGCCGATCAGGCCGGCATCCTGCCCGGCGGTGGCGGCGACGATGCTCGCGTGGCCACGGTATGCGCTGCCCTCCAGGAACCGCTGGTAGTTGTATCGCGCCGGCTCCAGCAGGATGTCGCCGACCGCCACTACGCCACCGCCGATCACGAAGACGTCCGGGTCGAGCACCGCGGCGGTGGCGGCCATCGCGCGGCCGAGCCATTCGCCGATTTTGCCGAAGGCGTACAGGCCGAGCACGTCGCCCTCCTGTGCGGCCTGCGAGACCATCGGGCCTTCGAGCTTGTCGACGTCGCCGCCGCACAACTCCATCAGGCGTTCGGCGTCCTGCGGGCGTCGGCGCACGGCGGACTTGGCGAACCGTTCCAGCGCGCTTCCAGACGTGTAGCGTTCCGCGCAGCCGCGAAGCCCGCATCCGCAGGTGTCGCCGTCCGGCACCATCGGCAGGTGTCCGAGTTCCGCGGCCATGCCGAACGATCCGCGGTACAGCCGCCCGTCGATGACGATTGCTCCGCCCAGTCCGGTACCTACGGTCAGCGCGACCATGTTCGAGCTGCCCTGGCCCGCACCGTGCACGTATTCGCCCCAGCCGGCGCAGTTGGCGTCGTTCTCGACGACGACCGGCACGGCATGGTCGATGAGCGCGCCGATGTGCTCGGACAGGTCGTAGTTGATCCACGCGGGGATGTTCGCGGCGAAGGTGAGGGTGCGGCGGTCCGCGCCGACGTTGCCGGCCGCGGAGATGCCGATGGCCTGGATGTCGTCGTGGCCGGCGGCGACGGCCTCATGGTAGATGTTGGCGATGTGGTGGTTGATGGCGTCGGCGTCCATCGGTGTGGGAACGCGCCAGCGATGTGTGATGGCATCGTTTTCATCGCATACGGCTGCGGCGATTTTGGTTCCTCCGATATCAATGGCTAGCGTGGTCATGAGATCTCCTGTGATGTTTGATGGTGGGTAAGTATGGCAGATATGGTATCGAGCCGGTATGACCATTCTGCCGGGCGTGTTTTACCTGGTGTATGTACCCTGTATGCCGGGCTTTACGGGGTGACGTGCCGGATCGTGCATCACCTGCCGCTCCTGTGCTGAGAACGGTGTCATCTACTCAACGAACCCAACGGGCAGTCGGCCGGCACCGCACGGGAATGCGATGTAAGCGCGTTCCTCGGCGTCACCACGCCGAGCGTCACCAAACTGGTCAACGACATGACTTCCATCGGACTGCTCGACAAGCACGCCGACCCCTCCGACCGCCGTGCCGTCACACTCACGCTCACGGCGCGGGAACTCGACCTGCGCCGAACCTACGTCGAGGAGTACCACGCGCATCTGGGCGACGTGCTCGCCGAGACGACGGCCGTCCCGGTCCCGCAGCCGCAGCCCATCCGCCACGCATCCGGCCGCATCCGGGTACCGGAAATCAAGGAAAGGACACAATGAGCGCATCAACCGCACGCCTGCCCCACGGCGGCAAAGAGCCGGTCACCACGAAACTCGTCATCGTCGTGGTGTCTTTGGCCATCCTGACGTTCCTCGGCATCCTGTCGGAAGCGTCGCTGAACATCGCCTAATCCACACTGATGGAGGAATTCTCGATCAGCGCATCGGTCGTGCAATGGCTGACCACCGGCTACCTGCTGTTGCTGTCGGTGTCGATCCCCAGCTCGCCGTTCATGGTGCGCAAGTTCGCCACGAAGACCCTGTTCATCATGGCGATCGCGATCTTCACCGCCGGCACGGTGCTGGGAGCTCTCGCCCTGTTGCCCGGCGCGGTGCTCGGTGCCGTGTCGGCCACGGTGGTCGGCGGTATGCTGAAGCGTCATTCTGTACCCGATCACTGTGGTTCAGCCGCTGCCGGCCGGGTCGCGTGCCGCATGGCAGGCGGATCACCAGATCAACGACCTGCTCACCGATGAGAACCTGGACATGGTGGAGCGGCTGAGCGGCGTCGCCGACGAGCTTGGCACGAACCTGCCGGTCCTGTCGATGGCATGGATCCTGCAGCATCCTGAAATCAGCTGCGTGATCGCCGGGGCGAGCAAGCCCGGCCAGCTGGAGAACAACCTCAAGGCATCCGGCTTCCAGATCCCCGCCGACGCCATGGCCGGGATCGACCGCATCACCGGTTTCCACCGCTTCGAGCGCCACGTCGGCTGACGTGATTGGGCTTCCCCGCTGGCTGGTGCCGGCTCGCGAAGCGGATCCGGGAGAGCGTGTCCGAGAATGATTTTGCGAGCCGGCTGAGCGAAATCGATGATTGATCAGAGCACGGCGTCCATGGCCTGCCTGAGGTCGGCGATGATGTCATCGGCGTTTTCGATGCCGCAGCTCAGGCGTACCAGGTCGATGCCGACGCCGGCCTCCTCAAGCTGCTCCTCGGTGAGCTGGCGGTGGGTGGTGCCTGCCGGGTAGAGCGTGCAGCTGCGCGCGTCCGCCACGTGCGTGGCGATCGAGATCATCCGGAAATGGTCGAGCAGCGAGGAAACCGTGTCGCGCCCGCCGGGCACGCCGAAGGAGATCACGCCGCACGTGCCGTTCGGCATGTACTTGGCGGCCAGCGCATGGTTGCGGTCGCCTTCCAGCCCCGGGTAGCTCACCCATGAGATGCGCGGGTCGGCTTCGAGGAACCTCGCCACGGCGAGTGCGTTGGCGCAATGGCGTTCCATGCGCACGGCCAGCGACTCCAGGTGCATGCCCATGATCCACGAGTTGATCGGCGCCGGCGTGGAACCGAAGTCGCGCATGAGCTGCGCGGTGGCCTTGATGATGTAGGCGGCCGGGCCGAAGTCGGTGGCGTAGGTGACGCCGTGGTACGAGTCGTCGGGCGTGGTCAGTCCCGGGAACTTGTCGGCGTGGGCCATCCAGTCGAAGCGGCCGGAGTCGACGATCGCGCCGCCCACGCAGGAGCCGTGGCCGTCCATGTACTTGGTGGTCGCGTGCGTGACGATGTCGACGCCGTAGTCGAACGGGCGGCAGTTGACCGGCGTGGGGAACGTGTTGTCGACGATGATCGGCACGCCGTGGTCGTGCGCGGCGGCGGTGAACTTGTCGAAGTCCAGCACGATGAGCGCCGGGTTGGAGATGGACTCGCCGAACACGGCCTTGGTGTTCGGCCGGAACGCGGCGTCCAGCTCCTCGGGCGTGCAGTCGGGGCTCACGAACGTGCATTCGATGCCCATCTTGCGCATCGTCACGTTGATGAGGTTGAACGTGCCGCCGTAGATCGCGGACGAGGCCACGATATGGTCGCCCGCGTTGCAGATGTTGAACAGGGCGAAGAAGTTCGCCGCCTGGCCGGAGCTGGTGAGCATCGCGGCCGCGCCGCCTTCGAGCTCGCAGATCTTGGCGGCGACCGTGTCGTTGGTCGGGTTCTGCAGACGGGTGTAGAAGTAGCCGGATTCGGACAGGTCGAACAGTCGGCTCATCTGCTCGCTCGACGTGACGATGCGCAAG
>ERZ810243.621-NODE-621-length-9268-cov-7.60284_pt1 | contig 9268 bp, 5 predicted proteins | sample MGYA00520432_ERZ810243 | MGnify/ENA primary metagenome ERZ810243 (study PRJEB31588, sample SAMN03398929) | human gut metagenome | study: EMG produced TPA metagenomics assembly of the PRJNA231909 data set (A prospective, longitudinal analysis of the...
CCATCGCCCACGGCCGCGATTACCGCGACTGCATGCTCGACATCGGCATCTTCTCGGGCTATCAGGTCCAGCAGAACCAATGGGTGAACGCCTCCGTCCACGAGCAGCTGCTGTGAGGACGGTTGCCTGGGGCGTTTTGCGGGCTATCTCGCTTTCGAGGGGTTGATTGAGGCTGCTCGGGTCATCTATCTGCGTTTCAGGGGGTTGCTCAAACGCGATACCTGATGTATTCGGCTTGTTACGCTATTGGAATCATGCGGATTAGCGAGCCGTCATACTTGACCACCAACCCCTTGAAATGCAGATAGATGTTTTGCAGGAGCTGAATCCACCCCTCGAAACGCAGATAGCTCGCCGATGGAGGCTCGATGGAGCGGTGGCAGGTGCGCCACGCGCTGATTTGCGTAATCGGGAAATCGACTTATAATGAACAAGTTGCGTTTTTTCGCAGCGCATGGATAGGTGTCCGAGCGGTCTAAGGAGCACGCCTCGAAAGCGTGTGAGGCTAACCCCTCCGCGAGTTCGAATCTCGCCCTATCCGCCAGCAAAGAGGGTTCCGGGATTCTCCCGGAACCCTCTTTCGGGCTTATAGGAACTTTTGTGGTGCTTTAGGTCTGGTTCTCGGCGTCAGTCGGTGCCGTTGGGATATCGCGTGCCGGTGTGGAATTCGTTCCAGTCGATGCCGATCCCGTATGCGGGCGAGGCGTCGCCTTCCGGTTCGGGCGACGTCGCTTTCCCGTCCTCCAGCGGATCGTCGGGAATGAATGATTCCGGCCGCGGGTGCGCGGTCTTCATGTAGCACACCCATTCGCACGCGCGGAGCATGTGCTCCTCGGGCAGTCCGCGGGTTGCGCAACACGTTCTTGACGACCGAGTTGACGCCGCCCTCCAGCCGGTTCGTGGTGCGCGCCACCGGCCCACCTGCGGCAAGCGCCGGCCCGGGAAAGGCGAAGAGTCCCCCGCGCGGAACAGTTTCTCCAACCGCCGGCAGCAGCGGCGCAGCTCCTCGTATGCGCGCCACTGGAAGGCGAGGACTTCTCCGCTTTCGCCGTCGATGGCGATGATCAGGCGCCAGCCGTGGCCCATGTACGTGCCGTCGGCCATGACCGTGTGGCGCTTCGCGTCCGGCGGGGCGATGCGCGGCCGGATTGACCAGCACCATGCGATCCGCTTGCGCAGGGCGTGCGCGTCGCCCGTGGATTCCGACGCCGTCTGGGACGACGGCCCCGGCAGCCATGAGAGGAACTCCTCCAGCGTCCGCGCCCGTCTGCGGCCGCGCTGCGGCATCGTCGAGCTCAGCCGGCAGGCCCGGCATTTCCACCGTTGCGTGCCCTTGCCGGTCCGTCCGTTCTTCTTCATCGCACGCCCGCATGCCGGGCATTTCTTCGCTTTGCTGGATGGCGTTCTCACACCATCCAGCCCACCACCGGGAGCGCATCTTTTTCCACGCGGGGAAAAAGACATGCCGACACGCCTACTCGTACAAGGCCAGACCTCGATCATAAACACCACAAAAGCTCCTATAGGCCCTACGTTGTCGTTGCTGGCTCATCGATGAGCCATCGAGGGTGAGTTTGGCGTTTTTCCCATCGGGTTTCACGGCAACGTGAGACCTTTTACGAAGAAACGGTTATGCTGCGCATATGCAATCGGGCTGACTTCTGCGGCGTACGGGTGTTGCTTTTACCCCCGTATGCATAATAGGGCTGCGGGAGTGACGCGATCAGGAGAAGAGGAACGCGTCCATGTCGGGGTAGCCGAGTGCGAATGCGGAGGTGATGTGGGAGGAGATCAGCGTGGAGAGGACACGCAGGCGTGCGTCGTTTTCCGTGCCGACGGTGTTGGTATCGGTGGCGTTGACGTCGGTGGTGTCAGTTGCACTGTCGGTATCGCCGCTGCCGTTGGTGTTGTTGCCGGTCTTGTCGGTGTGCTTCGACTTGGCCGACGCCCCGTCATTGGCCATTGCGGCGAGCTGCTCCCGGGCGCAGTCGATCTCCGTCAAGGCCGTTGTCGGCACGCTCAGGCCGGTCGTGGAATCGGTCATCGAGGTCGGCGAGGCGAGGATCTTCTGGATGTCGTAGACCTTTTCTCGCGGGTCGCGGCTCAAGCCGGACGCGGTGAAGAGCAATTGCCCCGCGGTCTTGTGCCGGTCGGACCGGCTCAGGGTGGCGCCGGGCGTATCCCGCGCGGCGAGCACCTCCATGACGAACCCGGCGCGGTCCTCGGCCAGCGACATGGCGCCCAAGGTGGCGCCGTCGAGGTCGATGCCCAGAACCTGCCTCAGGCTGTCGTCGGAGACCGTGCGGTAGGTGTCGTTGCCACCGATCCTTGTGCCCAGCGTCACGGCCACATGCTCGGCCTGGGCGCTTCTGATCGTGCCCTGCGCGAATCGCTGGGTGCAGGTGGCGGCCACCTCGCTCCACTGCCCGACGGCCTGCTTCGCCGCGAGATATCGCATGATGATATGGTGACGGCCGTTCATGGTGGCCGTCGACGCGTCGGCGGCCCAGTAGGCGCTCTCGCAGGCGCTGGGCTGGTGTTCCGACTCCGCGCGCCCATCGATCCGGGGCGCGCTGCAGGCGCTCAGGGCGCCGCACAGGGCGGTGATGCAGAGTGCCGCGACGATACGGCGACACCACGAAGATATGTTCCTCTCACGGCATGGAATGCCGTGATCTGGCCAATGACGTGTCTGCATAGGCCTCTACACTAATAGACGACTGTGACCATATGCGCGCCACCACGGCTATAACTTCATAGGAGGTCTTGAGTATGGAACTGGACCTGGCAGGAATGCATCAGCTCGCCATCGAGCAAGGAATCGATCTCGAACAACTGGACGCCGCACTGGAAGAGGCGCTGCGTCTGGCCTATCTGAAAACACCTCATGCGGCCAAGCATGCCCGTGTCGAACTCGACACGCGGGCAGGCACGTTCACCGTGTGGGCTCGTAAGGAGATCCCGGTGGAGCCCACCGAGGATGACCCTCATCCCGCACCGGAGCTGGGCGAGGAGTACGACGACACCCCGCGCAACTTCGGGCGCCTCGCCGCGGCCACCGCGCGCCAGGTCATCGGACAGCTGTTCCGTAAGGCCGAGGACGACAAGGTCTTCGGCGCCTTCTCCGGCCAGAAGGGCAAGCTCGTCACCGGCATCGTTCAGCAGGATGCCAGCGATCCGACGAACGTGCATGTCGCCATCGGCGATGTCGAGGCGATTCTGCCCCGTCGCGAGCAGGTGCCCGGTGAGCGTTACCGTCATGGCGAGCGTCTGCGCGTGTATGTCGTCAACGTGGCGCGCGGCGTCAAGGGCCCCGAGATCGTCGTCTCCCGTTCGCACCCCGAGCTGGTGCGTCGCCTGTTCGAGCGCGAGGTCCCGGAACTGGTGTCCGGCGCCGTGTCGATCATGGCCATCGCCCGCGAGGCCGGCGCCCGCACCAAGATCGCCGTCCGCGCCAACACCGATGGCGTCAACCCCAAGGGTGCCCTGATCGGCCCCGGCGGCGCTCGTGTGCGCGCCGTCATGGAGAACCTCGGACCGGAGAAGATCGACATCGTCGACTGGTCCGCCGATCCGGCGAAGTTCGTCGCCTCTGCGCTGTCTCCCGCCGTCGCCACCGGCGTGCAGGTCATCAGCGAGAAGAACAAGACCGCCATCGCCTTCATCCATGACGACCAGCTGTCGCTGGCCATCGGCAAGGAAGGCCAGAACGCGCGTCTCGCGGCGAAGCTGACCGGATGGAAGATCGGCATCGAATCCACCGAAGCGCACGCGAAGAAGGTCGCTGCCGAAGGCAAGTGATCCGCGACACGGCGGTGACGCGCGGCCGACGGCACATCCAACGTCCCTAGTATGCTGGACACGGCACACCGGGTGTGGATGCGTTATGCCGTCATGCCACGGGATCGAGATATGAGGTAACACGACCATGGTTGCACGATGAAACGGGCAGAATCCGTCATCGGAAAATAGCCGCGCGAGTCTACGCGCGGCCCAGAATTAGGAGTAATGTGGCGAAAAAACGCGTGTACGAGCTTGCCAAGGATTTTGGCGTCGACAGCAAAACCGTCCTTGACAAACTCAAGGACATGGGTGAATTCGTAAAATCAGCTTCTTCGACGGTTGAGGCGCCGGTGGCGCGCAAGTTGAAGAACGCCTTCCAGAAGGGCGAGGCGAAGCCGGGAGCGTCCGCAGCGGAACGCAAGACACCGGCTCCCGCACCGTCGGAGCATCGTGCTCCCGCAGTCAAGCCCGCACCTGTAGCCAAGCCCGGTCTGGGCAAGAAGCCCGCCGCGGCACCGCGTCCGGCGGAACCGCGCTCTGCGGCGCCTGCTGCACATGTGCCGTCATCGAATCGCGGCACGACGCCGCGCGACAATCGCAACGAATCCCGCGGCGACATGCGTGACGCTCGACCGAACCGTGAAGGCGGCGAGAACCGTCCCTCACCCGCGCAGCGTCACAATCCGCACGCGCCTTCAGGGCAGCGCGGCGCCTTCCCCGGCCCGCGTTCCCACCAACCCGGTCACGGCGGCAACGCCGGCGGCCGTCCGCAGGATTCCCGAGGAGGCTCCCATCAGGGTCAGCCGCGCCAGGGCCAGCAGCCGGGCGCAGGCAGCGCGCCTTCCGCCAACGGCGGCGCCCGTCCGTCGACTCCGGGGCCTCGTCCCGGCAACAACCCGTTCAGCCGCAAGCAGGGCATGCACGCGCCCACCCCGCGCGACATCCCCCGTCCGCACCCGATGGCCCGTCCGACCGTAAACGGCAACCACAACGACAATCGCGGCGGCCGTGGCGGTCGCCCCGGCGCAGGTCAGGGCGGTCGCGGAGGATTCCGTGGCGGTCGTCCCGGTCAGGGAGCGCAGGGCGCCAAGCCGGGGCAGTGGGGGCATAACCGTCCGGGTCAGACCGGCGGCGCCCGTCCTGCGGGCGGCAACCGCTTCGGTGCCGGCGCTGGCACCGGCGCTGGTCAGGGCGGCGGCTTCCAGAACAACTCCAACACGTCCGGAACCGGTCCGTCGCGCGGCGGCGGTCGCGGTCGCGGCGGCGCGGCCGGCGCATTCGGCCGTCAGGGCGGCAAGTCGTCCAAGGCCCGCAAGAACCGTCTCGCGAAGCGTCAGGAATTCCAGGAGATGAAGGCACCCGTCATCGGCGGCGTGCGCATCCCCACCGGCAACGGCCAGACCGTTCGCCTGCGTCAGGGCGCCTCGCTCGCCGATCTGGCGGAGAAGATCAACGTCAACCCGGCGGCCTTGGTCACCGTGCTGTTCCATCTCGGCGAGATGGCCACGGCCACCCAGTCGTTGGACGAATCCACCTTCCAGATCCTGGGCGAGGAGATCGGCTGGAACATCCAGATCGTCTCCGCCGAGGAGGAGGACAAGGAGCTGCTGCAGCAGTTCGACATCGACCTTGACAGCGAGGAGCTGCAGGAGGACGAGGATCTGAAGCCGCGTCCGCCGGTCGTCACCGTCATGGGCCATGTCGATCACGGTAAGACCCGACTGCTCGACACCATCCGCAAGACCAACGTCATCGCCCGCGAGGCCGGCGGCATCACCCAGCGCATCGGCGCCTATCAGGTGACCGTCGATCTGGAAGGCGAGAAGCGCAAGATCACGTTCCTCGACACCCCTGGCCACGAGGCGTTCACCGCCATGCGTGCCCGCGGTGCCGAGCTCACCGATGTCGCGATTCTCGTGGTCGCCGCCGATGACGGCGTGATGCCGCAGACCGTCGAGGCCATCAACCACGCGCAGGCGGCCAAGGTGCCGATCGTCGTGGCCGTCAACAAGATCGATAAGCCGGGCGCGAACCCGGAGAAGGTCCGTGGCCAGCTCACCGAGTTCGGCCTCGTGCCGGAGGAGTACGGCGGCGACACCATGTTCGTCGACATTTCCGCCAAGCAGGGCACCAATGTCGACAAGCTGCTCGAAGCCGTGCTGCTCACGGCCGACGCCGACCTCGACCTGCGCGCGAACCCGGATATGGACGCCCGAGGCGCCACCGTCGAAGCCCGACTCGACAAGGGCCGCGGCGCTGTGGCGACCGTGCTCGTGCAGCAGGGCACCCTGCGCATCGGCGACGCCATCGTCGCCGGCACCTCGTACGGCCGCGTGCGCGCCATGCTCGACGAGAACGGCAACCATATGAAGGAAGCCACCCCGTCCACGCCCGTGCAGGTGCTGGGTCTGACGTCCGTGCCGACCGCCGGCGATCTCTTCCTGGTCGCATCCGACGACCGCACCGCCCGCCAGATCGCCGAGAAGCGCCAGGCCACCGAACGCGCCGCGCAGCTCGCGAAACGCCGCAAGATCGTCTCGCTCGAAAGCCTCAAGGAGCAGTTCGCCAAGTCCGAGGTGGACATGCTCAACATCGTCATCAAGGGCGACTCCTCCGGTTCCGTCGAGGCGCTGGAAGACTCCCTGATGAAGATCGAGGTGTCCGACGAGGTCGGCATCCAGGTCATCCACCGCGGCGTCGGTGCGATCACCCAGAACGACGTCAACCTGGCCACGGTCGACAAGGCCGTCATCATCGGTTTCAACGTGCGCCCGAACCGTCAGGTCGCGGACCTCGCCGAGCGCGAGGGCGTGGAAATCAAGTACTACTCGGTCATCTACCGTGCGATCGAAGACATCGAGGCATCCCTCAAGGGCATGCTCAAGCCGGAATACGAAGAGGTCGTCACCTCTCACTCCGAGATCCGCGAGATCTTCCGCTCCTCCAAGTTCGGCAACATCGCCGGCGTCATGGTGCAGGACGGCGAGGTCAAGCGCGGTACGAAGTGCCGTATCCTGCGCAACGGCGTCGCCACGGTCAACGACCTGGAGATCTCCTCGCTGCGTCGTTTCAAGGACGACGTGCAGTCGGTCAAGGAAGGCTACGAGGCCGGTATCAACCTCGGCACTTTCAACGACATCGAGCTCGGCGACATCATCGAGACCTTTGAGATGCAGGAAGTCGAGCGCAAGTAAGGCGCATATATACATGGGAGGCGGGCGCTTTCGGGTGTCCGCCGCTTTTTCGCGGACGGGCGCAGCGAACCATTCTCATTACGGTTCGTGCGCCCCCCGTTTTTCGCCAATGAACAGTATTCGCTGCTGATGGCCGGAACTCCGGGCTTTTCGGTTTTGTTCGATTGTGCGCTAATGTGCGCAATCCCCGCATGTTTCTTATTGAGAACGATTCGCTGTGAGCCTTCGAGTAGGGGATGTGCGAATATGATACGAGTGATATTGTCAGCGGTTCGCCGCGCAATCGAGGAAAAGGATTTTTATGGCAGGAACGAACCCGCGCGCCGCACGAGTCGCGGCGCTGATCCAACGGGTGATCGCGTCGTCGATGGAAGCTCAGCTGCACGACAAGCGGCTTGCGAGCGTGACCATCACCGATGTGCGCGTCACCAATGACTTGCAGATCGCCAAGGTGTACTGGACTCAGCTTGGGCATGATGGGCGCGAGCAGGGGGAGCGCAAGCGCGCCAAGCAGGCGCTCGATCAGGCGAAAGGGCGGCTGCGTTCGCTGGTCGGCTCCAAAGCCGGCCTGCGACTGACCCCGCAGCTGCAGTTCATCTATGACGAGGTGCCGAGCGAGGCGCATGAGATCGAGGATATCCTGGCTGTCGCGCACAAGCGTGACGAGGAGATCGCCAAGGCGCGCGAGACCGCGCAGTACGCGGGCGACGCCGACCCGTACAAGCATCCTGAAGAGCGCGATGACGACGAGTTTGACGATGACGACGAGTACGACGAGTACGCGGACGACCTCGACGATGACGACGTCGAAGGCAACGGCATCGGCGTCGAGACCCTGGAAGATGACGCCGAGAACGCGGCGGACGAGGCAACGGGCGACCGCTGAGCCTCATATCAGCGGTTCTGCGAGACGGGAGAGGATTCACTGATGGGGACCGTACCCGAAGCCTCGGGCGGCGAGCAGGCTCCGATCGTGGCTACGCAAGCCGCGCCTGTGGCTGGCTCCGCCGCGCCGGCGACTCCTACGTCGGGATTGTTGGTCGTGGACAAGCCGCGTGGCGTCACCAGTCATGACATCGTCGCGGCTGCGCGCGGCGCATTGCATATGAAAAAGGTGGGGCACGCCGGCACCCTCGACCCGATGGCCACCGGCGTGCTGGTCGTCGGATTCGGCAACGCCACGCGGTTGCTGAACCATATCGTCGAACACGACAAGACCTATGAGGCGACGATTCGCCTCGGCCAGTCCACCACCACCGATGATGCCGATGGCGAACTGCTGTCGGCTACCTCGCCCGAGCGCTGGCAAGAGCTGCTGGCATTGCCGGTCGCCGGTGGGCCTCAGTCGGCTGGCGAGAATGGGCCTGTGAACGCGGCCAAGGGTTCGGCCGTGGCAGCCGCAAAGGTCGCGGATGACGGCTCCGCGTATCATCCGCATCAGGAAGCGTTTTTGCCGGATGGCCAGCAGCTGTGGCGCGACCGTATCGATGACATCATCGCATTGCAGCTCACCGGCAGCATCGAGCAGGTGCCGAACACGTTCTCCGCAATCAAAATCAACGGTCAACGTGCCTATGATCTGGCCCGCGACGGCAAGGACGTGCAGCTCAAGGCGCGTCGGATCACCGTCAGCGCGTTCGGTGTGCTGGATGTGCGGTTCGGCTATGCCCCGACGCGGCAGCTAGGACTTCCGCTCGTCTCGGCGGCGGACGGGCTGGCAACGACGGAACGGGATGACGCGGAGGCGACGCCGGTGATCGACGTCGATGTGCGCGTCAGCTGCTCGGCGGGCACATATATCCGCGCGCTCGGGCGCGACCTAGGCGCGGCGCTGGGAGTCGGCGGGCACCTGATACGGCTGCGGCGCACGCGGGTGGGCGGTTTCGACGTCTCCTCGCCGAATGTCATCACCGCGCACGTGGAGACACGCGAGTACACCGACCGCAACGGCAACCACCAGTCCCGCAACCGCGCCGTGCTCGATGTGATTGGCGACGAGCTCGCAGGCAAGGCGCTGACGATGCTGGATGCCGCGCGAGGCACCATGCCGCTGCTCGCCATCACCGATCAGGACGCCGTCAACCTGCGGTACGGCCGGCGTATCCCCTATGACATCCACGGTACGGCCGCCGCGTATCTGCCGCAGAGCGGGGAAGTGGTGGCGCTCGTCGAGCGCGCCAAGCGTGGCGAGGCCAAGCCGGCCACCGTATTTGGCGCGTAATGCGTCACTGTGTGCGAGGTGCGTCACTGTGTGCGTGGACGCACAGCGTGACGCACCTCGCACACAGTGA
>ERZ810243.637-NODE-637-length-9107-cov-5.45073_pt1 | contig 9107 bp, 9 predicted proteins | sample MGYA00520432_ERZ810243 | MGnify/ENA primary metagenome ERZ810243 (study PRJEB31588, sample SAMN03398929) | human gut metagenome | study: EMG produced TPA metagenomics assembly of the PRJNA231909 data set (A prospective, longitudinal analysis of the...
TGGGTGACTGGAGTTCAGACGTGTGCTCTTCCGATCTTGGCGTTCAGGAAGGACGCCATGCTGCTCTTGAGCAGCTGCAAAAACGGCGACTTCACCGGGTACTTCTCGCTGCCTGCCAGCACCGAGTGCTCGAGGATGTGGAACACGCCGGTGTCGTCGGAGGGGAAGGTGCCGAAGCCGATGCCGAAGGCCTTGTTGTCGTCGTCGTTTTCCACCAGCAGGACAGCCGCCCCGCTGACGTCATGGGTCAGCACAGTCAGCGTCCCGTGCTGTTCGGGGCAGTCCTCGTGCTTGACGAGGGTGTAGCCGGGATATTGTTTCATGGTCTTGCTCCTTTGTATTTTCTGGATTTTGATTCTATTGTATCATCCTGCCCGCCAAAACACAATGAATGGTTTGTGAATCATAACTCGCTGGTAAACAAAAAACTCTGCCCTGTCCGAAAACAAAGCAGAGGTCAAAACGATTTACACTGTCTCACCCTGACGGAACGACACCCTGAACAGCACGAATCCCACGATGAACAGCACGATGAGGGAGCCGACGCCCACATTGGCGCTGCCGGTGAGCTGGCTTCCCACGCTGACGATCATGGTGCCGAGGAAGGACGCGCCCTTGCCGCAGATGTCGAAGAGGCCAAAGTATTCGCCCGACTTTTCCGGCGGAATGATCTTTGCAAAGTGGGAGCGGCTGAGCGCCTGCACACCGCCCTGGAACATGCCCACGATGACGGCCAGCACCCAGAACTGCCACTGCTGGGTCAGGAAAAACGCAAACACCGCGATGCCCGCGTAGGCCGCGATGCACACCGGGATGAGCTTTGCCGAGGGGTACTTGTTCGACAGCCGCCCAAAGATGAGGGCCGACGGGAACGCCACGATCTGGGTCACAAGAAGTGCCAGCAAAAGGCCGGTGGTGTCCAGACCCAGCGCCGTGCCGTAGGCCGTCGCCATGTCGATAATGGTGTACACGCCGTCGATGTAGCAGAAGAACGCCAGCAAAAACCAGAACACCTGTTTATCCTCCGGCAGATGCCGCAGGGTGTGGCCGATGCGGGCAAAACTCTGCCGGACAGCGTGCTTTTCCACCTCCACATAGTGGAGCTGTTTATAACTTTTCAGCAGCGGCAGGGTCGTGAGCAGCCACCACGCCGCCGTCAGCAGGAGTGCCAGATTCAGCGCCGTCATCTGGCTGATGCCGATGCTCCCCGCCCCCAGCACAAGGCCGAGACAGACCACGAAGGGTACGCAGCTGCCGATGTATCCCCACGCATAGCCCCGGCTGGACACCTCGTCCATCCGCTCGGGAGTGGTCACGTCGCTGAGCATCGAGTCGTAGAACACCAGGCTGCCCGAAAAGCCCACTTTCGCAATGACGAAGATGACCAGAAACGGCAGCCACGCCGACGCCGCGCCCATGGCGCAGCAGCCCACGATGCCCACGAAGACGCAGAGTATGAAGATAGGCTTCTTGAAGCCCTTCGTATCAGCCACTGTCCCCAAAATGGGGCTCAAAACAGCCGTGATGATGGTCACAGCCGAGCTGGCATAGCCCCAGTAAGCCAGATACTCCACCGAACTCAGGCCGCCGCTCTCTGCCAGCGCGTTGAAGAAAATAGGGATAAGGGTAGCCACCATCAGCACAAAGGCCGAGTTGCCCACGTCGTACAGGATCCAGTTCCGCTCCAAGCTCGTCAGGCGGAATTTGCCGCTTTTTTCCATCCGGTGCTCCTCTCAGTTCTCCCCAAACGTATGCTGATACTCCGCCCCAAGCGGCTTGTTCCCGGCATACTCTTCGATGAGCCTTACCGCCAGCGGCACAGCCGTTTTATACAGCTCTTCGAGCTGCTGGCTGCTCTGGACACATTTGGGGTTCGGCTGCGGGTTTGCCACAAGGCCGTGCATGAACTCATACTTGCCCGCGACGCGCATCCCGGTCAGCACCACCCAGCGCTTGACGGGGTTCGCCGCCTGCAAAAGATGATGCACCGTTATCATCCCCTTCATCGCCGCCAGCGTCTCGTCCACCGTGACGCCCTCGTAGAAGGGCGCGATGACCTCGGCCCGCTCCCGGCTGGGTTTGATGTGGCTGGCCGTGAAGAACTTTATGGGGTCGAGGCCGTCTTCCCGCATCAGGGCGTTGTCAAACTCCGTCTCGATCTCGCAGTGGCCCACACCGCTCTCCCGGACATAGGCCTCCACATAAGGGTGGCAGGTGCTGTCCAGTGCGAAGTGGCAGACAAAGCCCAGCGCATAGGCCAGAGCAGCATCTTTGTCCGGCGCATTTTCCACCACGGTGCGGGCGCGGGTGAAAAACACCTCGCCCTTCTGCTCGTGCATGGCGTTGCCCAGACGGTTCACCGGGTTCGACTGCAGGGCCTTGTAATAAAACATCAGGTCCGGCCCGTGGAGACCTATGTCGTAAAGCTCCCGGTGCTGTTCCAGCGTCGCGCGCAGACCGTCCGGCAGCAGGGCCAGAACATCCGCACCAAAGCGGCGGTGTGCGTAGGTAGAAGGCATGATACCGCCCCTTTTCGTTTATTTTTCGTAGCCCTGCGGCAGCTCATTCTTGAGGCCGCGCTCCATCAGGGACTTGACAGCCTCTGCCGCACTCATGCCCTTGTTGACGATGGCGTTGACGGTCTGGACGATGGGCATTTCCACCCGATACCGCTCGGCCAGTTCCAGCGCAGCGGGCAGGGCGTTCATGCCCTCGACCACCATGCCGACTTCCTTGACGGCATTTTCCGGGGTCTCGCCCTTGCCGATGAGGATACCGGCGCGGTTGTTGCGGCTGTGCATACTGGTGGCGGTCACGATGAGGTCGCCGATGCCGGCCAGACCTGCGAACGTGTGGACATTGCAGCCCATCGCCACGCCCAGACGGGCAATCTCGGCGATGCCGCGGGTGATGAGGGCAGCGCGGGCGTTATCGCCGTAGCCGAGGCCGGTGGAGATGCCGACGCCCAGCGCGATGACGTTCTTCATGGCGCCGCTCAGCTCTACACCCTTGATGTCCTCGTTGGTGTAGACGCGCATGACATTGTTGGTGAAGACCTCCTGCACATAGGCAGCGGCCTTCCTATCCTTGCTGGCCGACACGATGGTGGTGGGCAGGTCGATGGCCACTTCCTCGGCGTGGGTGGGGCCGGACAGGGCCACAAGACGCACGCCCTTCGGGCCGCCCTCCTTACCCAGCTCATCGGCCAGGATCTCGGTCATGGTGTACAGGGTGTCGGGCTCGATGCCCTTTGCCACGTCCACGATGATCTGGCCGTCGGCCACATAGGGCCGGGCCTTTGCCGCCGTGGAGCGGACGAACACCGACGGCACTGCGAACAGCAGGATGTCCTTGTCTTTGCAGACTTCCTCGATGCTCTTGGTGAACCGCAGCTCGTCGGGGATCTTCATCTGCGGCAGGTTGGGGTGCTTGCGGGTGGTGGAAAGGCTGTCGATCTCCTTCTCGATGGCCGACCACACCAGCACATCATTCCCGCTCACAGTCAGCATCCGTGCAAGGGCCATGCCCCAGGTGCCAGCGCCCAGAATACCAATACGTTTCATCACGTTTGTCCTCCGTATCCGCCGCGCTCCCGTCTGGCGGGGCGTGCGGCCTGTTTGTACCTTTACAGGTCTATACAGTTCTATTGTACCCGAAAGCTTCTGTCGCGTCAACTACTCTGCCGTTCTGCACAAAGTCAGCACCTGTTTTTCGTCCATTTCGTCTATACCATGCAATTTTTCGAAACCATTTGCGTTCATTTCCAAATCATGTTATAGTATTCTGGTAGGTTTTGTAGGATTTTCATTTTTTCCTCTTGACTTTGACCCTGCTTTAAGGTATATAATGTATCCACCCACCTGTCCTGTCTGTTGATTCAAATTTTGAAAAAGGAGTATCCATGCTGGAAACACTCTTATCCAACCGCACCGTCAGCGTGCTCTGGGAGGCTCTTCCCCGCATCCTCTCGGCGGGCCTCACCATGACCATCCCCCTCACCCTCGTCTCGTTCACCCTGGCGATGGTGCTGGCGGTGGCCGTGGCGCTGGTGCAGTACGCCAAAGTGCCGGTGCTGAGCCAGCTGGCCCGGTTCTACATCTGGGTCATCCGCGGCACACCGCTGCTGGTGCAGCTTTTCATCATCTTTTACGGCCTGCCCAGCGTGGGCATCATGCTGGACGCTTTCCCGGCGGCAGTCATCGCCTTCGCCTTCAACGAGGGTGCATACTGCGCCGAGACCATGCGCGGCGCACTCGAGAGCGTGCCGCAGGGCCAGCTGGAAGCCGGCTACTGCGTCGGCATGAGCTGGTGGCAGATCATGCGCCGCATCGTGCTGCCGCAGGCCCTGCGCACCGCCGTGCCTGCCCTCTCCAACTCCCTCATCGGCATGATAAAGGACACCTCTCTGGCCTCCAACATCACGGTAGCGGAGCTGTTCATGGCCGGCCAGCGCGTCGCCGCCCGCACCTACATCTTCCTTCCCATCTACTGTGAGGTGGCCGTGGTGTATCTGCTGTTCTGTACCGTCATCACCAAGCTGCAAGGGCTACTGGAGCGCCAGCTCAACGCCCACGGCTTCCAGTAAGAAAGGAGTGTGGCTATTATGGCAATGTTAGAGATACGCGGCGTTCACAAATCCTTCCATACTTACGCAAAGCCCGGCGTCCATCCCGGTGTCTTTGGCCGCGCCCCCAAGCCGACCAGCAGTCTGGACGTACTGCGCGGCGTCGATTTGACGGTGGAAAAGGGCGACGTCGTGGCCATCCTCGGCCCTTCCGGCTCAGGCAAGACCACCCTGCTGCGATGCCTCAACTTCCTTGAGACGGCGGACGCAGGCAAGCTCACCTTCGATGATGAGACCTTCGACCTCGCCCACGCCGACCGCGCCAGCATCGCGCGGCTGCGCCGCAAGACGGCATTCGTTTTCCAGAACTACAACCTCTTCCGTAACAAGACGGCCCTGCAGAACGTCACCGAGGGCCTCATCGTCGCCCGGAAGATGCCCAAAGCGGAGGCTGATGCCGTCGGCATGAAGATGCTGGAAAAAGTCGGCCTCGCCGACCGTGCCGACTACTACCCCCGTCAGCTGTCGGGCGGTCAGCAGCAGCGCGTGGCCATCGCCCGCGCTCTTGCCTCCGGCCCCGAGATCATCTATTTCGACGAACCCACCAGCGCCCTCGACCCGGAATTGACCGGTGAAGTGCTGGCCGTCATGCGGCAGCTGGCACAGGAGGGCATGACCATGCTGGTCGTCACCCACGAGATGGGCTTTGCCCGCAACGTCTCGTCCCGCACCGTCTTTATGGAAAACGGCGTCGTGGTCGAGGAAGCCCCCTCGCAGGAGTTCTTCGCCCATCCCAAAGAGGCAAGGACCCGTGAGTTCCTTCAGAAAATTTCCCATACTGAATAAGAAAGGATCATCCCCTATGAAACGCAGAACCTTTATTTCTCTTATGAGCGTCATGGCCGCTGCCGGTGTTCTCTCGCTGGCCGGCTGCTCTTCCAACACTTCTGCCTCCACTGCTTCCAGCACCGCAGCTTCTGCTTCCGCTGCTGCCGCCAACAAGCTGGAGACCATCCAGTCCAACGGCAAGCTGGTCATCGCGCTGGAAGGCGCATGGCAGCCTTGGAGCTTCCACGATGAGAGCGATACCCTCGTGGGCTACGACGTCGAAGTCTCCCGCGCCATTGCCGAGAAGCTGGGCGTCGAGCCCGAGTACGTCGAGAGCGACTGGGACAGCCTGTTCGCCGGTCTGGACGCTGGCCGCTACGACCTCGTCTGCAACGGCGTCGAAGTCACCGAAGAGCGCGCCAAGACCTACGACTTCACCACTCCCTACGGTTACATCCACACCGCCCTCGCCGTCCGCAAGGATAACGAGGACATCAAGAGCTTCGAGGACCTCGCCGGCAAGACCACGGCCAACAGCCTCGCTTCCACCTACATGGAGCTGGCCGAGAGCTACGGCGCGACCGTGCAGGGCATCGACACGCTGGAAGAAACCATCCAGCTGCTGACCGCTGGCCGCATCGACGCCACCCTGAACGCCAACGTCTCCTTCTACGACTACCTGAACGTCCATCCGGACGCCGACTTCAAGCTGGTCGCCCAGACCGAAGATGCTTCTCACGTTGCGATCCCTATCGTCAAGAGCGATGATTCTTCCTTCCTCGACGCCCTCAACAGCGCCATCGACGAGCTGCGCGCTGACGGCACCCTCAAGGAGCTGGGCGAGAAGTATTTCGGTCAGGATATTTCTTCCGAAAATTAACTTTTTGTTTTGATCGTCAGCGAAGCATCAGAAGTGCATCATGGTCTGTCCCGTAGGCGAAACCGCAAAGCTTCCGGATCTCGTCAAAAATATCCGGGAAGAAGATGTCCCCGAGCGCTTCTGTGCCGAACTGCGCGGTGTCCCGGAAAGCAAATAAGAATATCGACGAAGGGGGCAGGTGCCATGCAGCACCTGCCCCCTTTTTGTTATAAATATCTTCCGGTAATACTCTCCGGATTTTCCTGGATCTCCTCCGGCGTGCCTGTTGCCACGACGCGGCCGCCGCTCTCACCGCCGCCCGGCCCCATGTCGATGACATAGTCCGCGTTGCGGATGACGTCGAGGTCGTGTTCGATGACAACGACCGTTGCGCCGTTGTCCAGCAGGGCTTGGAACACCCGCAGCAGCACCTGCACGTCCAGCGGGTGGAGGCCGATGCTGGGCTCATCGAAAACGAACACCGAGTCGGTCTGGGTGCGGCCGATCTCGCTGGCCAGCTTGAGACGCTGGGCCTCGCCGCCGGAGAGGCTGGGCGTCTCTTCGCCCAACGTCAGGTAGCCCAGACCCAGCTGCTGCAATGTCTGCAGGCGCTGGCTCACTGTCTTCATCCCGCCGCAGAACTCAAGGGCGGAGTTGACGTCCATATCCATCAGTTCCGGCAGGGAGACGGCCTGCTCCGCCTTGTTGGTCAGCTTCACGCCATAAGCCGCCCGCGCGTAGCGGGAACCCCGGCAGTCGGGGCAGACGATGTTCACATCCGGCAGGAACTGCACGTCCAGACTCACCTCACCGGTGCCGTCGCAGCCGGGGCAGCGCAGACTGCCTGTGTTGTAGGAAAAATCGCTGGCCTTGAAGCCCTTTTGCCTGGCGTCCGGAGATTTGGCATAGAGCTTCCGCAGCTCGTCGTGGACGCCCGCGTAGGTCGCCACGGTAGAGCGCACATTGATGCCGATGGGCGTCGCGTCGATGAGCTTGACGTGCGCAATGCCCTCGGCGCGGATCTCCCGGATATGTGCCGGGAGGGTGCTGCCGTTTATCTTTGCTTCCAGCGCCGGCACGAGGCTTTCCAGCACCATCGTCGTTTTGCCGGAGCCGGACACGCCCGTTACCACGGTGAGCCGCCCCTTGGGAATGTCCAGCTCCAAAGGCTTGACCGTGTGGATGCTGCCGGTGGAGAGATGGATCCCCCCCTCTGCGAACATCTCCCCTGTCCCGGCACACCGGCGCAGCTTTGTCTCAGCTTTTCCGGAGAGGAACGGCCCGATCTGGGACTCCGGCTTTGCCTCCAGATCAGCTATCGTCCCTTCGGCAATGACATGTCCGCCCTTAGCTCCCGCTTCCGGCCCCATCTCGATCACCCAGTCGGCCTCTTTCAGGATCTGGGTGTCGTGGTCCACCAGAATGACCGAGTTGCCGTCGGCCACGAGGTCGTGCATCACGCCGGTCAGACCCACGATGTTCGACGGATGCAGGCCGATGGACGGCTCATCCAGCACATAGAGCACGCCGGTGGTGCGGTTGCGGACGGCCCGGGCCAGCTGCATCCGCTGGCGCTCACCGGTGGAAAGGGTCGAGGCCGAGCGGTCAAGCGTCAGATAACCCAGACCTAAGTCCATCAGCCGCTTGGCGGTACTTTCGAATGCCTCACAGATGCTCTCCGCCATCGGGCGCATCTCTTCCGGCAGGCTGCCCGGCACGCCCTTCACCCACTCCACGAGGGCTTCCAGCGTCATCTGGCAGGCTTCGTCCAGCGAGATGCCCCGCAGCTTTGGCGCACGCGCCGCCGCTGAGAGCCGTGATCCGTGACACTCGGGGCAGACATCTTCCCGCAGGAACTTTTCGACCCGCTTCATGCCCTTGTCATCCTTGACCTTTGCAAGAGCATTTTCTACGGTGTAGACGGCGTTGTAATAGGTAAAGTCCAGCTCGCCGGCCTGATTCGAGTTCCTGGCGTGGTAGAAGATATGCTTTTTCTCTGCCGGGCCGTGGTAGACGATGTCCTTTTCCTGTTCGGTCAGGTCGCGGAACGGCACATCCGTCCTCACGCCCATCTCCCGGCAGACGTCTGTCATCAGCGACCACATCAGGCTGTTCCACGGGGCCACTGCGCCGCCGTCGATGGTCAGCGAGTCGTCCGGCACCAGCGACGCCATGTCCACCGTCCGGACGCTGCCTGTGCCGCCGCACTTCTGGCAGGCACCTTGAGAGTTGAAAGCCAGCTCCTCCGCCGACGGCGCATAGAAATGCGCACCGCACTCCGGGCAGACCAGCTCCTTGCCCGCCGCAACAGCCAGCGTCGGCGGGATGTAATGCCCGTTCGGGCAGCGGTGGCTTGCGAGGCGGGAGTACATGAGCCGCAGGCTATTCAAAAGCTCCGTGCCGGTGCCGAAGGTGCTGCGGATGCCCGGTACGCCCGGCCTCTGGTGCAGCGCCAGCGCCGCCGGGACATACAGCACCTCTTCCACCGAGGCTTTCGAAGCCTGGGTCATCCGGCGGCGGGTGTAGGTGGACAGCGCCTCCAGATACCGGCGGGAGCCTTCGGCATACAGCACCCCCAGCGCCAGCGAGGATTTGCCCGACCCCGACACGCCCGCAATGCCCACGATCCTGTTCAGCGGGATGTCCACGTCGATGTTTTTCAGGTTGTGTACCTTTGCCCCGCGCACGAGCATTTTGTCTATCATTCTGTTTTTCCTTCCCTTTGGCCTTTTTGCGCCAGATGAATTCGATGAGGCCCGGGCCTCTGTAGGCCGCGGCTTTCCGGTATGGGACAACGACAAATCATATCGGCGGTATTTTATTGAGATATGAAAGAGACGCCCTCCGCCTGCTTCG
>ERZ810243.665-NODE-665-length-8837-cov-4.93088_pt1 | contig 8837 bp, 5 predicted proteins | sample MGYA00520432_ERZ810243 | MGnify/ENA primary metagenome ERZ810243 (study PRJEB31588, sample SAMN03398929) | human gut metagenome | study: EMG produced TPA metagenomics assembly of the PRJNA231909 data set (A prospective, longitudinal analysis of the...
GTGTGCTCTTCCGATCTAACCAAGAATATACCATATTATATATAGTAACCTTAGAAAAACAATGAATGCCTATGATTTACCCGAAAGCCCCAAAACACTATTAGTGTCATCTTCTATTCAACCTATTTATTTTGAGATCCATTAGCTTAAACAAAAAACATCTATTATGAATGAAAATCGTAAACGAGGAACATCGAACAACAAAATCCTCACAGTAATTGCCATCGCCTCCCTATTTATAGGAAGCAGCAAAATCATGGCAATAGAGACCTATTCGGAAAATTCATTCGGAGTGACAGAACAGATGCAGGCACAAACAGCCCGCGGTATCATTGTCGACCAGAATGGAGAGCCTATCATCGGAGCAAGTATCTTGGAAAAAGGTACTACCAATGGAGTTACCACCGACTTATACGGTAAATTCTCGCTAAACGTAAAAAGAGGTGCCACCCTGGTCATTTCCTACATCGGTTATAAGACGCAGGAAGCCAAAGCAGATGCCAACATGAAAATCACCCTTACAGAAGATTCCGAACTACTGGATGAAGTAGTTGTTGTCGGTTACGGTGTACAGAAAAAGAAACTTGTCACCGGCGCCACTGTACAAGTGAAAGGAGAAGACATAGCCAAGCTGAACACTGTGGATGCCCTGGGCGCTTTGCAGAGCCAGTCACCGGGTGTCAACATCACGCAAAACAACGGCTTCCTGGGTTCGGGCTTTAAGGTGAATATCCGCGGTATCGGTACTACCGGAACCTTCTCCCCGCTTTATGTGGTAGATGGAGTTGCCAACGGTAGCATCGACGGGCTGAACCCGAGTGACATTGAATCTTTGGACGTCTTGAAGGATGCCGCTTCCGCCGCCATCTATGGTGCGCGTGCTGCCAACGGCGTTATCCTGATTACCACCAAACGAGGTAAAACCGGCGTTGCCGAAGTCAGTTACGATGGCTATGTCGGTGTGCAGAACCTCTACAAAATCCCTACTATCCTCAATGCCCAAGAGTACATGATGATGCAGGATGAAGGCCGTGTAATGGACGGATTGAGTCCGTACAACTGGGCGACCTATATTCCGGAAAGGGATTTGCAGGCCATACAGAACGGAACATGGAAAGGGACAAACTGGCTGAAGGAAGTGCTGAATGAAGATGCATTGGTACAGAACCACGCAGTCAACATCACCGGAGGAACAGACCGTTCCAGATATGCCATAGGTATTTCATACACCAACCAAGAAGCTACCATGGGAGTTCCCGGCGAATTTCCAGAAATGAACCGCTACAACTTCCGCGTCAACTCGGACCACGTAGTCATGAAAAAAGGCAATCTTGACTTCCTGAAAGTGGGCGAAACCATCAACTACAAATATTCGCAAACGCAAGGTTCATTCGGAACCGGCGGCATTTATTGGAACGGAGTGCACAATATGCTCATCATGAGCCCGTTGATGCACCCTTACAATTCAGACGGGGGCTACTACCTCTATGCAGACCAGGAAAAGGATAACTACAAATGGGATATCTCCAACGGAGCCAATAAAAACCCGATAGCTTATCTGGACTACTATATGAACCAGAACCTAAGCAAGTCCCATTACATGCAGAGCAGCTTCTATGCAGAACTGCAACCCATCAAGAACCTGCGTATCAAGAGCCAGTTCGGTTACATCATGGGAGCCTCCAGTTATCGTTCCTATTTGCCGAGATTCGATTATCTGAGTGCGTCACTCAACAACGCAGAAGACAAGGTTACCCAATCCATGTCTATGTATAACCGTTGGTCATGGGACAATACAGCCAACTACATCTTCAATATCGATGACCACAACATCGACGTCCTGGTAGGTCAGAGTATTGAAAAATGGGGTATGGGAGAAGAAATGAGCGGTTCAGCCATAGGCTCAAACTTCTATGACTTCAAGCACGCTTATTTGTCCAATGTTCCATTGACCGCCAACAGTGTGTCCTCCTTGACTGGCAAGCCTAACGGGGAAGGTTCCATCGCTTCCTTCTTCGGACGCGTCAACTACAACTATCAGGAGAAATACATGGCTTCTGTCATCATGCGTGCGGACGGTTCCTCCACTTTTGCCCGCGGACACCGCTGGGGATACTTCCCTTCAGTATCCGCAGGATGGGTTATCAGCAACGAGTCCTTCATGTCAGGAATCAAATGGCTGGACTTCTTAAAGCTACGCGCTTCCTGGGGGCAAAACGGTAACTGTAATGTATCTACTTTCCAATATCTTTCACTGATAACTTCCAACAACGGATATGGCGGTTATACGTTCGGCGACTCCATGGACCTCATCAGTACCGGTTCATACGCCTACCGACTGACCAACCCGGACCTTACCTGGGAAACACAGGAGCAATTGAATTTCGGTATCGATGCACGCTTCTTGAACAACCGCCTGGGCTTTGAATTCGACTGGTATAACAAAAATACCAGAGACTGGCTGGTTACGGCTCCGGTACTCTCTTCCTTCGGTGCCAATGCAGTATCCGTCAATGGCGGTAATGTAAAAAACACGGGTATTGAAGTAGGACTCCACTGGAACGACAACATCGGAAAGGATTTCCAATATGGAGCCAACCTGACCCTTGCTCACAACAAGAATGAAGTGACCAAGATTGCCAACAAAGACGGAATCATCCACGGTAGCGGCAGCGTTCTGTGGGAAGGAGCCGAAGAGTGCTTCCGTGCTGAAGTAGGCAAACCCATCGGCTACTTCTACGGCTACAAGAGTAACGGCATATTCCAGAACCAGGAACAGATAGACAACTACAAAGGTCCGAAACTAAATGGCGACAAGACACAGCCGGGTGACGTAATCTGGGCAGACACCGACAATAGCGGTACGCTCGATGCCAATGACCGTACTATGATAGGTAACCCGAATCCCGACCTGACAATGGGACTTTCCCTGAATGCCAGCTGGAAGGCCATTGACTTCTCAATCACTACTTACGGCGCATTCGGCCAGCAGATTCTGAAGTGTTATCGTGACTTCTCCTCCTCACCCTTGAATAACTATACAGCAGAGATATTCCAACGCTGGCACGGCGAAGGTACGTCCGACAAGTTCCCGAGACTGTCCAGCGCTTCCAGCTCCAACTGGAACAGAGTATCAGACATTTATATCGAAGATGGAGACTATCTCAAGATAAAGAACATCACTGTGGGATTCGACTTCAAGAAAGCATTCAAAAAGTTACCGGTACAACAGCTGCGCCTGTATCTGACCGCACAGAACCTCTTTACCTTCACCGGCTATTCCGGTATGGACCCGGAAATCGGTTACGGTGGCGACGATTATGGTTGGGCATCAGGCATCGACCTGGGCTACTACCCCAGTGCACGTACCTATATGATAGGCTTAAATGTAAAATTCTAATTAACCGAAGAAATTATGAAAAAGATATTATTCATAGCATCAGCAATACTGATTCTTCTTTCAGGATGCGAAAGCTTCCTCGATTCGGAACTTCTGACCGAAAAGACAACCGCCAACTTCCCGGAGACAGAAAAGGACGCCCAAGAGATGGTGACGGCCATATATGCCCATCTGTTGTTTGAAAGTCCTGAAACCTCTTCCCAGTATTACATTGCTCAGTTGGCAAGTGACGACTGCTTGGGAGGCAACCTCTCCTATTCCAACAACTGTGCCACCAACTTCCTTATGTACAGTGGCAATCTGAATACATTTGCCGGTATTTGGGACCGTTGTTACACCCTCATCAACCGTGCCAACAATGCCATCAACACAATGGACAACGTGAAATCATGGTCCAGCGAGAGCGAACGCAACCGACTTTTCGGTGAATCCTATTTCCTGCGTGCCATGGCATACTATGAGCTGGCACAAGTTTTCGGCGGAGTTCCCTTACGCACCACACTGGAAAGTACCAACCTGCCGCGTGCATCCGTAGACGAAATCTACGCCCAGATTGCAGCAGACTTGAAAAACGCTATCGAAATGATGCCCGCAAAGATTTATCCGAAAGGCTCAGACATGACCGGACACGCTACAAAATATGCCGCCGAAGCCATGATGGCACGTGTATTCCTTTTCTATACCGGACGCTACGAAAAAACCGAGCTTCCCAACGGAACTACCAAAGAGGAGGTCATCTCTTGGATAGATGACTGTGTTAACAACTCCGGTCATAAACTGGTGTCCGACCAACGCAACATTTGGGCCTATACCAACGATGCTACCGAAGACAATACCGAAGGGTTCCGTTACCAATACGTCATCAACCATAACCTGAAATGGGAAGGAAACAGTTCCGACGAAACTTTGTTCGCCAACAAGCATAACCTGAAATCCGACTGGACCTATACTTGGTTCTCCAACACTTGCGCCCAATTCTATTCACCGTCTGCCGACAACTATTCCAACAAAGACAGCTACCCCTTCGGCACCGGTTGGGGAGCTGGCCCAGTATCTCCGGCCATGGTCAACGAATGGAAAGACTGGGCCGCCAAGCAGACCTATACAGACGGTTACAAGGAGGATCCCCGTCTGACCGGTTCCATATGGTCGTACAAAGCACTTGATCCGAATGTTGCCGGCAATGTGCTGATGGACTGCACCATGGACGAGGGTGAACCGGAATATACCGTATCCTATCGTTACTATGAACAAACCGGCTATTTCCAGAAAAAATACATCAATATCAACTCCTACAATGAAGGCAAAATCGAACCTTTCGGCAAGCAGATGTTCCCCGGAATATCTTCGCAGACATCCCAACAGCTACTCCAAATTGCCGACTTGATTCATATCCGTTTTGCCGACGTTCTGCTCATGCAGTCCGAGCTGAAACAAGACGCTACGGGTCTGAACAAGGTACGTGCCCGCTCCCACTTGGCTCCGGTGGCCTACTCCCTGGAAGCCATCAAGCAGGAACGCCGCTGGGAACTTGCATTCGAGTCCATCCGCTGGTGGGATATCCTTCGCTGGTCGGGTCCTTCGCTTGAGGAAGCCGGTGACATACTCAACAAACAGACCGGGTTCAATATAATAAATGCCGCTACGGTGGTACCGATGGTAAAATTCGACTATAAGAAACGCCTACAAGCAACCCAAGGCTACTGGCCCATTCCGCAAGACGAAATCGACATCTCCAATGGAGTCCTTGAGCAGAATCCAGGCTGGGATGCATCTGCCCAGTTCTCGGATTGGAACAATATGTAAGAGTATTAACCTATAAATAAAGACAATATGAAAGTAACAAAAATATTGATAGCAATGCTTGCTTCAGCCTTCATCGTTACTGCATGCGATCCTATCGAAGACGAAGACTTGCGAGACAAATATGTGACTGATGCCGGTACACCCATAACCAAGGAGGCATTACAAGCCGCCATATCCATTACCCAACCCTTCCCCAACCAAGACGGAGTAGTGGAAGGTGACCAGTATATAGCCCTGAAAAACTCCCGCCCGGACATTGGCGGTTCATGGCACATAGAATGGGGGGGCGAAGGAAGTAAACAAAGTAAGACACTGGTCACAGACAATGCTACGGTCATCATGGAATCCAATGCAGACTATTCCATCTACTATATGGGTATTTCCGCCAATCAGATTATCAAGACAGAGCCGGTTGTAGTGACTGTGACCAATGTATTCGACGATTGGTCCACTTACTTCACCGGTGCAACCGACAAGAGTGACAAATCTGCCAAGAAGACCTGGAAATTCCGTGAAGTCAGCTGGGGTTCCGTCTGCAATATGGGGGCTCATGGAGGCTGGAAATATACCAGTGCAGGCTATACTCCCGAATCAAATTTTGCCTGGTGGGCCAATGTCACTGCCGCCGAAGCCGGAGACCAGTCCATGGTATTCGAATTCGACGGAAACAAGATGAAAACCTATGATGCCAGCGGAAACCTAAAGGCAGAAGGTACTTTCTCCTTCACACACGAAAAACCGGAAGACGGAGTACTGGGTGAACTTATAACGAGCATCCCCACCATCGGAGGAAATTATGACGACAACGGACAAAGCGTAGGCAGCAACAAATTCTGGCTGCTGACACTGGATGAGAACTATATCACAATCTATCATCCCGGCAAGTATAGCGGTGGTGTGGATTGGGACGACAGCGGCTGGTATGCTTACTTCAAGACTGAAGCAGGAACCGATTCTGAATAATATGCACTCTCTATGAAAAAGAAACTGCTATTTATAATAGCTACTGTCTTTCTAGTAGCCGCATGTCACAATGACGACTACATGCCCGGACTGCCAGCTCCGGGAAATGAAGACAACGAGACCGAAATGGCTGAACAGGTTGCAGGCCGGGTTGCATTGGGCTACGTCACTTATTATGGCACATCCATACCCGATGCCAAATACCTGACCCACATAAACTACGCTTTTGCAGAATTATATGTTAAAAACGGAATTTATGAAAAGTTTGGCCTGCAAGGCGATAAATCCCGTTTTGATAAGGTAAAGAAAATAAAGAGCCAGTATCCACATGTGAAGATATTACTCTCTTTTACCAATAGCGTTTCCAATTCTGACAATTCCCAGGACGGAGGCTTCTCCGCCCTGGCGAAGAGTCCGGAAATGCGCAAGCAATTCGCACAAGACTGCAAAGCCTTTGTTTCGAGTGAGGGCATAGACGGTATTGACATTGACTGGGAATTTCCCGGTATGACCTTCGGCAGCAATGCCTATGACGAGTTGGTAGATGTGGAGAACTTCACCCTATTGATGAAAGACTTGCGTGCAGAGTTGGGGCAGTCCACCCTATTGACCTATGCAGGTTATTGCATGGACAAGCGTCCCCAAGGCGAAGGCTATAAATATATTGATGTAAAGGCTGTAGACCCGTATGTAGATTTCGTCAATATCATGGCCTATGATCTGGTTGGTGCCCCCCAGCATCAATCAGCATTGAACAAGCCTAGTAATTACTGGGACTGCCAGCGTTCCGTAGACGAATACCTGAATGCAGGTGTATCTGCCGACAAATTAGTGTTGGGAATTCCGTTCTACGGAAGAGCCGATTTCAATGCCGGCGGCAGCATCAATTATCGGGATATTCTCAACCTGAGTAAGGATGACGGCTATGTTATCGAAAATTGGGATGCAGAAGGCAATGTCCCCTATGTCACCAAAAACGGCAGTTTCTACTGTGGTTACGACAATCCCCGCAGTATTGCCGCCAAAGGTGAATGGATATTAAAAAACGGCATGAAAGGCATGATGTTCTGGGATTATGAAGGTGACGACACCATGGGAACCCTACGCAAAGCGCTATGGAATGCCGTCATGAAAAAATAAGTAACTTAACACACATCCTCAGGAGGTTATTCCGGAAATTAGGGTAAGGGTAATTTTGCATACGATCTTCATTCAAGGCAAGAATACTGACGGAATAACCTCCTTTCTTCCTCCAAGACTACAAAACCTTTTTTCATTTAAGTTGTTGAAAGCACATTCATCAAAACCTAACTTAAATGAAAACAATCTTAAAAGCAATGTTTCTGTTGTGCGTAACCGGACTTCCCTTGTCCACTATCCATGCACAAAAAAAAGAGATTATCGATGACGAAGCTCCAAACGGCATTGTCATAGTTACCATCGACAAAGCGGGCGACGAGATTATCCGCATCATGAATGAGTCACAATTGCCTTACATCCATGACCCGAAAGCTCCCCGCTTCTTATTGATGGACAAACAAGGCAAATTCGCCCTGGGTATCGGAGGGTATGTCCGTGCCACCGGCGAGTATGATTTTGGAGGTATCGTGGATGACATCGACTTTGTTCCTGCCAACATTCCAAGCAGTAGTAAAATCAAAAATCAATTTCAGATGGATGCCAGTACGGCTACTATCTTTCTGAAATTGGTCGGACACACCCGGCTATTGGGTGACTTCACAGTCTATACTGCTGGAAATTTCCGTGGTGGAGACAAGACATTCCAACTGCGCAATGCCTATCTTTCATTCCGCAATATAACAATAGGATACAATTATGGCGGTTTCATGGACTTAGGCGCCCTCCCTTCCACCATTGACTTTCAAGGTCCCAACGGTGCCACATTCTACCGCGCCACACAATTGTCATATACTTATAAAGGGCTGAAAGACTTTCGTTTCCAAGCTTCCATCGAGGCGCCTGCCGTTGACGGCACAACAAGCAGCCAATTCGAGATTGCCCAGCAACGCATGCCGGACTTCACGGCTTCGGCACAATACAGCTGGAACAGCAGCAGTCATCTGCGTGTAGGAGGTATCATCCGCAGCATGACATATACCAGCACGGAAAGGGACAAGGCTTCCAGCGTCACCGGATACGGTGTACAAGCCTCAACGACCTTCAACCTCGGTAAAAAATGGCAGGCATTCGGGCAAGTCAACTATGGAAAAGGTATCGGGCAATACCTGAACGATATCAGTAATCTGAACGTCGATATTGTCCCCAATCCCGAAAAGGAAGGCAAAATGCAGGCATTGCCCATGCTGGGCTGGTATGCAGGTCTGCAATATAACATATCTCCGAAGATATTCCTCTCAAGTACTTACAGCATGTCCCGCCTTTATTCTGAAGACGGTTATCCCAACGACCTGCCAAGTACCTACCGCTACGGGCAATATTTCGTAGCCAACGTATTCTGGAACGTAACCCCGAACATGCAGGTAGGCGCTGAATATCTGCGTGGCTGGCGCACCAACTTCGACAATTCCACCAACCATGCCAACCGTATGAACCTGCTTGTACAGTATTCTTTCTAATCCAATATAAAATAAGAAAGAAGCCGCCTCAAATCGATATTTGAGACGGCTTCTTAATATATAAAGGTAGG
>ERZ810243.723-NODE-723-length-8331-cov-5.24396_pt1 | contig 8331 bp, 5 predicted proteins | sample MGYA00520432_ERZ810243 | MGnify/ENA primary metagenome ERZ810243 (study PRJEB31588, sample SAMN03398929) | human gut metagenome | study: EMG produced TPA metagenomics assembly of the PRJNA231909 data set (A prospective, longitudinal analysis of the...
CGCTCTTCCGATCTCGGAAGGGTTATTATGTATTGGAGGATGCGATCGTATGCAATGTAGCGATAAAGTTTTTCTCATAAAAAAAGAGGGCGTTTCATTTGTAGTAGATTCTGTTAGTTATCCGGCTTTACCGGTTCCGTTGGCAAATGCAACGGGGGCTATTGGGGATAACTGTATTTATATTGCTGGGGGGCAGGAAACTATGACAAATGAACAGTCGACCAATCATTTTTATATGCTTGATTTATTGCATAAAGAAAAAGGATGGCAGAAGATGCCCGGTTGGGAGGGACCATCGCTCGCCTATGCGGTAAGTGTGGTTCAGGGAGGACGATTTTATCTTTTTAGTGGAAGGAGTTATGCTCCGAATGAAGTGATGGTAGAATATACGGAGGGGTATGTATATGAACCAGGTAGCAGGAAATGGAGCAAAATAGCTGGTAATTTTCCTGTAATGGCGGGGACTGCTATTCCATATGAAAAAGATAAGATAATACTACTGGGAGGAGTTGAAGAAATACTACCTACATCTCCCGAGCATCCGGGATTTAGCCGTAAGTTACGAGTCATCAGTACAGAAACAAATTCTTTGGTGGATTCTTTAGACTGCCCTTATCCTATTCCTGTTACGACAAATGCGGTTTATATGGGGAATGACGTTTACGTGGTAAGCGGTGAAATACAACCTGGTATACGAACTCCCTTAATTTTGAAAGGAACTTTCTGAAAATAAAGTAAAATAACAATCTAATTAAATGCACTATGAACAATTATGAAAAACTGGAAGGTATGGTTGCGGCCACCTTCACCCCATTGGATGAGAATGGGGACGTAAATTTATCTGTTATTGATAAATATGCTGATTGGATAGCATCGACTCCTATCAAAGGGGTATTTGTGTGCGGCACAACCGGTGAATTTTCTTCATTGACGATCGATGAGCGTAAATTAATTCTTGAAAAATGGCTCGTTTCTGCCCGTAAGCGATTCAAGGTCATAGCTCATGTAGGCTCAAACTGTCAACGAAGTGCAATGGAACTGGCACGTCATGCTGCACAAGTAGGGGCCGATGCTATTGCTTCAATTGCTCCCTCTTTTTTTAAACCGGGAACAGTAGATGAATTAGTTGATTTTTTTGCACCTATTTGCCACTCTGCTGCTGGCTTACCTTTCTATTATTATAATATGCCATCGATTACAGGGGTTAATTTGCCGGTGGATAAGTTTTTGGTAGAAGGGAAAAAGAAAATACCTAATCTGGTGGGTACTAAGTTTACTCATAATAACCTGATGGAGATGGGAGTTTGCATAGAGTTGGAGCAACATCGGTTTGAAGTATTGCATGGTTATGATGAAATTCTTATTTCCGGCTTGGCTATGGGAGCTGTAGCAGGAGTTGGAAGTACGTATAATTATATACCTAATGTCTATCAGGCTATTTTTGATTCAATGAAAATGAACGATTTGGAAACGGCTCGCCACAATCAGATAAAATCCATACGTACCGTGGAGGTTATTATTAAATATGGTGGCGGAGTGCGCGGTGGCAAAGCGATTATGAAGCTGATAGGTATTGATTGCGGTTCTTGCCGGTTGCCGATAAAACCTTTTTCTGTTGATGAATATGAAAAACTAAGAGGTGATTTGGACGCTATAAAATTCTTTGAATTCTGAAAATAATAAAGAGGAGATGACAGTAAAAGTGTATTGCTGGGGTAAGCTACTTTACTTTCTGTCTATCCCCTCCAATCTAGTTAAATGCGTTCAAAATTACCTAAAATAAAGATACTATGAAAGTAAGTAAGAAAATATTTATCATATTTTCGATGATTTTGTTATTGGTGTCACCAGTCACATCTTTAGGTAAAGACATAAAATGGGTACTGGAGAGACCTGTTATTCCTGTGTTGGTAAAGAAACCGGCAAATCCTGTAATGAAGATAACTTTAATCAGGACAGATAATCAACCTTATGTTATCCGGCAAATAGATCTGGATTTATTGGGGAGCACGAATGTGGCAGATATTGTTTCTGTTGCCATATATGGTGCGAAGAAGAATGGACTGATAGATACGTCTCGTTTACTTTGTAATGCACTTCCCGCTACACAAAAAATGTCATTTACTAATGAAGTGCAGGTTAATCAGGATTCTTTGTCTTTTTGGGTAGCCGTAACATTGAAAGATACGGTTTCACTGGATCATCGTGTTCAGGTTAATTGTAACCGGGTGAAAACCACGAAAGGCAATCTGAAAATTTTGGATAAAACAAGTAAACCTTTACGAGTAGGAGTAGCTGTACGACAGAAAGGACAGGATGGATGTATCTCATCACGTATTCCAGGATTAGCTACTAGTAATAAAGGCACTTTATTGGCCATTTTTGATGCCCGCTATGATTATCCTCGTGATTTGCAGGGAAATATAGATATTGCTCTTCATCGTAGTACAGATAAGGGAGTAACCTGGCAACCCATTCAAACTGTTTTGGATATGGGAGAATGGGGAGGTTTACCACAGAAATACAATGGAGTGAGTGATGCCTGTATTTTAGTAGATAAAAATACTGGTGATATTTATGTAGCCGGATTATGGATGCACGGTCTGCTGGATAAAGACGGAAAGTGGATAGAAGGTCTGAATGAAAACAGTACGAACTGGACACATCAATGGAAAGGTAGAGGTTCTCAACCAGGAACAGGGCTAAAAGAAACTTCCCAGTTTATGATAGCAAAAAGTACGGATGATGGTCTTAGCTGGGGCTTTCCGGATAATATAACCTCAAAGACGAAACGCCCTGAATGGTGGTTATTTGCACCTGCACCCGGACAGGGAATTACGTTGACAGACGGAACGTTGGTATTTCCTACACAAGGACGTGACGAAAACGGGCTTCCTTTCTCGAATATTACGTATAGTAAAGATCATGGAAAGACGTGGGTGACCAGTAATCCTGCATATCAGGATGTTACGGAATGTAGTGTCGTACAATTGGGTGACGGCGCCTTGATGTTGAACATGCGTGATAACCGGAACAGAGGAAATAAAGACGTGAACGGTCGTAGAATCTGCACAACTATTGATCTGGGAGAAAGTTGGAAAGAACATCCAACTTCACGGAGAGCACTCGTAGAACCTACTTGTATGGCAAGTCTGCATCGACATGAGTATATGGAAGAAGGAAAGAAGAAAAGCATGCTTCTGTTTGTAAATCCGAATAATTATGGGACAAGAGATAATCTGACTTTAAAAGTTAGTTTTGATGATGGAATGACTTGGCCGGAAGAACATTGGATTCTTTTCGACCAATATCGTAGTGCCGGATATTCCTGCATTACATCCATAGATGAAAATTCAATAGGTATATTATATGAGAGTAGTCAGTCGGATTTAGCTTTTATAAAAATCAATTTAATAGAGATTTTAAAGTAAACGGACATGAATAATAAAACTTCAAATATATATCCTTGGGTAGTGGTTGGGCTGCTGTGGGGTGTTGCCTTGTTGAATTATATGGACAGGCAAATGCTTTCCACTATGCGAATTCCAATGATGGAGGATGTGCGGGAATTGGAATCAGCAGCCAATTTCGGTCGCCTGATGGCTGTATTCTTGTGGGTATACGGACTGATGAGTCCTTTATCGGGGATTGTCGGTGATCGTATGAGCCGCAAATGGTTGATTGTAGGTAGTCTGTGTGTGTGGTCAGGAGTTACTTACTTGATGGGATATGCCACCACTTTCAATCAACTCTACTGGTTGCGTGGAATTATGGGAATTAGTGAAGCGTTGTATTTACCTGCTGCTTTGTCATTGATTGCCGATTTTCATAAAGATAAGACTCGTTCGTTGGCTGTGGGAATACATATGACAGGGTTGTATGTGGGACAGGCTATCGGTGGATTTGGAGCTACTTTTGCAGCAATCTATTCCTGGCATACAACATTCCATTGGTTTGGTATTATAGGTGTGGGTTATGGTGTTATTCTGGCATTTCTTCTGCGTGATAAAGAGAGAGGAAGTGTATCTGAAAATCAGAAGATGAAAAAGATTCCTGTATTGAAGAGTTTGGGAATGTTATTTTCCAATGTCTTTTTCTGGATTATCTTATTTTATTTCTGTGTACCGGGCACCCCGGGTTGGGCGGCAAAGAACTGGTTACCGACTCTTTTCTCTGACAGCTTATCTATTGATATTTCGGTAGCAGGTCCTATGTCTACTATTTCTATAGCTTTGTCCTCACTATTCGGCGTGTTGGCAGGTGGATATATATCCGACCGTTGGGTATTAAAAAATGTACGTGGAAGAGTATATACTGGTGCTATGGGTTTGGGGCTTATCATACCTTCCTTGTTGTTTATCGGATATGGTCATTCTATTTTCGCACTGGTGATGGGGGCTATGCTGTTTGGGATAGGTTTTGGTATGTTTGACGCAAATAATATGCCTATTCTCTGTCAGTTTGTGTCTGCACGTTACAGGGCAACTGCCTATGGTATTATGAATATGTGTGGTGTATTTGCCGGAGCTACTATTACGAGCCTTCTGGGTGAGTCGATGGATGCCGGACATTTGGGACGCGATTTTGCGTTGCTTGCTATACTGGTATTTGTTATGCTGGTCATTTTGGTCACTTGTCTGCGACCTAAAACGATTGATATGAAAGATTAATCCTTATATAATTTATTCATTCTAATTTTATTTTTTATGAAAAACTCAATAAAGCATACTAAAGATTTATTAATATTATCGATGGTATTTATCTTATCATCTGTATTTTCAAATATTCAAGCAAATAATATTAATTCTGAAGATATAAAGGTCTCTGGTGTAGTACAAGACCAGACAGGAGTTGAATTACCAGGAGTTTCAATATCCGTAAAAGGTATGGATAAAGGTACTATCACCAATGCTTCCGGTGAATTTTCTATAATGGTTCCTCCTAATGCAACTCTGATTGTCTCTTTTGTCGGAATGGAAACAAAAGAGGTTGATATTAAGGGACGGAGAAATATTGTGATTGTTTTGGAAGAGAGTTCTGTGTTACTTGATGAAGTCGTTGCCATTGGTTATGGTAAACAGTCAAGAGCATTAATAACAAATTCTATTTCTAAGATAAATAAAGAGGAATTTCAAAAAGCACCAGGACAGAATCCGTTATTACAATTACAAGGCAAAGTTCCAGGTTTATCCTTACAAATATCTAATGGACAACCGGGGGCAGACCCTCAAATATTTATTCGTGGAGGTAGTTCTACTTCACCTGAAAGTGATACTCCCTTAATAATTATTGATGGTATAATATCACAAGGATTTAGAAATATATCAGATATGAATCCTGCAGATATAGAATCGATAGAAGTTCTGAAAGATGCTGCTTCTACTGCTATTTATGGTTCCAGAGCTGCTAATGGTATAATCTTGGTTAAAACCAAAGCTGGTCAGAAAGGGAAACCTACTGTCAGTTTAAGGTATACGTATGGAGTGGAACAACAACCGCAGAGAATTCCACTATTGAATGCACGGGATTATATAACATTATCCCGTTCTAATATTGCGAAATTTAATCAGGCTGATTTGACATATAATGGAAAGGAAGATCAGGCAAAATTCTTAAGTGGTTCTTTTGGTATGTCAACAGGAAATCCGAGAAACTCTAAAAATACACTTGAATTTTTGGATGTTTATTTGCAAAAGTATGGTCAAGGTTATGTGAGTAATCTGCTGGAACATGAGGGCTGGCAAAACATGGCGGACCCTGTTACGGGAAAACAGCTCATCTTCCAGGATAATGACTTTCAGAAAGCAACTTTCACAACAGGACAAAAGCATGAGGTTGATCTTAGTATTAGTGGAGGAACAGAGGCGATTAACTATTATGTAGGTTTAAGATATTTGAATCAGGATGGTATACTTAGAGGTACAAATTATAAAAATTATAGTGTCTTATTTAATGGAAATTATAAATTAAGTGAGGCATGGAGTTTGTCTACTAAAGCTAGTCTGCAGGTTAGAGATGCTGTGGGAGGTGGAAATACAGTCAATACTATATCTCGAAGTATATTAACACCACCGACCTACAGATTGTACTATGAAGATGGAACTCCAGCCCCCGGAGAAGGTATTTCTTCTTTCAGAAGTAGATTGCATGAGATTTATTATAAAACAAATTATGATGATACTAGTGTGTATAGGACAACTTTTCAGTTGGGTGCAATCTGGAATATTTTACCTGGGCTAGTTTTAAAACCAACAGCCTATTATTTTGGAACTGAAGGTATTGAGAATTATTTTCAGGCAGATAATGAGACGACTGGAAATACAATCCGTCCTGCTTCAGCTAAGCATAACTATGACAGACATTTGCAGGGAGATTTGGTTCTTTCGTATGATAAGAAAATCAAGGAGCATAATATAGGAGCTGTAGCAGGTGCCAGTTATACTCATGATTATAGTTACAGACTTTCGGCAAGCGGTAGTGGATCTTCTATAGATTTAATTCCAACATTAAATGCAACGGCAGATAGTACACAAAGAGCAAGTTCTACTAAGACAATGGAAGCTACTTTAAGTTATTTTGGACGTGTAAACTATGATTATAAAGGTAAATATATAGTTTCTGTCAGTATGCGTGCAGATGGTTCTTCACGGTTTGCAGAAGATAATAAATGGGGATTTTTCCCTGGAGTATCAGCTGGATGGAATATGCATAGGGAAAATTTCTTCAAGCCATTAGAAAGTATTATGAGTCGTTGGAAATGGCGTGCAAGTTGGGGGCGTACGGGTAATAACAATTTGAGTGTTGCCAATTCAAGAGGTGAGTACAAAATTACAGATACTAATTATCAAGGATCAGTAGGTATACTAAATACAACATTAAAAAATTCTCAATTACGATGGGAAACGACGGAATCGTATGATATCGGAGTCGATCTCGGATTTTTTAATAATAGATTGGGATTATTAATTGACTACTATAATAAACTGACATTTGATAGATTGTATGATGAACCTTTATGGAATTCTACGGGCTTTAGTTCGATTAAGAGTAATTATGGTTCAGTAAGAAACTCCGGAATAGAAATAGAGTTGAATGCTACTCCTATTCAAACCAAAGATTTTTCATGGGATTTATCATTGACGTTTGCTTACAATAAAGGAATCGTAGTAGATTTACCGGATAATGGAGAAGAGAAAAATCGGGTAGGAGGTAATTTTATTTATGATCCTGCTACAGGAGGTACTAAAAAGGTTGGGGGAATTGCTGAGGGCGAAAAGTTTGGTGGAAGATGGGCGTTTCATTATTTAGGAACCTATCAAACGGAAGAAGAAGCAGCTAAAGCCCCTAATGATCCTAATGCGCAAGGTAGAAAGAAACATGCAGGAGATGCCATATTTGAAGACGTGAACAATGATGGGCAATTGGACTCTAAAGATATGAAATTCATGGGATATATCCGACCGGATAAGGTAGGAGGTATTGTCAACTCTTTCAAATATAAAGGACTTACTGTACGAGTTGTAATGGACTGGGCTATGGGACATGTGATAGATAATGGTTTTAAAGGACAGATAATGGGTAGTTCACGTAATAACAATAATGCCATAAAAGACGCAATGACCAATTCCTGGCAAAGTGCGAATGATGGAACGAAATATCCTAAATATACAGTTCAAAGTGATTACGATTATCAATATCGAAATCATATGAGATGGGATAATCAAATAGGCAGTTCTGAAAGTGGGAGTACCAACAATAGCCTGTATTTTAGTAAAGGAGATTATCTGGCATTTAGAGAAGTGTCTTTAAGCTATATGCTACCATCAACTTGGGTTAGAAAAATAAGATTGAGTGGAGTGGAAGTTTTTGCTGGAGCATATAACATAGGTTATATAAAGAAATATGATGGTATGTTTCCTGAAATATATACCGGAGTGGATTATGGGGTATACCCAAGGCCAAGACAATATAATATGGGAGTAAAAATTAATTTCTAATTAAATAAGACTTGTAATTATGAAACAAATTAAATCAATATTATTAGGAATTTCATTGTTTTTGTTACATTCATGCAATTTGTTGGATGTAGATACAGTTTCAAGTATAACGGGAGACGGGTACTGGAATACAAAGGGGGATGTAGAAAGCTATTTGATAGGTATTTATACTAAGTTACGTGATACTTCTAATTCAACTCTTCATTTTGAAGATAGAGGAGATGCTTTTACAACAGGTCTGGAAGGTGGTCCATCGAATTTGTGGGCGCAGAATCTGACTTCATCTAATGTATTTACAACCGATTATTACTCAATATTTTATAGATAATAAGTC
>ERZ810243.769-NODE-769-length-7995-cov-5.55_pt1 | contig 7995 bp, 6 predicted proteins | sample MGYA00520432_ERZ810243 | MGnify/ENA primary metagenome ERZ810243 (study PRJEB31588, sample SAMN03398929) | human gut metagenome | study: EMG produced TPA metagenomics assembly of the PRJNA231909 data set (A prospective, longitudinal analysis of the...
ACCCACAGCGACAACATCTTCCACGCGCTCGACACGCTTGGTGTCCAGCTTGGAGATGTGGACGAGGCCCTCCTTGCCCGGAGCGATCTCGACGAAGGCACCGAAGTTCATCAGACGGGTGACCTTGCCCTTGTAGATAGCACCGATCTCGGGGTCTTCCACGATGGTCCTGATGGTGAAGATGGCGCGCTTTGCGTCCTCCTGATCCACGGCAGAGACAAAGACGTGACCGTCCTCCTGCACGTCGATCTTGCAGTTGCAGGTGGCGCAGATGTCCTGAATGACCTTGCCGCCCTTGCCGATGACGTCCTTGATCTTATCGGTGGGGATCATCATGCTGAACATCTTGGGGGCCCAGCGGCTCAACTCATGGCGAGGCTCTGCGATGACGGGCTTGATGATCTCATCGAGGATGTACAGACGACCCTTGCGGCACTTCTCGAAGGCCTCGGCGATGATGTCGTAGGTCAGGCCGTCGATCTTAATATCCATCTGGATGGCGGTGATGCCCTTGCGGGTGCCGCCGACCTTGAAGTCCATATCGCCGTGGAAGTCCTCGACGCCCTGAATGTCCAGCATGGTCATCCAGCGGTCGCCCTCGGTGATGAGGCCGCAGGAGATACCGGCGACAGGAGCCTTGATGGGGACGCCTGCGTCCATCAGAGCCAGCGTGGAGCCGCAGATGGAAGCCTGAGAGGTGGAGCCGTTGGAAGAGAGGACCTCAGACACGCAGCGGATGGTGTAGGGGAACTCTTCCAGAGAGGGCAGCACAGGCAGGAGAGCGCGCTCCGCCAGTGCGCCGTGGCCGATCTCGCGGCGGCCGGGGCTGCGGGGTGCGCGGGCCTCGCCGACGGAGTACGGCGGGAAGTTGTAGTGATGGATGTAGCGCTTGGTCTGCTCGTCGGTCAGGTCATCCATGAGCTGGTTGTCCTTGGTGCCGCCGAGGGTGCAGGTGGTGAGCACCTGGGTCTGGCCGCGGGTGAACATACCGGAGCCATGCACACGGGGCAGGATGCCGACTTCTGCGGCCAGCGGGCGGATCTCGTTGATGCCGCGGCCATCCACGCGCTTGCCCTCGTCCAGCAGCCAGCGGCGGACGACGTACTTCTGCATCTTGTAGCTGACGAGGTCGAGGTCGGCCTCGGTCAGGTCGGGGTACTCCTCAGCGATCTTGTCCATGATGGGCAGCAGAGCGGCATCACGCACATTCTTGTCGTCGGTATCCATGGCGGCCTTGAAGTCGTCGAGATACTTCTCTTTGATGGCGTGGAACACGTCCATATCGAGGCCCACGACCTGGAAATCGATCTTCGGCTTGCCGCGCTCGGCCACGATGCCGTTAATAAAGGTGATGATCTTCTTGATCTCCACATGAGCAGCCTTGATGGCGTTCAGCATGGTGTCCTCATCGACCTCATTGGCACCGGCCTCGATCATGACGATCTTGTCCATGGTGGCGGCGACGGTCAGGGCCAGGTCGCTCTTCTTGCGCTGCTCCTGAGTGGGGTTCAGGACGATCTCGCCGTCCACCAGACCCACCTGCACGCCGCCGATGGGGCCGTTCCAGGGGATCTCGGACACAGCGGTGACCAGCGAAGCGCCGATCATGCCGGCGATCTCAGGGCTGCAGTCGGGGTCCAGGCTCATGACGGTCATGGTGATGCAGACGTCGTTGCGCATCTCCTTCGGGAACAGGGGGCGCATGGGACGGTCCACGACGCGGCTGGTCAGGATGGCGCGCTCGCCGGGGCGGCCCTCACGGCGCATGAAGCTGCCGGGGATGCGGCCTGCGGCGTAGAGCTTTTCCTCGTACTCCACGTTCAGGGGGAAGAAATCGACGCCCTCGCGGGGCTTGGGGCTCATGACCACGTTGCACATCACGCAGGTCTCGCCGTAGCGGATGAGGGCGCTTGCGTTGGACAAGCCGCACATCTTGCCCATCTCCACCTTGAAGGGGCGGCCTGCCAGCGTAGTCTCGTAAACTTTGAAGTTGTCAAAGTTTTCTTTGCGGGAACCAAATTCGATTGCCATTTGGTTTGCCTCCTTATGTCCGTTTGATATTCCAAAAGGCTGCCCGCCGCGCATCATAGCAATAAATCCAGCGTCCGTGCCGCTTCACACAGGCGTTCGATTTACTGCTGCAACACGCAGCAGCGGCCTATTTGTTCCAGTGCCTGGGATACAAGGGAAAATCCAACATAAAAGAGCAAAGGGCAGGCACCCTTTGCGGTACCTGCCCTCTGTTTTCTATTACTTACGCAGACCCAGAGTTGCGATCAGAGCACGGTAACGCTCGATGTCCTTCTTCTGGAGGTAGGCCAGCAGATTGCGGCGGCGGCCAACCATCTTCATCAGACCACGGCGGCTGTGGTGATCGTTCGGGTTCTTCTTCAGGTGCTCGTTCAGCTCGTTGATGTGAGCGGTCAGCAGAGCGACCTGGACTTCGGGAGAGCCAGTGTCCTTCTCGGTCAGAGCGACTTTGGCCATAACTTCCTGCTTGTTCATAGTAACAGTACCTCTTTATAAAATTTTTATTTGCCAGCGACACAGCAGCGGGAAAACGGTACTCCCGAGTGGGCATACTCCCAGCCCCGTATCGCGGTAACAGGGCTAGTATAACAGAAACCAACGTAAAAAGCAAGAAAAATTTTTACAGATCCGCAAAAATAAGGATGTTGTTTTCCTGTCAAATCATGTTATAATCTGTCTATTGTAATAAAGAGGTAGATCGAATGACACATTGCTTTTCCCGCCGCAGCTTCCTCAAAGGAAGCGCAGCCGCCGCAGCGGTTCTTTCAAGCCCGCTCCTCCCGGCTGATGCGGCTTTTTCTGAAACCGAAAACGGCCTGTTCTCCCCTGTCTCTGCTCTCTGCCAGACCCAGTATGGCCCGGTGAGGGGCAGAGAGGGCAAAAACGGCCTGCTCTGCTGGTACGGCATCCCCTACGGTGCCGCGCCCACGGGCGAAAGCCGCTGGACAGCGCCGCTGGAGCCTTCCCGCTGGCAGGCTGTGCGGGACTGCACCAGCCCCGCCCCGGCGGCCTACCAGTACACCACCTTTCCCCTCGGCACCGAGGACTGCCTGACACTGGACATTTATTCTTCCGCCGAGGCCAAAAAGCGGCCCGTCCTCGTCTATCTGCACGGCAACGCCGCCACAGGCTCATCTCTCGAGCTGCCCGGCTGCGAACTCGTGCGGGACGCGGGCTGCGTCTTTGTCGCGCTCAACTACCGGCTGGGGCTGTTCGGGTGGAACTGCCTGCCCGCCCTCACTGCCGACCCGGACGCCACCGGAAACTTTGCCCTGCTGGACATCGCCCGGGCGCTGGACTGGGTGCGGGACAACATCCACCGCTTCGGCGGCGATGCCGACAACATCACCCTCTGCGGCTTCTCTGACGGCGGGCGGATGGCAGCGGCCCTTGCGGGCAGCCCGCTCTTCCGTGGGCGCTTCCAGAAGGCCGTCGCCATCTCCGGCGGTCTGTCCCTCGCCGACCCGGACGCCGCCGCCCAGAAGCTGGCCGAAAATTTCGCGCCGTTGGCCGTGGAAGACGGGCGGTTCGCTGACACGGCTTCCGCCGCCGAATGGCTGCTGACGCCGGGGGCGGACGTCCGGGAATGGCTCTGCGGCCTCGAACCGGCCCGCATTGCCGCCCTCGGCAAACCAGCCATCCTCTACGCAGACGATGTGGTGCTCTCCCGGGACGCACGGAGTTCTGTCCCCCTCCTGCTGCTCAGCAGCGCCACCGAATTCAGCGGCTTTGTCCGGGACGACCTGCGGCCCGCTTCCAGCGCGGCCCGGGCCTATGCCGTAAAATACGGCTCAGCCCTCTGCTGCTGGAGCAGCACCGAAGCCGTCGCCGAAGCGCTGGGCGGCAGTGCTCCGGTCTGGCTTGGACTCATCGACTACGGCGGGGCCGACAGTCAGACGGCTATCCCGGGCCTCGGCTCCTTCCACGGCCTGCCGCTGGCGCTCTTCTCGTCCGAAAGCAGCTATTCTGCCTGTGCTGATTTGTCTTCAGCAGGTGCGCAGGCCCTTTCGGCCCGGCTGAAGCAGGCGCTTGCCAGTTTCATGACCAGCGCTTCCCCGGGCTGGGACGTCTGGACGCCGCAAGACCGCGCTGCCCTCCACTTCGATGCCGACAGCGAAACAGCCTGCATCACCCTCAACTCCTACCCGGATACCCAGGAAAGTATCCGCGCCGCCATGGCCGCAGACACGTCCCTCTCCGCCGCCGAAAAGGAAACGGTGGAGCACCTCTATTTTTCCGGTTTCTCTTTCTGACGAAGCAAGAACGCACCTCACCGATCGCTTTCATCGGTGAGGTGCGTTCTTGTTTTATTCAGCGGATGATGCCGCCCACAGCCTTTTTGATCTCGGCTTTGTTCTGATACATCTTTGCTTTTTTCATAAAGTTCACTCCGCGAAGTATTCCTGCGCGCGCTGGGCTGCGTGGTCGATGCACTCGCGCAGCTCATCCAGCGTGTCGAACTTTTTGCTGGGGCTGAGGTAGGCGTGGAACTCCACCACCGGGTCGGTGCCGTAAAGGTCGCCGGTAAAGCCCGGGATGAAGGTCTCGCAGGTCACCTTGCTCTCGTCGCTGTTGACGGTGGGCCGGGTGCCAAGGCCGGTGGCCGAGGGGTACCACTTGTCCCCTATCCTGGTGCGGGTGATATAGATGCCGTACCGGGGCAGCTGGAAGCCCTGCGGGTAGAGCTGATTGATGGTCGGCACGCCCAGCGTCCGGCCAAGGCCCGCCCCGTGATGCACCGTGAAGCGGATGGCGTAGGGCATCCCCAGCATGGCATTGGCCGCCGGGATGTCACCGCCTTCCAGCGCGGTGCGGATGCGGGTGGAGGAAACAGGCTTCTCCTCAAACTGTGCCATCGGCAGGACGACGACCTCCACGCCCAGCGGCTCGCAGAGCTGACGCAGCAGCTCCGGTGTGCCCGCCGCCCTGGCCCCGAAGGTGAAGTTCTCGCCGCAGAACAGCGCCCGGGCGTTGCAGTCCCGGATGATGCCCAGCACGAACTGCTCCGGCGTCATGGCCTTGATCTCCTCGAAATCGGGGCAGAGATAGTGCTCCACGCCGAGGCTGGCGATGAGGGCGTGCTTGTCCTCAGTGGAGAGCAGGCGCTTGCCCTTCATCTTGTTTTCGGTGGGCAGGCGGAAGGTGAACACCGCCGGTGCCGCGCCGTGGGCCCTGGCCCACTCCACTGCGCCATTGATGACCGCGCGGTGGCCGATGTGGATGCCGTCAAAAAAGCCCATTGCCACAGCAGAGCCGTGGGCACCGCCCAGCGCAAGCGGCGCAAGCTGTGAATAGATCTGCATGAATGTTCTTTAATTCCTCTCTATAAAGAGTTTTTCGACCTTGAGCACGCCGCCGGTGATGTTCGCAAGACCCAGGAACTGGCCCTCGGCATTGCGGACACGGTAGCGGCCGTCTGCCGCCGGGTAGCGGCTGGTGGGGCAGCCGTTGTACAGGTGCTGCTCCACCCTCGACTCTACCACCAGCAGAGGCAGGCTCTCGAACACGCTCTCCACCGGCAGCATCAAAGCCTGCAGTGCCTCGGGGCCTGCGTCCTTTGCCGCCTGTATCTCTTCCAGCGTGTGGGCGTCGGCCTCGGTGTAGACACCCGCCGTCGTGCGGCGCAGGGCGCTCATGGTGCCTTTCTGGCCCATAGCGGCGGCAATGTCCTCCAACAGGGTGCGGATATACGTTCCCTTGGAGCAGCGGACGGTGAGGACGTATTCGTTCTCCACCGGGCTGCCGCCGTACCGGATGTCCAGGATCTCGATGGGGCGGGCCTTCCGCTCCACCGTGACGCCCTCGCGGGCCAGCTTATAAAGGGGCTGGCCGTTGATCTTAACAGCCGAGTACATGGGCGGCGTCTGCATCTGGGGGCCGAGGAACCGGGGCAGAACAGCCAGCAGCTCCTTCTCCCCCGCCGTCACCGGAGCCGTTTCCAGCACGGTGCCGGTGATGTCGCCGGTGTCGGTCTGCATCCCCAGCCGCAGCCGGGCGCAGTAGGTCTTGGTGTGGTCGAGCTGAAGGTCCACAGCCTTGCTGGCCCCGCCGCAGAACACCGGCAGAACGCCGGTGGCCATGGGGTCCAGCGTACCGCTGTGGCCCAGCTTGCGGGTGCCGAGGATGCCGCGCAGCTTGGCGATGACGTCAAAGCTGGTCCACTCCATCGGCTTATCTACGATAAGGATGCCCTGCATCAGCTTTCCTCCTGCGTCTCGGGGCGGTCGAGTTCCGCCTCCACTTCGGCCAGAATGGCGCTCTTGGCGTTGTCGAGATTGCCCAGCAGCTCACAGCCCGCTGCGCGGGTGTGGCCGCCGCCGCCCAGACGCCGTGCGATGGCGCAGGCGTCCACGCCCTTGGCGGCGCGCACGCTGATGCGGTAGCTGCCGCCGGGCTGCTGACGGAGCAGCAGGCCCACTTTGACCCCCTCGATGCTGATGGGCAGGCTGGTCAGCTCTTCCAGGTCAGCCGGGTCCACGCCGCTCTGCTCGATCTCGTCCCGGGTCAGATACATCAGGGCGCAGCGGCCCTCAAGATGATATTCCAGATGGTTGCGGGCGATGCGCTCCGCCTCCATCCGCTCCCGGGGTTTGGTGTCGAAGAGCAGGGTGTTCAGCTCCTCCACCTGCGCACCGGCCAGAATGAGCTTTGCCGCCACGAGGTGGGTGTTGGCAGTGGTGGAAGAGAACCGGAAGCAGCCGGTGTCCGTAGCGAGGCCGGTGTAGAGGCAGTTGGCGATGAGGGGGGTGATCTCCACGCCCATCTCCCTGATGACCTCATACAGAAGCTCTGCCGCTGCGGCCGCATTGCCGTCCAGCAGGGTGAAATCCGCATAGCCGCTGTTGCCCGTGTGGTGGTCGATGCAGAGATCGACGTGGCGGGTATACTGCGGCACACCGTTGTTTTCGCCAAAGAGCTGCACACTGGCAACATCCACGGCCACAACGGTCTTGGGCTCAAACTCGCCCCGGAACGGCACCGGTGCAGTAAAGCTGTAGCGGGAAGGCACTGCATCGGAGCAGAGGACAGCTGCCGTCTTGCCCAGCGCCTTGAGCGCGTGGCAGAGGGCGCTGCCGCAGCCGATGGTGTCGCCGTCCGGGTTTTTATGACACAGGACCAGAATGTTGTCCGCAGCACAGAGGCGCTCGGCCATCTGCTGCACATTGAGCTGTTCTGTCATTTGATGGATCCATCCTTTCCGCAGCGCTGGATTTATTCCTCGGTCTCGGCGGGCTGAGAGTCCTCAGCGTCGCCGTTCACATTCAGCGTGCGGAGCAGCTCGTTGATGTGGGCTGCATAGGCGGCACCGTCGTCCTCCACAAAGATGAAGCGGGGTGCCTTGCGGATGTGCATTTTCTTGCTCACTTCGGTGCGCACATGGCCTGCGGCGCGGTTCAGGGCCTCGATGGCGGGCTTGGGGCCGTCCTCACGGCCCATCACGCTCACATAGACCTTCGCCACGTCCAGGTCGGGCGTCACATCCAGCCGGGTGACGGTCAGCAGACCGCCCTCCAGCCGCGGGTCTTTCAGCCGTCCGATGATGGCGATGAGCTCGCGCTTCATGTCCTGCGCCAGACGGCCCATATTTTTCTGAGACATAGTTTCTCCTCTGAAAAGCCCGTTATCACCGCCCGGGGGCGGTGATAACAGCAGCTTCAACTCTTAGTCGCGGTATTCTTCCATCTTGAAGGCCTCGTAGACGTCGCCTTCCTTGACGTCGGCAAACTTTGCCAGAGTGACGCCGCACTCGTAGCCCTCGGCCACTTCCTTGGCGTCGTCCTTGAAGCGCTTCAGAGATGCGATCTCGTCCTCCGTGATGACGATGCCGTCACGGACGACACGCACCTTGCTGTCGCGGGTGATCTTGCCGCTGGTGACACGGCAGCCTGCGACGGTGCCGACGTTGGAGATCTTGTAGACCTGACGGACCTGCAGCAGATCGGAAGAGCACACGTCTGAACTCCA
>ERZ810243.855-NODE-855-length-7421-cov-4.84211_pt1 | contig 7421 bp, 9 predicted proteins | sample MGYA00520432_ERZ810243 | MGnify/ENA primary metagenome ERZ810243 (study PRJEB31588, sample SAMN03398929) | human gut metagenome | study: EMG produced TPA metagenomics assembly of the PRJNA231909 data set (A prospective, longitudinal analysis of the...
GACGCTCTTCCGATCTAGCACCGCCGCGCCTCAGCGGAAGATGCCACCTATATCAATAAGGGCGACACCTACGAAGACGAACATATCCGTATCCAAGCCTTCGGTTCCACCGATGTGGGTATCTCCTTCCTGATAGACCTGCAGGGCAGGCGACTGTTCCATGCCGGTGACCTAAACAACTGGCACTGGAGCGAGGAATCTACTCCGCAGGAAATACGCAAGGCCGAAGGTGACTTTCTGGCCGAAGTGAGAGCTCTGCAGCAAACTGCACCTGCCATAGATGTAGCCATGTTTCCGGTAGACAGCCGTATCGGAAAAGATTATATGCGTGGAGCAGAACAATTCGTGGAACGAATAAAAATCACTATATTTGTACCGATGCACTTCAGCGAAGATTATCAGGGAGGCAACGCCTTCCGGCAGTTTGCCGAGAGCAAGGGATGCCACTTTCTGAGCATCGCACACCGTGGTGAAAGTTTCGAACTCCCCAACTTGTAGCCCATAATTCGTAAATTAATAATTAAAACACATACTATTATGAAAAATTTGACACAACTTCTTTTTACACTGTTTTGCCTGTGTCTGCCGACCATGCTGCAGGCGCAGGATAGGGACGACAGTAAATATCTGGCCGGTGCCGTTCCCGAGGTGGACGGTAAAGTGGTATTCACCAAAGAATTCAGCATCCCCGGCATGTCTCAGGATGAAATCTACGAACGTCTGCTCGGCTGGATGGATGACCGTCTGAAAGAGAATGAAAATAACAGCCGTGTAGTATTCTCAGACAAAGAGAAAGGACAGATTGTAGGTATCGGGGACGAATGGATTGTATTCAGTTCTACGGCTCTGTCATTAGACCGTACCAAAATCCTTTACCAGCTGACTGTGACCTGCCAACCCGAAAAGAGCGTGCTCGAAGTAGAGAAGATACGGTTTAACTACCGCGAAGGAAAAGAAAAATATACCGCCGAAGAGTGGATTGTAGACAAGTATGCCTTGAACAAGGCGAAGACCAAACTGGTACGCGGACTTGCCAAGTGGCGCAGAAAAACCGTAGACTTCGTTGATGACCTTTGCCTGGGAGCAGCAGAAGCATTGAGCGCCACCACTGCCAAAACTCCGGTAGAAGAAAAGAAGGAAGAAAAGAAAGAGGTGAAGGCTGTCGTCAATTCCGGTCCGACAGTAATCACCCCGAAGAAACAAGTTACCGTGGAACCCGCCCAGGCTACTGAAAAGGCATCCGAAGGCGTCGTGAAAGATGCCCAAGTCATCGAAGTGCCCCAAGTCAAGAAACCTGCCGCACTGGTTCCTGCCCAAAAGAACCAGCAACAAGAATATACGACCATAGCCCCCGAGCAATTGTCAGCCGATGCCATCCAGACCGGAGCAGGCAAATTGGTTATCGTCATCGGCCAAGAGCCTTTCAACATGACCATGATGACAGCAAACTCCGGAGGTTCTTTGGGCAAAGTCAACGGCAAACCAGTTGTATTCAGCATACTATCGCCCGACCAGCCGTATGAACAAATGGAAAAAGCAGAAAGCTATACCATCCGTTTCTATCCTACGGGACAGACAGAGCCTACGGTCATTCTGGAATGTAAGAAGCTGCCCTCACCGGCAACGATGGAAGGTATGCCACGCACGTATGTAGGCGAAATTCTGAAAGCAATGGTCAAATGACCGCACACGCAGACTATAAATTGTAAATAATCAAATCAGAAATAAACAAATGGAAATAAAAAGTAAATTCGACCATTTTAATATCAATGTCACCAACCTGGAACGTAGCATCGCATTCTACGAAAAGGCACTGGGGCTGAAAGAACATCATAGGAAAGAGTCGTCCGACGGCTCTTTCACTCTGGTCTATCTGACCGACGGCAGTACCGGCTTTCTGCTGGAACTGACCTGCTTGAAGGATCACCCACAAGCCTACGAATTAGGAGAGAACGAGAGTCACCTCTGCTTCCGCGTATCCGGCGATTACGACGCCATACGCCAATACCATAAGGAAAACGGATGGGTATGTTTCGAAAACACAGCAATGGGACTGTACTTTATCAATGACCCGGATGACTATTGGATTGAGGTATTGCCGGAGAAATGATATTCTACTTTATTAAAACAACGAAATATATGAGTATAGAAGAAGCGATGATGGGTGGTATTGTCTTCAAAGGCAAAAAGGACAAACCTAAAGAAGAAAACAAGATAAAGACCAAAGCCAAGAAGAAAACCTACATTACCGGGCAACACGGTTCCGCCTCAGCCAAAATGAAAGCAGAAATCCGCCGCAAACGCGCTAACAGACATAAGAAATGATAAATACAGCCTTATTGCCTGCCGACAAGGACCCGATGGGCGCAGCCATAGCCGATTACTTCAAATGGCATAAAGCCGACCGCCTACGCGTGTTCTCTTCACAATTCGATGAGGACGAAATTCCCGTCGAAGAGCTATTCCGCACAGAAAAGCAAATGCCCTTGCTGGAGCGTACTGCTCTGCAAATGGCAACCGGAAGGATTCTGGATGTGGGTGCCGGCAGCGGTTGCCATAGCCTTGCCCTGCAAGAAGCCGGAAAAGAGGTCCATGCCATCGACATTTCCCCGCTTTCCGTGGAAGTGATGAAGCAGCGAGGTGTGCGTAGCGTGTCACAAACCAATCTGTTCAATGAACACTTTGCCGATGAATACGACACTATCCTAATGCTGATGAATGGTTCCGGCATTATCGGAAAGTTGGAGAATCTGCCTGATTTTTTCCGGAAGATGAAGCTGCTGCTCCGGCCTGGAGGCTGCGTTTTAATGGATTCCAGCAACCTGAGCTATCTGTTCGAAGAGGAAGATGGCAGTATTGTTATCGACCTTGCCGGTGATTACTACGGAGAGGTAGACTTCCAGATGCAATACAAGAATGTCAAAGGAGACTCCTTTGACTGGCTCTACATCGACTTCCAAACCCTGAGCCTTTATGCTGCCGAAAACGGCTTTACTGCAGAACTGGTGAAAGAGGGTACACATTATGACTATCTTGCCAAACTATCCCGACAAGCATAAAATGAAGTGCCCCCTAAAGGTTAGACAAAAACTTTTAGGGGGCACTTCGTTTTTTTATATCTTGCCTATGCCTGCTATTCAGAAAGCATCCCGTCAATCTCCTTCACCAGAGAAGCAAATTCTTCAGGGTTATACAAACGTGTCAGCTTCACAATACGCCCTTCCTTATCAATCAGGACATTGCGTGTGATACCTGCCTTGCGGAGCGCATACTTCGCAAATATATCCGCTCCCGGGTCCAGACCCAAAGGATAGGTCACTCCGATTGACTTACCAAAAGCAATCACTTTCTCCAACGGCTCGTCACGGTCAATGCCAATCAGCATAAAATCCGGATTCGACTTATGCTTCAGCCAAATATCCTTCTCAATGAAAGGCATCTCCTTACGGCACACTCCACACCAGCTTGCGGTAAACTGCAACATGACCACCTTCCCACGAAGTTCCGAAAGGGTAATGCTTTTCCCATCCGTCAGCTTCACTGTAAAATCAGGAGCCATCTCCCCTACCTTAACGATGTAGCCGGTACTGTCCGCCACTACATCCTGTGCCTTGCCTGCCATGCTGCACATAGCAAACAGACAGAAAATCAGAAATCCTACTTTTTTCATTTTATTCAATCTTTAATAAGTAAGCTGTAACTATTCAGCGAATGATATTTTATAGAATGGGCAAACAATTCCCTATAACAAAAAACTCCGAAACACTTTTAAAAAGCAGTTTCGGAGTTTTATTCTTCGAGGTACCTGGCAGATTCGAACTGCCGTACACGGTTTTGCAGACCGCTGACTAAGCCACTCATCCAAGGTACCGGTTCTTACAAGAACTCTTTATTTCTTGTTTGCGGATGCAAAGGTAGCACTTTTTTTGAAACTACCAACTATCCGCAACAACTTTTCTTCTTTTTTTTCGTCACTCCACTGCACTCCGCACGCTTCTTATCATACAAATTCTTTAGTTCACAGCCACTTGCACAGCTATCACACGGATTACCATTTTCTTTGACCCGATGAAAAAAAGAATAAATACTCATGCCAATCCGCACAGCGCAGAGCAACAACAATAAGGCTACTACCCACTCCTGCCAACTATTCATCATAAAAACAGACCTCCTATCTGATAAATTGCAAAAGACATCAGCCAGGCCAGCGCAGTAGTATAAAGCCCCGCAAACACGGCCCACTTCCAACTGCCCGACTCCCCTTTAATGGCTGCCAACGTGGCGATGCACGGAAAATAAATCAGCACAAACACCATGTAGCCGAAAGCCACCAGGGGCGTTATTGGAATGCGTTCGCTCAAGCTTACGGCATCTGCCTCGGCATCGTCGGCATAAAGCACTCCGAGCGTGCTTACCACCAGTTCCTTGGCACCCACGCCGGAAAGGATGCCAATACCCAGTTTCCAGTCGAATCCTAACGGTTCGATGACCGGTTCCATGGCTTTACCAATCCGACCGATGTAGGAATTTTCCTGCTGTTCCGTCACACTTTCATATTCATCGTGGTTGGGATAATATCCCAATGCCCAGATAACGATGGATGCCACCATAATGATACCTCCCATCTTGCGGAGATACTGCGCTCCCTTCTCCCACGTATGGCGGAAGATGGCCTTGGACGTCGGCATACGATAAGGCGGCAGCTCCATGACGAACGGTGTATCGTCCCCTTTCACCAGGAAGCGGCAGAAAATGCGTGCCATGAGCACTGCCAACAGAATACCGATGGCATAGATTACCAACAGCACAAAGCTCGCATTGTTCGGGAAGAAGGCGCCTACCAGCAATAAATAGATGGGCAGACGGGCGCTGCACGACATCAGCGGGTTGATGAGCATCGTCACCAGACGACTCTTGCGGTTCTCGATGGTGCGCGAAGCCATGATAGCGGGAACATTGCAGCCAAAGCCCATAATCAGCGGAATGAAGGACTTTCCATGCAGCCCCATTTTATGCATAATCTTATCCATAATGAAAGCGGCACGCGCCATATAGCCCGAGTCCTCCATCAAGGAGATGAAGAAATAGAGCAACAGAATATTCGGCAGGAATACAATGACACCTCCCACACCACCGACAATGCCATCCACCAGAAGGTCCTTCAACGGTCCTTCGGACATGTTGTTGCGTATCAGGTCGCCCAATTCGCCTACCAGCCACTCAATCCCCTGCATAGGATAGTCGCCCAGCACAAAGGTGCCTTCGAACATCAGATAAAGGAAAAGGAAGAAAATGGGATAGCCCCATACGCGGTGGGTAACGATTGAGTCTATGATTTGAGTGGTCCGCGACGTATCCTGATGATTGTCCACATAGGTCTCGCGCAGGGCACCGGCTATAAAACCATACTTGGCGTCGGTGATGGCCTGCTCGCTCTCCTCGTTCATCACCTCGGCAATCCGTGCCTCTTCCCGGTCGCAGACGGCAAGAATTTCCTTTCCGTTGGGCAGCTCCTCCACAATCTTTTTCAAGTCTCCGTCGTTCTCCAGCAGCTTGATGGCAAGGAAACGCGTGGAATATTTGTGACGGATGTTCTCATTGACGCTAATGACGCGCTTCACCTCCTCAATGCTACGCTCCAACTCTGGACCGTGATTGATGTGGATATGGCGGAAAAAGCCGCGCGGCTGTTCCACCTCTTCTTTATGGCTGCCGAAATCATGGTCGGGAACATACTCCTGATGCCAGCTGCGAAGGTCATTCAATATCTCGCTGCGTATCCTTCCTTTATGGTCGAGGAAATCGCACCCTTCGTAAATATTGATAATCACATGAAACAGCTGTTCGATGCCCTTCCCGCTACGGCTGACCGTAGGCAACATCGGGACTCCGAACAACTGGCTGAGCTTTACATAATCCAGCGTATTTCCACTGGCTTCCAGCTCATCGTACATGTTCAGTGCAATCACCATGCGCACGTTCATGTCAATCAGCTGGGTGGTGAGATAAAGATTGCGTTCCAGATTGGAAGAGTCCACAACATTGATAATGATATCCGGCGTTTCATTGATGATGTGCCGACGAACATAGATTTCTTCAGGGGAGTAGGCCGAGAGGGAATAGGTTCCGGGAAGGTCGACAATACGGAAGTGATAGCCCTGGAAGTCAAAATACCCCTCCTTGGCATCTACCGTAACGCCACTGTAATTGCCCACATGCTCGTGCGAGCCGGAAGCGATGTTGAAAAGAGAAGTTTTACCACAGTTGGGATTTCCCACCAAAGCCACATTTATAGTGCGGCGTTTGCCGAGGGCCAGTTGCTTCAGCTCATCTTCGCCCAGATGCATGTTTTCGCCCAGCCCCTCGTGGAAATCGGGCTGCACAGCCTGCTCCTTGGCTTCCTGCTCACTGATAATCTCTATCATCTCAGCCTCCTGCCGACGAAGAGAAATCTCATATCCCATTACTTTGTATTTGATAGGGTCACGTAACGGAGCATTCAGCAAGACCTCCACTGTTTTACCTTTAATAAATCCCATTTCCACAATCCGTTTGCGGAAACCACCGTGTCCCAGCACTTTTACGATTACACCTTTTTCACCGGTATTCAATTCGGACAAACGCATAGTCTTTCTGCCTTTCTTTTCTATTTTGGGGGCAAAGATAATACTTATGTCCGCAAGGCACAAATAATTTAGAATGTTTTTAAATAAGCAGACACGGTTCTTTCCTTTAAAGGTGTTCCCCCCCCTTAACTCCTATAAATGAAAGAGCCGTGATAAGCGAAAGAGAAAAGATTGAACCATCATTTAATTCCCCCAAAAGATACTGAACAATAATGCCCAAAAGGCAGAACACTATTTCCAGAGATACTAAATCGTAACTTCACCACATCTTTGTTCTTTTCTTACCACAGTTGTGGTAAGAAAAGAACAAAGATGTGGTATGCATAAAACACAGCTGTGGTAAGATTAGCTTTTAGCAAATACGACCTTAGCCGATAAAGATTCTGAAAATAGATACTTGCAGATGTGGCAATAAAAATCGTTTGCACTATCTTTGCACTACTCTATAGTCGAATAAGTTGAATATGCAGAAGGTAGTACAATACATCGAGCGCCACAAACTCTTCTCGCCGGACGACAAGATACTTGTGGCACTGAGTGGCGGGGCGGACTCCGTGGCGTTACTGCGCCTGCTCCTCAGCCTGGGATACACATGCGAAGCCGCCCATTGCAACTTCCATCTGCGCGGAGCGGAATCCGACCGCGACGAGCACTTTGTACGCCAGCTCTGCCTGGAGCACCGGGTGACGCTGCACACCGTCCATTTCAACACAGAGCGGGAAGCAAAGGAACGGCATATCTCCATCGAAATGGCTGCAAGGGAATTGCGCTACGCGTAGATCGGAAGAGCACACG
>ERZ810243.856-NODE-856-length-7415-cov-13.4274_pt1 | contig 7415 bp, 7 predicted proteins | sample MGYA00520432_ERZ810243 | MGnify/ENA primary metagenome ERZ810243 (study PRJEB31588, sample SAMN03398929) | human gut metagenome | study: EMG produced TPA metagenomics assembly of the PRJNA231909 data set (A prospective, longitudinal analysis of the...
TCATCGGCCACACGATAAAAACCGTAAGCGTTGGCTCGTTTGGCAAGCTGGTTCAAGTTCGTGCTTTCGCCAATCAGTTTTCGGATAATGTCAAGATTTTCTCTCGTAATCCGTTCGCGTACCGTACCACGTTCGATGAGTGAACGCACTACTTCGCTTTGACTGCGTTTACTGCGCCGGCTGAGTGCTCTGAGCCAGCCGAACTGCTCGTCTGTAAGACGGATTGTAACTGTATTTTTCTTGTCCATAATATTTGCTTTTGAGATTAATAATTGTGACCATCGGGAGCCATCTCACCTTCTTTTGAGGTGAGCAAGTGGTCGGGAAATGTAATACACCGGCATAAACTTGCTCCAGTGAAAAAGAAGTGAATCAGACATCTGACAGTCATCGTTTGAAAAGTCCTTTCCGAGTATGTTGGACCGTTGCTGAAAGCGGTGCTTTCTCCACATTGACAAGCTGTAAATCGAAAGTCTCGACCAGCGTTCTCAAGGCCGGATTCAACGTGATAAGACGATTGAAAATAACCTCCTTTGTCTCTTCTCTCAGCAGAAAATCGGCGATGTCATAACCCGCATCACGTTCTTCTTTTGTTGCGTTTCTTTCCATAAAATCAAAGAGAGAAACCTCTATTCCCAGGCTCCGGATTATCTCCATTTTACTGTTCCAATAGTCGGTTGCACCCAGATCGGGGAAGAGCAGGACACGTCGGTTTCTCAATACGCTCATAGCATCCTGATTAAACGCTCCGTTCTTTCCGCCTGAAGCAATCCAGAGGTATTGCGGCAGATAGAAGCTGGATATCAAAGCACTTTTCTCACTCTCCACAAGGGCAACCGGACGCTGCTGGTCGGAGGACAAAAGATGTTCACCAAACAGGCATTGCCGGAGGTTGAAATTCTCTTTCTTCAAAAGGGAATGTACCCACGTGATGTAGTTGTGCGGCTCTTTAATCCGTCTTCCGTTTTCGGGATTGTAGAGCATCACTTTACCGGTGCGTACCTGTCCGGAAATATCCACCTGCCAAAAGACTGTGGCTCCCGGCCAATGCTTCGAGGTTCCCACATGGTAGCGCAACATCAGTTCTTCGGTAGCCTCCTGTCCAAAATGGAAACTTAGGAACTGAAACAGCTTGTTCGTGTGATATAGTTTCAGTGACTGCCTCATGATTTCCGGCTCAATGAATGAAGGTTCAAGAGGCAGACTGATGCGTGGCTTTGACACCGGTACAAACTCTTCGTTCAATCGTTCTTTGGCAATCGGATTTTCGTCGAAGTACATTTTGGGCGTATAGTTGTAGCCGCACTTCTGTTCATGGTTGCATCGCCCTACATAATCGGGAAAGCTGATTTGCTTTTCCGTATCGATGTATTTGGCGAAACAACTTTTGCGGTGGCAGTTCGGGCATGTGTGCCGGGTGCTGACACCGTTGTATGGTTCTAATGTGAATCTGTAGTTCATTTTTCTTTCTGTTTGAATGTTACTATGCACATTTTCGCAACTTCACAAACCCCTCGGTTGCGAAAATGTGCATAGTAACAGGTTTATTTACTGTATTCTCCATGATTCTCTTTTCTGAATAATGTTCCGATGTGGCGTTTTAGAAACATCTTGAAAGCATGCTCCTTCATTCCGTAATTTTCAGCAATGCCGATACCTTCTGCCGTTGTAAACCTCTTAGGCAGGTTCAGGTAGATGTTGCGGTGCAATTCGCTCAACTGTTCCTGACTGACGGCGGTCTGCACTTTTACGGCTGTAGTCCGGAAATACTCAGTCAGCAGGATGGCACGGTTCACGCTTTCAAGGTCAATCGTATGCTTGTCGCACTCTCCGCAAGTCCATCGGGCAAGCTGTATAATCAGACAAAACCGAATAATGTAGATTTCCAGTTTGCAGTAAATACCTACCAAAGCATCATTGGTTTCCATATCACATTGACGGGCATTTTCATGCTGCCAACCGTAAAGCCGTTGCTTGGCATTTTCATCGAATGGCAGGCATTGAGGCTGCAACTCATTATTCTCGTCATGCGGACAATCCTGTGCAATCAGCTTGTCGATAATCTGTTGCCACTGGATTTCCAGTTCTTCAGGAGTTTCCCGGTCGTTCCATCTGCTTTTCAAGACAGATTCAGGCATCACGAAAAGAATACGATCAATAAAACCGTTACTCGAACGCTCGCCCTTGACCAGTTCGCCTAGAATTTTCTTTTGGATGGTACCGATAACAGAGATGTAAGGACGTCTGATAAAAATGGAACTTTGCGTACTCTTGCGGTCGGAAATCGTGGGCTTGGCATTGAACACCGAAAGCCAGAACTGTTCTTCCGAACCGTTATTGTAGCGGTTGAAATTCTTGAACCAGGCCGACAGCTCGTCCGACCAAAGGCATAGTCCTCTAGGATTCTGGGCGTGTATCAGGCTCAATCCTTCGGGAGTGATATCCGAAACAAGAAAGCGTCTGCGCACTGGAGCCTGCGGAAACTCATCCAAACCGGCTTCCATGCGTTCCTTTTTGCTCATAGACATAGTGCGTTCATACTCGGCATACAACTTCTGATACTCCTGATTCTGACAATAGTCGTGCTCAATAAACGGCTGGAAAGCGAAACTCAGCGGATGACTCTTATTGGCTCCAGGACGTCCAATCAGTGCCATATACAGAATGGGGCTTTCCAGCCAGTTGCGCTTCATCTGCACCAAATGGGAGTTGCCAATCCCCACGGCAATGGCTGCAAGGATAGCCGCAGCAACATAATCTACGGGATAGCCCTGACAATCGTGCAAACTACTGATGATACGCTGAATCCTGATAGGAAAGACTTCTATCGGGAACTCACCGCCGGACATCTTGGCCCCGATGCGCACAGCCTCGCCGATGATACCTTCTGCTGTTAATTTGGAGGTTTCCATAGCCGCGCAGATCAAAAGTTATAACCTCCCTTTGGTTTGCGTTTCGCTCCATGTACTATCTCCGCAGCCTGTTCTTGAAGCGACATGGCCTGTATTTGCTTGCGTCCGGACTCAATCCATTGCAGCAACTCATCTTCATAGAAGTAGAGTTTTTTCCCTCGTTTGTATGCCGGAATCAGTCCTTTACGCGCAAGCGTGTAAATGGTAGGCTTCGCCTTTCGTGTGATTTTACAGGCTTCGTCAATTTCAACAAGACGGTGCTTGTCGGAAGAAGTCTGCGGTTGCAACGCCGCCACCATTTGACGGATTTGTTCCATCTGTTCTGTGAGATAACCTACCGCCTGCGGCAGCTTATCAAAAGTGATTTGTTCGTTTGCCATACGTACTCGTTTTTAATTGTTCGCTGGCAAAGGAAATTGGTGTTTTGATGGTGGGAAACATCACCGGAATATAACTGTGAGATAACTTTTGGAGGTGATTGTTGGTAGGTGTTAATAGTATGGGACAATATTTTAATTTTCCAATTCTACTTAGAAGCTTAATATTTGATTACCTTTGTAGGGTATAAAAACAAGAGTCTATTTATGAAATTAAATTTGCCATATCCTGCAAATTGGTCTGACTTTCAGGATTTATGTTTTCAGCTTTGGAAAGAAATGTGGGGAGATCCATATGCTCATCATAATGGTCGTAACGGACAAGCCCAAAATGGTGTAGATATATGGGGAATAAATATGTTTGATCGTCATTATTCAGGTATTCAATGCAAAGGTAAAAATGGGAATTATCAAAGCAAATTGACTACTGATGAAATAGATAATGAATGTAAAAAAGCAGTTAATTTCAAACCAAGCCTCAAATCGTTTATTATGGCTACAACATCACCTAGAGATGTAGTAGTTCAACAGCATTGCCGTAACATCACAGAGCAAAACATATATTCTTTCTCTGTTGATACTTGGGCGTGGGATGATATAGAAGATGAGGTACAATGTCGTCCGACAATAATGGAACGTTTTTATCCAGATATAAAAGAAGCATCCCTGCTACATGAAATTCAAATTCCAGTGTTCGCAACTGTTGATAAACTTCACGCCTTTTTCTCACGTCCAGGACTTTTTAACAGTCTTAACTGCTTAGCCATTAACATATTGAAAGATCTTGCTTACGAAATAGCTATTAATGCATTTGAACATGGGCGAGCAGGTACATTCGGAATTAAAGTAGAAAAGGACAGAATTATTTTCACTGATGATGGTATACCATTTGACTATTCCAGACTGTTGGAAAATGAAGGAAATGGAGGTAAGGCTACAATGGAACATGCTGCTGGGTTATTTAAGATTACTTATAGATATGATGAAAAAAATATTTTAGAATTATTTATGCTAGAGGGGTTAGAACCATCCACAAATAATTTGAATTATACTATAAGTTTTAATGCAAAGGATATTTTTGGTCGCAATCAAGCTGAAAGATTAGCCATTAAGGAATTATCAAAAGCTCCAGCACAATGTGAAAAGATAATAGTTGATATCTGTGGACAAGTGAATCCTGCAATTAGTTGTTCATATGCTGTGATAGATATGTTGCTACAACTTAAAGCAGATAGTCAAAAGATTGTCATCTATTTGCCAGAGAATCTTTATTATAAAGAAGATATAATTGATAAGTACAGTAAATTACCGAATATTTATATCAAAATCAAGGAGTAGATTATTAGATAAAGACAAAATTCCGATAAACGGAGTAAAACAATAATCGAGAGTTTATCCAATCTTATCATCTAATTTAATACGACACTCTGATTCTGTATGTGACATTTTACGCTCAATAGTTGAGATTTCTAAATCGCGAAGGGTATAGGCAAAGACATTCTTGATGAATGTGGCAGTATGAACATGCTTCCTGCTAAAAGCCTTGCCAATATTCCATCCAAAGTGCATAATATCAATACTTTTAAGTTGTGAGTCAGCCTTTACAGGCGGTATCTTACAAAAGATACCGCCTGAACTATATTCTACAACGTATGCACATAGACGGTTGAGATTTTCTTCACTCATATAGGCAACCATTGTTTGCTTCGTATAGTTGAGAACCTTTTCCAATTTGGTTTGAATAGCATGATTCTTTTCTGCAATAGCATTGGTTCGCATAACTTCATATTCTGAAGGTTCAGAGATTGTTTCTTCAGTGGTAGGAGCAGGGTCAATGACATTGGGAGTAGCCTGGCTTGAGTCTTCGATTGTAAGGTCTTCCGGAAAAGAAACGGCGTCATTGTTATCTTTCATCTTTTGAAAAGCAGAGAAACGAAATAGAAAAGCTTCTATGCGTGGCAGCAGAAACTGATTGAAAGTTATCTGCAAACTGGCATATAGTGCTGTCAATACAATAACTGTTGCAAAAAATGCAACTGTACTACTGAAGTCATCAATACCTTTTGATAAAACAAATTGGCGGATTAAAATACCAAAGACTAGAATGACTCCAAACACCAAGGAATAAAGTGCTATATATTCTGCGTTTTTCTGATTCATGATGATATTTGCTAATTGTTCAGCTACAAATATATAGGATTATTTTTTCAAAAAATCGATAGTATTGGCCTACTTTGGCCTTTTGACAATAGATTTCATCAAAAGACATAATATTACACACTAATAATCAACGAATTGTAATTATTTCAATTTTTAATGAGACTTTTATAAGAACTATACCAATTCCTGATAAAATTATTATTCTAATATTCAATTAGAGATAATATTTCTTTTGTTAGATGCTAATGTTTGGCTATAATTTAGTATCTTTATGAAACTATAAAATAGAATTATATGACAAATCATTATAGTACATATTTCAATATTACACATGAAGATTTAGTTAATAGAGGTGTATATAATGCATTTCTAGATAAGGATTCATTACTCCATATAGATCCATTATTGTTAAAAGATTGTACAATTCCTGAATTTAAAAATGCTTATGAAGATTTTCTTCAATATTTTAGAGGTTTTGTTGCATTAACTAATGCAGCTAGAAGTAAATCGACTAAAGATAAATTTTTTAAAAGGATTGTAGATAGATACACATTAAAAGAAATTTCAAATACTGGGTTAGGTTATTCAACGGGAAATACACGTGGAAGAGGTATAAGTGGAGCCTTGTCTATTCAATTAGCAGAAAGCACATACGATATTATAAAAGCAGGAATGACAGATCCTGAAATCTTTTGTCTGATGCAATTAATTGAGGATAATATGGGGCCGGATAGAATCAGTGATATGACTATTTCTATTTTGCATGAACATTTTCTTGCATATACCCAACGTATTAGTGCAGAATTGAAACTGCCGATAAAACTATATAGATATTCATACGATTTATCGTTCAAGGTGCCATTTTATCAAAATAAACCAATACTATTTATTCCGACACAGTTCTTATGCGATTTACCATATGCTATAGACTATGATGATATAGATAGAGTTTGTGATTACAATAATAGATTGAAACAGAAAATAGCAAGTATTATAGGTGTTTGTTGGACAGAATGTCTTAAATATAAGAAATCTGATTGGAAATCTTTAATTTGCAACAATAGAGATTGCTATGATGTTGCAATTGAGTATTTTAAGAAAATTAAGGGAATACCATATGATTTTAATGAAGATAGAAAAGGACAATATAAAGATATATTACTGGCTGAATTATTAAGTAAAGTTCCATTTTTATGCAATATTGAAAGATCTAAAACCATAGAAGAAGAGGTTTATGAACTTTCATTAGCAATGTGTAATCAATTTAAAAGACTTGTAGAAGATTTGCGTCTATCAGAGCTATTATATCGCAAAGGTAGAAAACCAGATGAAACTGATTGGCAACTAATGTTATTTATGGTGGCAGACACATATAGAAATGCTGGACAGTTTGATGTTGCTATTTCTCGCGAGTCTAACCCTGGAGTTGGAGAACTTGATTTTCAAATAACACGTGGTGCAAAAGCAAATACAGTTGTGGAAATTAAACGTTCATGTAATAAAGATTTAATGCATGGATATCGGACGCAATTAGCTGCATATATGAAAGCTGAACAAGCTACAAGTGGTATTTTTATGGTTATTGTTGAGGATGACTCTATTGAGAGTATAAAAGCCCAATTAAATGAGGTCAAAAAAGATATGATTGATAAAGGAGAATACATTCCTAAAGTTATATTTATTAATGGGAAACATCAGCCATCTGCCAGTGCCCCCAGTTATAAAAATCCGACATTATAAATATAATGAGAAGGGAGTGTATGGTTCATAACAACACACTCCCTTTTAAATTATTTCAACGAAATCTTATTAGCCGTCTCTCGCTTCTTGGAATTAACCAAATCAGCATAGATTTGAGTGGTGGTGACATTCTTATGCGTCAGCATCTTCGATACAGTGTAAATGTCTGTACCTAAAGAGATTTGGATGACCGCATACGAGTGCCTAAAGCAGTGGAAGGTTATGT
>ERZ810243.873-NODE-873-length-7322-cov-6.78657_pt1 | contig 7322 bp, 7 predicted proteins | sample MGYA00520432_ERZ810243 | MGnify/ENA primary metagenome ERZ810243 (study PRJEB31588, sample SAMN03398929) | human gut metagenome | study: EMG produced TPA metagenomics assembly of the PRJNA231909 data set (A prospective, longitudinal analysis of the...
CGTTTTCCGCTTTCTGTAACCATGTAACCTTAAAAAGATAAGAAAAAGTATAAAGTCCACCGAATGTCCTGCGTACAGAAAAAGAGAGTTTTCCTGCCCGGTTACAGGCGTTCGGTTACAAGGAATTGGAGGTCTGCCTATGAGCAATACGCCTGCGCACACCACGAAGCAGCAGACGAAGAAGAAATTTATTGTTTCCCGTGAGTTTTCTGGAAACCAGTCTATGAAAGAAGCCTTTGAACAGCTTATCGAGCGTCAGACGCACTCGCAGTTCGAGGAATGGCTTGAAAGAAAAGCCGGATAAAGCTGATTTGACCGTTGAAAGGCTCGCAGGGACATGGTATTATAATGGTGTCGTGTCCCTGCTCATAGAATAGGAGAAATGACTATGAGCAGAAAGAAACAGAATATCCAGAAAACCACAGCCCTCTATTGCCGCCTTTCCTTGGAAGATGGGCGCGAAAACGAGAGTATGAGCATCAGCAACCAGAAGTTGATGCTGAAAGACTTTGCGGAAAAGAATGGAATGTTCCGCTATGAATACTATGTGGACGATGGCTACACCGGGCGCAATTTCAACCGTCCGGCGTTCCAGCGGATGATTGCCGACATTGAAGCCGGAAAAATCGACTGCGTTATCACGAAAGACCTTTCCCGTCTTGGCCGCAACTATATTGAAGCTGGTAGTTATATCGAGATTTTCTTTCCGAAGCACCATGTTCGGTATATCGCCATCACGGACGGTGTGGACAGTCTGACTCGGCAGGAAATGGACATCACCCCGTTCAAGAACATCCTGAACGATATGTACAGCCGTGACATTTCCAAGAAAGTTCTGGCTGGCGTTATGACCCGTTCCCGGCAGGGCAAGTTCTGCGGCGGCACTCCGCCCTATGGTTTGATGCGCGACCCGAAAGACAATGGACATCTTATCATCGACCCGGATGCAGCACCAATTATCCGCAAAATTTACGACTACGCCCTTGACGGGATGGGCAATATGAGAATTGCCAAGAAACTGCTGGAAGAGAAAATCCCCATTACCCGTGTGAAAGCAAATACGGCACTGGATGCCAACTATTACACATGGGGTACTGCAAGAATCGGCCACATCCTCCGCAATCCGTTTTATAAGGGCGCACACCTTGTATGCCGGACGCACCAAACGGGTATCCGTTCCGGTTCGTTCAAATTCATCCCCCGTGAGGAATGGGAAGTTATCGAAAATTGCCATGAAGCAATCGTAACCCCAGAAGAATGGGCGAAGGTACAAGAACTGATTGACCGCCGCCCGACCATTATGACGGGCAATGATTGCCCATACTACAACATCTTCCACGGCATCATTTACTGTGCCACCTGTGGGAAATCCATGCAGGCACGGTATGAGAAGGTCGGAAGAAAGGATGTTGACCGTACCACCAAGAAGAAACGTGAACCCATCGACAAGGCATATTTCATCTGCCAGACCTATAACCGAATCGGCTGCAAGGTATGTTCTAGCCACAAAATCGAAGCCCGTGACCTGCATGAGCTGGTTCTGAATGATATTCAAGAGCTGGCTGCACAGGCAATGAAAGATTCGGATGCCTTTTATCAGCGGTTGAGCCGCCGCATGGAAAACCAGTATCGCACCGATACTTCTGCGGTTCGGGCAGAGATTCGCCGTTTGGAAGAGCGAAATCAGGACATTGACGATGTGTTTCTGAATCTTTACACGGATAAGAGCAAAGGCATCATCTCGGAACAGCGTTTTCTAAAATTGACGGATGCTATGGAACAGGAGCAGAATAGCAACAAGGCGCGTTTAAGCGAACTGAATCTTCTTCTGCATCAGTCGGATGAACAGGAAAGCGATGTTCATGCCTTTATCGAGGAAATTCGTAAGTATGCCGCCATCAAGGAGCTGGACGAAGTTGTGCTGAACCGTCTTATCAAGAAAATCATGATTGGCGAGGTTCAGAAGGTCGATGGGCAGAAAATTCAGGAAGTCAAAATCATCTATAATTTTGTTGGAGAAATTTCCGCCTAATCCGAAATCGAAAATTCACACGGTATAGCATTGAATATAGTGACCCTTCTCGTTTTTAACGGGAAGGGTCTTTTCTTTTGCGAATTCATCACTTGACTTTACGGCAGGGAGCTGATGAGCCAAGACGAAATTGCAACGATGGACGGAGGCAAGTGTATTTTGCAGGTGCGCGGCGTGAGGCCGTTTTTCAGTGAGAAATACGACATCACCCGCCACCCCCGCTATCAATACCTCTCGGACGCCGACAAAAAGAACACCTTTGATGTGGACAGCTACCTGTCGTCCCTGCGCCGGAAAAAGCGGCGCGTGATAACGGAGGACGAACCCTTTGACCTCTACGACATTGAGCTGTCGGATGAAGATTTTGCCGTAGAATAAAGCGGCCATAGAGAAAGGAGCGTGACCGATGGGACACTCGGACGAATGAACATTTGCGGATTATTTCAGGTATGAGAAAGAAATCTACCGGGCGATCATTTCCGCTGCGGTTCTGTGCCAGTGGATTGCGGAACATGATACCCCGCCCACGGACGGGGAAGCCGAAGAACTTGTAAGGGAAATAGACCGCAGACTGTGTGAAGCATGGGGCGAGATTTTTTCGCTGGCTGTGCTGAAATGGCGGGACGGCCAGTAACTCCGGGCTGTCTGCGGATTGTGAGGCTGCCGCTATGTATGGCGGCTTTTTTGTACCCAAACACCATCACGATCTGAATTTATGGAGGTAAATTTATGGAATTTTTCAATAGTGCAGTTGATACTTTGCAGACCATTGTTGTGGGCCTCGGCGGCGCGCTTTGCGTATGGGGCGGCGTCAATCTTTTGGAGGGATACGGGGCGGACAACCCGGCGAGCAAGAGCCAGGGAATCAAGCAGCTTGTCGCCGGAGGTGGTGTTGCCCTGATCGGCATGACACTTGTTCCTCTGCTGTCCGGGCTGCTGGGATAACCCCATGTGTGTTAGAAAACCCTCCGCGCCCTCTCTGATCTGGGAGGGCGCGGGAAAGGAGGTGTCCCCACATGATCGGTGATTTAATCGGGGAATGGATCAAAGGAATCCTGATCGACGGTATCATGGGCAACCTGTCCGGCCTGTTTAACACAGTCAATACCAAAGTCGGGGAAATCGCGTCGGATGTGGGCAGTACCCCGCAGGACTGGAACGGCGGCATTTTTTCCATGCTGCAAAACCTGTCCGAAACGGTGATCGTCCCCATTGCGGCGGCCATTCTCGCCCTTGTGATGTGCTATGAGCTGATCGACATGATCGTGGAAAAGAACAATATGCACGACTTCGACAGCTCCATGTTCTTCCGCTGGATTTTCAAAAGCGCCTTTGCCATCCTCATTGTGACGAACACATGGAATATCGTCATGGGCGTGTTTGACGCCACCCAAGCCGTCGTCAACCAGAGCGCCGGTGTAATTATCGGAGATACCAGCATTGATTTTGACACGCTGCTGCCTGATCTGGAAAGCCGCCTTGAAGCAATGGACATCGGGCCGCTGCTGGGCCTGTGGTTCCAGACCCTTGTTGTGGGGCTGACGATGAACATTCTTTCCATCTGCATTTTCCTTGTGACCTATGGAAGAATGATTGAAATTTACGCCGTGACCGCATTGGGACCGATCCCCCTTGCCACGCTGGGCAATGCAGAGTGGCGCGGCATGGGCCAGAACTACTTGAAATCCCTGCTTGCGCTGGGCTTCCAAGCCTTTTTAATCATGGTGGTTGTCGGGATTTATGCGGTGCTGATCCAGCAGATCGGAACCGCCGACGACATATCCGGCGCGATCTGGGGCTGTATGGGCTATACCGTTTTGCTTTGCTTCTGTCTGTTCAAGACCGGCAGCATATCGAAAGCCGTATTTACCGCACATTAACAGACAGGAGGAATACCAGCTATCGAGGAAACACAAAAGAAAACCTACAACATCCTTTACGCCGACCCGCCGTGGCGATATGAGTGCAAGCGGACAGGGGCGGCGGAACATCACTATCCCACCATGAGCATTGACGAGCTGTGCGCCCTGCCGGTGGAAACGCTGGCGGAAAAAGACTGCCTCTTATTTTTGTGGGCAACTTTCCCCCAGCTCCCGGAGGCGCTGCGTCTGATTAAGGCGTGGGGCTTCACCTTTAAGACCGTGGCCTTTGTCTGGCTGAAATTGAACCGCAAAAGCCCCACATGGTTTTACGGACTGGGCTATTGGACGAGAGGAAACGCGGAAATCTGCCTGCTTGCCAAGCGGGGCCATCCCAAGCGTTACTCCAAAAGCGTCCATCAGTTTATCATTTCCCCGGTGGAGGAACACAGCAAGAAACCAGACATTACCCGCGAGAAAATCATAGAGCTTGCGGGCGACCTGCCCCGCGCAGAACTGTTTGCCAGGCAGAAAATCCCCGGCTGGGATGCGTGGGGCAACGAAGTGGACAGCGATTTTTCCCTGTCCGTACCAGAAACGAGGTGACTTTTTATGGCTTATGTAACTGTCCCCAAGGATTTAACCAAGGTCAAATCCAAGGTAGTATTCGGGCTGACGAAACGCCAGCTCATTTGTTTTGGCGGTGCGCTGCTTATTGGCGTCCCGCTTTTCTTTTTGATCCGGGGCCGCGTCCCGACCAGCGCGGCGGCGCTCATTATGGTGTTCGCCATGCTGCCGGGCTTTCTGCTGGCGCTTTACGAAAAACACGGCCAGTCCCTTGAAGTGGTGGTGCGCCAGATAGTCGAGTGCTGCTTCATCCAGCCAAAGGAACGGCCCTACCAGACCAACAACGCTTATACCGCCCTTGTGCGGCAATCCCAAATGGAAAAGGAGGTCAACGCCATTGACCAAAAAGCAAAAGAACGAAACGAGCGCAAAAGCGCCGGTCAAGCTCACCCGCGCCGAAAAGAAAGAAATTCAGGCTGTCATCCGAAAGTATAAGGGCGACGGCAAGCCCCATTCGGCGCAGACCAGTATTCCCTATGAGGCCATGTATCAGGACGGCGTATGCCGGGTGACGCCCCGCACCTTTTCCAAGTGCATTGAGTTTACGGACATCAGCTACCAACTGGCGCAGGCGGACACCAAGACCGCCATCTTTGAAAACCTGTGCGACCTCTACAACTATCTGGACGCCTCCATTCATGTGCAGTTTTCCTTTATCAACCGCAAGATCGACCCCAAGCAGTACGCCAAGAGCTTTGAAATCCGGGCGCAGGGGGACAACTTCGACGACATCCGCAGCGAGTATTCCGACATTTTGCAAGACCAGCTTGTGAACGGGAACAACGGCCTGATGAAGCGGAAATTTATGACCTACACCATTGAGGCGGACAGCCTGAAAATGGCCCGCGCCAGACTGCGCCGGATCGAAACCGACCTTTTGGGCTATTTCAAGAGCATGGGGGCCTCTGCGTGGGGACTGGACGCCAAGGAACGGCTGGAAGTCATGCACAGCATTTTCCACCCGGACGGGGAACCGTTCTCCTTTGACTGGAAGTGGCTTGCCCCGTCGGGGCTTTCTACCAAGGACTTTATCGCCCCGTCCTCGTTCCGCTTCGGCAATGCCCGGATGTTCGGGTTGGGCGGCAAATACGGGGCGGTGAGCTTCCTGCAAATCCTCTCCCCGGAGCTGTCGGATGAAATGCTGGCCGACTTCCTCAACACAGAAAACGGCATTGTGGTGAACCTCCATGTGCAGGCCATCGACCAGAGCGACGCCATTAAGACGGTCAAGCGCAAGATCACCGACCTTGACGCCATGAAGATTCAGGAACAGAAACGGGCTGTCCGCAGCGGCTACGACATGGATATTCTTCCCAGCGACCTTGCCACCTACGGGCAGGACGCCAAGGAGCTGTTAAAGACCTTGCAGAGCCGGAATGAACGGATGCCGAACAATCTTTCTGGCGGACAGCAGCAGCGTGTGGCTATCGCCCGGGCCTTGATCACCAAACCGGCTATTGTGCTGGCCGACGAGCCCACCGGCAACCTTGACAGCAAGACCAGCGCCGAGGTGCTGGGGCTGATCAAGCGTACCAGTGCGGAGTTCCGACAAACCGTTGTGATGATCACCCACAACAACGACATTGCCCGCCTTGCCGATCGGATCGTCCGCATTGAGGACGGTAAGATCGTGGAGTAAGGAGGTGGCAGGCTATGACATGGCCTTTTGAAAATGATACCAGCGGCATTGTTAAAAAAATCTCCGAGAGCAGTATTCGCAGCAGCAAGACAAGAAATATTTTTACTGTGGTAACGATTGCTTTGGCGTCTGCGTTGTTGGCAACGGTTTTTCTTTGGACTTTTGGTACACACGCCGAACGCATTAACATGGTAAAAGAAACTGCACAGATTGTTTATCGCGGTTTGTCAGAACAGCAAGGAAACCAGCTATACGATCAGGAAGAAATCGAGTGGGTTGGCGAAATTTTGAATGGCCCGGCGGAACGGATCAACAATGCTACTGTTAATTTTAGTTATGGAAATGCTGAAATGTTAGCCTCACAACAGATGGAGTTCAAAGGAGAAATCCCGCAAAAAGAAAATGAAATCATGCTCTCCAAATCTTTTTTGGATATATTAGGCTGCGAGGACAAATTGGGGCAAAAAATCAGCCTTTCTTTTGAAGATGGTTCGACACATGAATTTGTTTTATCGGGTATTTGGAGTTCTGTTTATGAGGTTAAGGGAACTTATTTAGCCCTTGTGTCAAAAGCATATTTGGATAAAATGGCCGGTTCTGTTTTGCCGATGGATTATTTTATTGGCTTGAAAAATGCTACTACGATGTCCGAAGAAGAAGCCAACAAGTATGCTTTGACCCTTGCAGGGAAATTAAATATTTCTGACGATCAAACGGTGGTGCGTTCAGACTATTTTATGCAGTTGGAAGATACATCAATGGGTGATGAAATGGGCTTCTTTATTGTGGTAGGGCTGCTGACCTTGCTGGGGGCCGGAATCGTCATCTACTCTATTTTCTATATCTCGGTTGCAGGAAATATCCGCAGTTATGGACAGCTTCGCACGATTGGTACAACAAAAGCACAAATAAAACGGATCGTTTACCGGGAGGGGAAACTTCTTGCTGCGGTGGGGATTCCTTTAGGCTTACTGATTGGAAATATCATCGGCTATGTGCTGCTGCCGGGTGGCTGGAACTTACGAACAACAGTGCTTGTGACAGTGGGAAACGGAATCTTTGCACTGCTGATCGTGATAATTGCCATCCATACACCTGTGAAAAAGGCGGCAAATATTTCGCCCATTGAAGCAGTACGGTATTCTCCCTATCAGGGAAAAGATCG
>ERZ810243.924-NODE-924-length-6963-cov-5.93052_pt1 | contig 6963 bp, 4 predicted proteins | sample MGYA00520432_ERZ810243 | MGnify/ENA primary metagenome ERZ810243 (study PRJEB31588, sample SAMN03398929) | human gut metagenome | study: EMG produced TPA metagenomics assembly of the PRJNA231909 data set (A prospective, longitudinal analysis of the...
TGCCGTTCTTCTCCATCTCCGGTTCGGAGTTCGTGGAGATGTTCGTGGGCATGGGCGCCTCCAAAGTCCGCGATTTGTTCAAGCAGGCCAAGGAAAAAGCCCCCTGCATTGTGTTCATCGACGAGATAGACGCCATTGGCCAGAAGCGCAACAGCGGCCAGCTGGGCGGCAATGACGAGCGCGAGCAGACCCTGAACCAGCTCCTCACCGAGATGGACGGCTTCGAGGGCAACAGCGGCGTCATCATCCTCGCGGCCACCAACCGTCCGGATTCCCTTGACCCGGCTCTGACCCGTCCCGGCCGCTTTGACCGCCGTGTTCCTGTGGAGCTGCCCGACCTCAAGGGCCGCGAAGAGATTTTGAAGGTCCACGCCAGGAAAGTCGCTCTTGCCCCCGGCATCGACTTCAACACCGTGGCCCGGATGGCCTCCGGTGCCTCCGGCGCAGAGCTGGCCAACATCGTCAACGAAGCCGCCCTGCGGGCCGTGCGCGCCGGCCGCAAGTCGGTCACGGAAGCAGACCTTGAGGAGAGCATTGAAGTGGTCATTGCCGGCTACCAGAAGAAGAACTCCATCCTCACCGACAAGGAAAAGTGCATCGTAGCCTACCATGAGATCGGCCACGCACTGGTGGCGGCGCTTCAGAATCACTCCGCACCCGTGCAGAAGATCACCATCATCCCCCGCACCTCGGGCGCACTGGGCTACACCATGCAGGTCGAAGAAGGCAACCACTACCTGATGACCAAGGAAGAGCTGGAAAATAAGATCGCCACCCTCACCGGCGGACGTGCTGCCGAGGAAGTGGTGTTCGGCTCCATCACCACCGGCGCGTCCAACGACATTGAGCAGGCCACCAAGCTTGCCCGCGCCATGCTCACCCGTTACGGCATGAGCAAAGAGTTCGACATGGTGGCCCTGGAGACGGTGAACAACCAGTATCTGGGCGGCGACACCTCGCTGGCCTGCTCTGCCCAGACCCAGCGTGAGATCGACCAGCGGGTCGTGGACTTGGTAAAGGCCCAGCACGAAAAGGCCGTCAAGATCCTCACCGACAACCGTGCAAAGCTCGACGAGCTGGCGAAGTACCTTTATGAAAAGGAAACCATCACCGGCGACGAGTTCATGGCTATCCTTGAGGAAAAAGATTCCAGCGAAAATTAAAATAGGATCTCTGCAATAATCCAGCCGCCGTATCCGTATTCATTACAGATACGGCGGTTTTCTGATACGCCGTACCGCTGATAAAAGCATTTGGGATAAACCTCTCCGTCAGCGCTGATGCGCTGACGGAGAGGTTGACTCCCTACATCTACAGGAGGATACTACTATGAGACTGCTGAACAAGAACACTGCCCGCCGCGCTGCCGCTGCTGCCGCTCTGCTGACCATGACCGCCGCCATGAGCGTGGGTGCCTTTGCCGCCGACGCCGAGGACACGACCGTTGCCGGTTATCTGCCCCCTCAGTCGTCCGAGGTCATGGTTCAGGGCGACATCGCTCTCCACTCTGACGTTCCGGTGGGGGAGGTAGACCCCAACTACGGCGGCTACGCTTCCCCGGTGGAGAACCCCATTCAGGGCAACGTGATGATGATCTCCGACGAGACCCCCCTGCCCTCTGACACGCCGGTGGAGAAGAGCGAAGCCCGCTACACCGTCAAGGGCCTGCTGGGCAAGCAGGTGCTCTACACTGCCCGTCAGGAAGGCCGCGTGCTGACGCTGGACGCCCCCGATGACAACGCCACCTTCCGCACCACCATCCTCGACATGCAGACCCTGATGAATCAGGGCGTAAGCACGCTGGTGCTCAAGACCGGCAAGACTTCCACCACCCTGAACCTGACTCTGCTGTGCCAGGGCCAGAAGCCCGGCACCCGGGTCACTCTGCGCCACCTCGGCAGCAGCGCTCACCTCACCGTGGGCTTCCGCGGCCGCCGCGACCTCATCGTTGGCCGATAAGCCCCCCCCCCCCCTCCCCTGCTTTTTGCCTGTATCATAGCTACATCGAAAAAGGACGTCGCCCCAGCCGGGACGGCGTCCTTTTTCGTCAAAGTGCCAAAAACTCAAACAACAAGCTGTACTATCTGCCAAAAATAATGCCGATTTGTGAAATTCTATTGCCAAAAATATATGGGGGGGGGGTATAATCTATTTAGAGTTCCCGCAGGGTGCGGGAGCCGAATGACGATACAGGAGGAAGCAATATGATGTGGGCCAAAAAAATTGCCGCCGGTGTTCTGGCTGCAGCACTGTCTCTGACGCTGTTGACTGGATGCAGCGGAGGGGGACGCAGCGGGAGCGTGATCAGTGAGGGGGAGACCATCTCCTTCGATACCAGTGCAAGCTATCGGCTTGTTCAGTATACCGGAAACATCTATCTGGCTCGTGAGCTGGAATGCACCAACGAAAAGGATGGCACAAAAATCTATGCCGGGCAGGCAAATAAGGCCCGCTGCTTTGCAGGCACCCACGAGGCGATCACTATGGATGTAAGAGCTGTATCCGACAATCCGAATATGGGAACAGACGCAGACGGCAACGTGATCCAACCGAGCCTTTACACGGTGAATTATGAAAATAAGACCTACAAAGAGGGCGGCACCTTCGGCAGCGTGGAAAAAGTGCTGGCCGCTACGATCTTCTGCAACCGTGAGAAGGAGGATGGGACCCTGAAGGAGGTGCGTGCGGCCACCGGCACCAAAAACAAGCAGGAGTATTATGTCGAGCTGCTGAAGTTTGATTTTGGCACGGCGGCGGTGTTCTACACCAAGGATCACTGGCTAGCGCACAAGCCCGAGGAGACCGACCCTGCGGCGCTCAAGTATATCGAGGTATACCTCCCCGGTGAAACGACTGCAAGAGCCTCCTTTGAAGTCAAAGCGGTGCCCTTCTATGGTTCTTATGAAGAAACTCCGCACAGCGGTGTGACAGAGCTTCATAAGGTCACCGAGTAAGATTTTATAAAGAATAGAACCATCCATTTCCGCTTCCGCCCCGGGCGTTCCGCATCGCCCGGGGCGGATTTGGTTTGTCCTCACACAAAAAGGCCCGCTGCGCTTGCAGCGGGCCTTCCGGCGTTTCTTTAGAGGGTATTATCCGAGCCGTTCTCGCTCTGCTCCGATGCATAGAGCACCATCAGGTGGTTTGCGGATGCTTCGAGCTGGCTCTTGGCCTGACGGAGATTCGCTTCTTCCGTCTCGTTCATCTTCTCGGGCTTATCCTTCCGCAGGCAGCGGCGGAGGTTGGCCACATCGGCCTTGATGCGGTTCTTCTCCTCCTTGTCCAGCTCCTTCTTGCACTTGGAGAGGGCCTCGTCCACCTTATAAGCCAGCACCTCGGCCTGATTGTGGAGGTCAAGCCGCTCTTTGCGGCGGCTGTCCTCGGCCTCGTAGGCGGCGGCGTCGGCCATGGCGCGCTGGATCTCATTCTCCGAGAGGTTCGTGCTGCCGGTGATGGTGATGTTCTGCTCCCGGCCGGTGCCGAGGTCTTTGGCCGAGACTTTCACGACGCCGTTGACGTCAATGTCAAAGGTGACTTCGATCTGGGGCTTGGACGAGAAGCTGGCCCGGATGCCGTTCAGCTTGAACTTGCCGAGGCTCTTATTGTCGCGGGCGAAATGCCGCTCACCCTGCAGGACGTTGATCTCCACGCTGGTCTGCATGGGGCGGGCCGTGGTGAATATCTGGCTCTTGCGGGTGGGGATCATGCTGTTGCGGGTGATGAGGGGGGTCGCCACGCCGCCCAGTGTCTCGATGGAGAGGGTCAGCGGGGTGACGTCCATCAGCACAAGGCCCTGCGCCGCTGCACCAGAAGCGCCAGCCAGCTTGCCGCCGCCCTGTAACAGACCGCCCTGCACAGCGGCACCCATCGCCACGCATTCGTCGGGGTTGAGGCTGTGGCTCGGCTCACAGCCCAGCAGTTCCTTCACCTGACGCTCGACGGCAGGCATCCGGGTGCTGCCGCCGACGAGAAGGACTTTGCCCAGCTGCGAAGCCGAGATGCCGGCATCCCGCAGTGCGTTCTGTACCGGGGCCACCGTCCGTGCCAGCAGGTCGCCGGTCATCATCTCGAACTGGGGGCGGGAGATGGTCAGATCCAGGTGGTGGGGGCCGTCCTTGCCCACCGCGATGAAGGGCAGATTGAGCCGGGCCGAGAGGGCGCTGGACAGCTCTTTCTTGGCCTTTTCGGCCTCTTCTTTCAGGCGTCCCATGGCGGCGGGGTCGCGGGAGAGGTCGATGCGGTCCGATTTCTTGAACTCTGCCACGGCGTATTCCACGATGCGCTGGTCGAAGTCGTCGCCGCCGAGGCGGGTATCGCCGCCGGTGGCCAGCACCGTAAAGGTACCGTCTTCGATCTCGATGATGGAGACGTCGAAGGTGCCGCCGCCGAGGTCGTAGACCAGGATCTTCTGGGGCGCTTCGTTGTCAAGGCCGTAGGCCACGGCGGCGGCGGTAGGCTCATTGATGATGCGCAGGACGTTCAGGCCTGCGATGCGGCCCGCATCCTGGGTGGCCTTGCGCTGGCTGTCGTCAAAATAAGCGGGGACGGTGATGACGGCCTCCGTCACCGGCTCACCCAGGTAGCTCTCGGCGTCGCGGCGTATCTTGGTCAGGATCATGGCGCTGATCTCCTGCGGAGTCAGGTCTTTGCCGTCGATGTGGACGCGGTAGTCGCTGCCCATATGCCGCTTGATGCTGGACACCGTCCGGCCGGAGTTGGTGGCAAGCTGGCGCTTTGCCGCGCCGCCCACCAGACGCTCGCCGTCTTTGGTGAACGCCACCACGCTGGGGGTGGTGCGCTCTCCCTCTGCGTTGGTGATGACGACGGGCTTGCCGCCCTCCACCACTGCCACGCAGCTGTTCGTGGTGCCAAGGTCAATACCGATCACTCTGCTCATTCTGGTCGTCCTCTCTGTTTTTGCGACGCGCATATTTTTCCTTCAATATCATATCGGTTCCGTATGACGATTTCTTAGAGCATTTGTAAAGATTTTGTGTTTCCGCTCATTCTCTCTCGAGCAGCTGGCGGATGACGGCCTCCGTCTCGTCCAGCCAGCTCTGGGCCGTCTCGTCCCCCTCTTCTTTGCGGACGAGGAAGCCCTGCTTCGCCTCAGCCAGCTGAGCCAGCGCCTTTTTGCGGGAGATATACTGGGTCTCATACTGGGCCACCCGCAGGCAGACCTGCGGCATATAGGCGATGTCGGGGGTGGAGGCGCAGAGCTTCTGAGCCTTGCGGTAGGCCCGCAGAGCCGCACCGGCCCCTTTTCCCTGCACCATGGCATCGTCACCCAGCGCCACCCATGCGGCCACATCGCCGGCGTCGGCGGCTTTTTTCCAGAACTTGCGGGCCTGTGCAGGGCTCTTGCGGCAGCCCCGGCCCTCGTAGAGCATCTCGCCCATCATGGCAAGGCCCTCGGCGCAGCCCTCTTCGGCAGAGAGCTGATAATAATGCATCGCGTCGTCCCAGCGTTTCTCAGCCATGGCATGGTTGCCGGCCCGCAGCTCCGCTTCGCCCGGCTCATCGGTGTCGTGGCTGGCGTGGAGCAGACCGTTCAAAAGCGAGCAGTCCAGCGTGGCAGAGCTGGTCCACGGGTCGATGACCACGCCGTCGATGCTGTCCGAGTCCAGCGCCATCTGCATGGCGGAAGCCAGAAGCCGTTCCGCCATGGGGCGGCTGGCCGTGCCTTTATCGGCCTCTGCCATCTTCACTGAGGTGAACACCGGAAGGTAACACCGGCCCTTCTGGGTGCGCAGGGTCCAAGGCTGCAGGTCCTTTGCTTTCTCCGCCGGGACAGGATGCTCCGCCCACGGGGCGGCCCCGTCCGGCTGGTCGGACGCAGCTTCCAGCGGCACCAGGACCCTGGTGTCCAGCTCGAGGGCATAGTTGATGGCGTTCATCAGCGCCCAGAAGCTCTCCTCGTTCTGGCCCTTATAGAGCGCTGCCACAGCCCGCTCTATCGCCGGACAGCCCGTACCCAGCGGCCCGTATTCCGGCAGCTTTTTGCGGTCTGCCGCGCCCACCGGGCGCAGCCGCAGCCGTGCCGCACCATCTTTTGCCATTGCATCCACCATTCTTTCCGTTGAGATTCCCTTCCAGTATAGCAGGATTTTCCGGTTTTCTCAATCTCCGGAGCCGAAATCTACATCCAGAGCCGGTTTTCTTCGGCAAAAACATAGCATTCCTGCTGGGAGTGCGTTATAATAAGGAGCGTCTCGACTAAATGTATTAAAGAAATTAAAGAAAGGGAGTATCGAGCCTTGAACAAAATGCTTCGCTATCTCAGCGATTACAAGCGCGAGAGCGTGCTTGCACCGCTTTTCAAGATGCTGGAAGCTACGTTTGACCTGTTCGTGCCGCTTGTGATGGCCGACATCGTCAACGTGGGTATCGCGGCCCACGATTTCCACTACATCCTCGTGCGGTGCGGCATCCTGCTGCTTCTGGCCATCGTCGGCCTCGCGTGCAGCCTGACGGCCCAATACTTCTCGGCCAAAGCCGCCGTGGGTTATTCCACCGGTCTGCGTCATGCGCTGTTTGAGCACATCCAGACGCTGAGCTTTTCCGAGATGGACACCATGGGCACCAGCACCCTCATCACCCGGATGACCAGCGACGTCAATCAGGTGCAGAGCGGATTGAACCTCTTCCTCCGCCTGTTCCTGCGCAGCCCCTTCGTGGTGTTCGGCGCCATGATCATGGCCTTTACGGTCAACTTCCGCGCCGCCCTCATCTTCGTGGTGGCTATCCCGCTGCTGAGCGTCGTGGTCTTCGGCGTCATGGTCATCACCCGGCCGCTGTATAAGTCGGTGCAGACCCGCCTTGACCGGGTTCTGGGCCTCACCCGCGAAAACCTGACCGGCGTGCGCGTCGTCCGCGCCTTCGACAAGGAGAAGAGCGAGGTGGACCGCTTCGAGGACGCCAATGAGCTGCTGACCCAAATGCAGCTCCACGTGGGCCACATCT